>Ga0126371_10000242_pt1 | contig 42665 bp, 38 predicted proteins | sample PanSoiMetaPlot_4_FD_110145 | JGI IMG/M metagenome (GOLD analysis project Ga0126371, IMG submission 110145) | Tropical forest soil microbial communities from Panama - MetaG Plot_4 | ecosystem: Environmental > Terrestrial > Soil > Tropical forest > Bulk soil | place: Panama | collected 2016-02-17
GGATCAAACTCTCGTTTGAAACCTGTTCGCCTACCGACGGGTAGAAGGTAGGCTGCCAACTCCATCGCTCGAAAAGGATGTGTTGGCGACCACTTCAGGTTCTCTTGCGAAAACCGAGTGGCCTATCTTGTGAGATCGTTTCGGACTTGTGCCCGAATCCGTTCTCTCACGACTGGCACGTTCAACCGAATTTTCAAAGACCGAATCACGTTCCGCCTGAGCGGCGCGCATTCAGTCCAGTCCGACTGCATCTAGCGCAAATCCGACTGTCCTCGAAACCTTTCAAACATACCGCGCGCAACAACCCGCGTCAACGCAAGCCCTGCACAGAATTTCCACCCGATTTCCACAACGGGAAATTTCATGGGGGGGGGGACAGCCGCCACCGGGTGTTCGGTCGAGCAAAGCTCGACAGAAGGCTGCGAACACAAAAGCTCAACTGGAAGACCTAAACTACTGCAAACTGGAGGGTTGTCATTCCGAATCGGCGAAGCCGAAGAGGAAACTGTTGATCCCATCCAGGAGCACAAGCGCGCAACGGTATAGCCTTCCGCCTCGCAAGCAGCCATTTTTCGGCGCACGCCGAAGCGGAAGACAGAAAATTGAGAAAAGATCTAAACTTTGGAGGTCCTTGCCTTGAAGGTACCCTTCGGAATCCTACTCGGTGTTTCCGAATCAAGCCCCGTGGCCGGGGCGATTCAGGGATCCAATCCCTGTCAAAACATTTGATGCTGGACGTGCACGAGAGTTGCAGAAAAGCATCCAGCCAGCCACACAATTGCTCTCGGTTCATTGTTTATACCAATCCCCGCCAAAAAGTGCAAGCCCTAATCGATTTTTTCGCGGAAATGTTTACCGTGAGGGTACCGATGAGTGTCCTGGCAGGGATGCCAGCCAAACCAAGACGCGTTTCTTTCGCCCCCTTCGGGGCTGGTTCAATGTTCTTGCGAACCACCCACAGCCGGCGCTGTGGGCTGCATCCTTTCGCTCCTTCGGAGCTGCCGCGTTCTCAGTTCCCAATTTTCAAACCATGATTTTGCATTTGTGACGTCTATCACGGCGCCCGAACCCTTGGCCTTCGCCGAATCGATATCGGCCCAACGTCCGTGTGGTCGCACGGACGATGCACACTGGAAGTACTTAAGGCTGGCGCCGCACCACGAACGCAGCCGCGAAGCGGCGGAAGAAATGGAGCCCACGCCGTAAGGCGTGGGAACGCGCACGAAAGACACAACCAGCCCCGGAGGGGCGAAAGAAAATGTCGCATACATCGGGAAACATCCTGCTCCACATAATCTTCTCGACATCTTCTCGACGCCGGCGTCCGCTGATCAAGCCTGCATTTCGTGACGACCTGTTCTCTTACCTCGGCGGCATCGTCCGAGAAATGCACGGAACGTCTCTGATCATCGACGGAAAACCCGATCACGTCCACATGCTCATTGGCGAACGCCCGGTGCATTCGGCAGCTCAGATCGTGCGGGTCGTGAAGACCAATTCCTCGCGATGGATGCGCGAGAACCACTCCCCGAAATTTGTCTGGCTGACCGGATACGGAGTTTTCAGCGTCAGCGAATCGAGTATCCGCGCAGTCAGCGCATATAGCGCAGATCAGCAGGAGCACCACAAGAAGCATTCATTCCAGGAAGAGTTCGTCGCGTTCTTGAAGAGGAATCATATCGAGTACGACGACCGCTACATTTGGGATTAACTCGACGCGATGAAAGAGACAGACGATAAGGAAGAAGGTTAAAGATGTTAAAGATAAGGTTCCCTCAAAGCGCCCTCATGTCCTGACGCAATTCCATACGTGCCCCTGATCCGTTGCAGCCGTGAAGCGGCGGAAGAACGCAGTCCACAGCCTGAGCCCTAAGCTCGTCAAGGGGCGCCAGTCGTGGGTCCGTGACCGCCGACAGGTCGCGGCGATGTTCAGACCCGCTCAACTCAACAGCTATCCAAGAAACCTGTCATTCCGACCGCGCGAACGCAGGGAGTCAAGAGGGATCTGCTTCCTCTTTATGCCCGTCATTCTGTGCCGAAAACCAGCAAAAAGCCCAGCCCACCTTTCCCTTGCCCGTTCGATCTACTGATGAGAGAATGCCTCCTCGTTCGCATCGCCACGTTTCACCCCAACCTCGCACGAACGAAACTTGCACCCTCGGGACGATCCTTGCTCAAAACCACCGGTCACCGTGTGCTCGCCTCTTTTTGTTCGCCCTGGCCGTCGCTGTTTCAGCCATCCCAGCCCACGCTCAAAGTTTCTCCACGCTGCACCAGTTCCAAGGTGTAGTCCTAGGAGATGGAGCGGAGCCCCAGGCGAACTTGCTGGACGTGAACGGCATTCTTTATGGCACCACAAGTATTGGGGGCTTGGGCGCGGGGTGGGTAACGGCCTTTACTCTGGATAGGACGGGCAAAGAAACCCTGTTTTACTCGTTCACGGGAGGGGCGGATGGTTCGCTCCCACTAGCCGCTTTAGTGTTAGACGGGAAAGGGAACCTTTACGACACAGCTCCGAGCGCCAACAATTTTCCTATCAGCTGTTGCGGCCCGTAACCAGATTAGCGCAAACCGGTACTTTCTCTGTCGTTTACACTTTCACCGGCGGTGCCGATGCCGCAGGTCCGACTGGATTCGTTTTCGACAAGAGCGGCAATCTCTACGGCATAGCAGAGGGCGGACTTCAGAGGGAGGTCGGTGCGGTTGCGGTGTCGTTTACAAGCTGCACACAACTGGACACTTCAGGACGCTCTATATCTTTACCGGAGGTGCCGATAGAGCCAATCCCGTCGGATCCCTCGCACTAGATTCCGCCAGCAACCTATATGGCGCCACGTCAAGCTGCGGCTCGGTACAACTCGGCCGCCGGACGGCCTAGGCCGCTGTCCCCACATGGCCATCCTCTCCGGCAGCCGTCCTGTAACATGAAACTGCGATGTCTCCGCCTGTGCTCCACACCTCGGCGCGCGTGCTCGAGTTCGATTCCCTCCGCGAGCTTCTGCGTGGATTTGCGTCTTCCCCGCTAGGCAAAGACCGGATCGCTTCCTTAGCTCCTTCGACCGATCGCGACTGGATCCAGACCCAACAGCAGCTCGGCACCGAGATTCGGGAGTTCCGCCGGGTTGGCGGACGCTTCGACTTTTCCGCGCTCACCGACATCGGCTCGCTGCTGGCCAAGTCACGCATCGCGGGTGCCGCGCTCGAAACCACTGAAATCCGCGACGTGATTGCCGTTGTCGATCGCGCGGCCGAATGGCGCCTCACCGCACAGAATCCACCCGCTGCCATGCGCTCGGAGTGGCGCCAAATTCGTTTCCTGTCGTCACAGATCGAGGACTTCTCCGACTTTCTGCGCTACTTTCGCAACAAGATCCAGCCCGATGGCACGCTTGAGGACAAAGCCTCGGCGGAACTCGCGCGCATCCGCCACGACATGGAAAAACAGCGGCGCGCGATTCAGGAATCTCTGCGCGGATATCTCCGCCGCCTCGCGGAGGGCGGCGCTGTGCAAGATGAGCTCATCACCATCCGCGGCGAGCGTTTCGTGATCCCGGTCAAAGTCGAGCAGAAGCGCCGCGTGCAAGGCGTAGTCCACGGCGCCAGCTCCAGCGGCCAGACTGTTTTTATTGAGCCGCTGGAAACGATCGAGCAGAACAACGAACTCGTGCGTCTGCTAGAAGAAGAACTGGCAGAGATTCACCGCATTCTCCTGGAGATGACGCAGCGCATCGGCACGCAGGCCGAGCAGATTTCCGCCGCGCAAGAAGCTCTGACCGAACTCGAACTCCAATTCGCCAAAGCCCACTTCGCCGAAGACTACAACTGCGTCGAAGTAAAGCTAACTGGAAGGGGTTCACAAGGTGGGGAGGAGCAAGGCCTGCCAGGGGAGAGGCAAGGTCCATGTGGAGACGGCCGCCTCGGCCGTCAAGCGAGCGACGTGAGCGCCTCTGTTTCGGAATCCGAAAGCCGGAAGGCGAAAGCCGAGAGCCGACTTCTGTTACACAACGCCCGCCACCCTCTACTCGAACGAAACCTCAAAGCAAAGAGCGCAAAAGTCGTCCCGGTAACCATCGAGCTTGATGGCAATCGCCGCCAACTCATTATTACCGGTCCAAACACGGGAGGAAAAACCGTAACGCTCAAAACGGCGGGGCTGCTTACCCTGATGGCGCAATCGGGATTGCCGGTTCCGGCTGATCGGGCCGAGATGCCCGTCTTCGACGCAATGCTGGCCGACATCGGCGACTATCAATCGATCGAACAGAATCTCTCAACCTTCTCGGCGCATGTGACGAACATCGATTTCATCTCGCGCACCGCGACTGCGCAGTCTCTGGTGCTTCTCGACGAACTCGGCTCGGCCACTGATCCACAAGAAGGTGCGGCACTTGCTGTCGCGATTGCCAGCCACTTCGGTGACGTCGGATGCATAACCATCATCTCGACGCATCACACCTCGCTCAAGGTTTACGCCGCCAGCACACCCGGTGTGTTGAACGCCGCCGTCGGATTCGAGGAGCGGACGCTGCAGCCAACCTATGAATTGAAAGTCGGCGTGCCCGGAGCATCCGCCGGCATCAACATCGCGCAACGCTTGGGACTGAATCCTTCGATCATCACCAGTGCCCGCGCACGGCTGGGCACGCAGGCCCGTGACGTTGCCCAGTTCCTCGACAAGCTGCACGCGGAACTGAGAGAAGCCGAAGGCGAACGACTGCGCCTGCAAACCGGCCAGAAAGAAGTTGAACGAGAGCAACAGCGCTTGGCTGCTGAGGGGAGGAAAGACCAGCAGGCCAAAGTGCGCGAAATGGAAAAGAAGCTCGAAAGCGTCTTGCGGGATTTCGAATATCACGCGCGCGAAGCTGTCAGCACAATTCAGGATCGCGCCGCCGCGCAAAAGCTCTCTAAAGATGCTGAGCGCCGCATTGCCAAACTGCGCCGCGAATTCCGCGAGCAGTTCGACGCCACGGTCGTGGCGCATTCCACAGGAGCCGATCAGGGCGATCCCCACGCGCAACGCCAAGTTGTCAAGCACGTGCTCGAAGGCGATACCGTCAAGCTCAAGTCAACCGGCCGCCCCGCGAAAGTCGTCCGCAAGATCGACGACTCACACTTCGAAGTCGAGATGGGCGTGATGAAGATGAAGATCGCTCGCGACGATATCGCGGAAGTAATCTCGAGTCCTCGCGCTGCCGAGACTCCCGTAAAAGCCGCGCGGGCAAAGGGCGTTTCCATTCAACTCGTGAGCGAAAGCGCGAACGTGCCCAGCGAAATCAATGTGATCGGCCAGACGGTCGATGACGCCTCACGCGAAGTCGAGAAATTTGTCGACCGCGCCTTCCTGGCCGGGCTACCGCGAGTTCGTGTTGTTCACGGCAGCGGGATGGGCATCCTGCGCAAAGCACTCCGCCAGATGCTGCAACAGCACCCTCACGTGGCGTCGGTGGTCGAGGCTCCTCAAAACGAAGGCGGAGGCGGAGCCACAGTGGTGGAGTTGCATGTCTAGTGGTGTGCCGCCCAGCGCAGTTGTTTTGGGGTAGGGATGATTCGACTACGCAGGACTTCTGCTTCGCTACACTCCGGTTACGCTTGAGATCGCTGCATCCAGTGCTGTCTTTTTGGAACCATTGTCATCCTGAGCGGCGGCGAAGCCGCCGCGAGGGACCTCACGTGAGCGTGCAGTGACTGATGAGAGCAAACCTGCCACAACTCACTCAAGATGAAATTCACCTCTACTCCAGTCTTCAGGAGCGACATCGGCGATGGTTTCGGTGAAGTCCCAGAGGTGGCCGTAAAAGTCCCGAGCATTGTATTGGCGCTCGCCATAGGGATGATCTTTCGGTTCAGTCAGGATCGTGGCCCCATTCCGACGCGCGCGTTCGCAGTGACCCTTCACATCCTCGATCCTAACCTGGACGATGTGCGACTTGTCGGGCGCCACGTTTCCTTCGGCGACGGTGATGCAGCCCTCGCCGGCCTTCATTTGTATCCGGTGATTGGCGATGCGCAGCCGAACGGTGAGGCCAAAAGCTTTTCCCAGCCAATCGGCTGCAGCGCTAGGGTCGGGGTAAATCAGCACCGGTATCACGGTGCAAGGCGGCACAGATCGGTTGACTCGCATCTTGAAACTCTACCACTCAACTCGCGCGAGAAACTCGAGCGTCGAAGCAATTCCGGCCCCGCCAGTCCAAGCTCGAGGAGGGCGTTTTGAGTTACGGTTCATGTACCCAAAACCGCGTCTTCTGTAATGTTTTTCCACCCCGATCAAATGCAAAGCGGCCTTTCCCACAGCTTCTCCACAGTCGGATTCGCATTCGCTATAGGCAATTCCGCGCCTCGTACCTGACAATCCACAAGGAGAGTACAGTCCCTTAAATGGCAAACCCCGGCGATTTCGCGTACACCGTAAAGCAGCAAGCGGACATCGTCCGCATCGTCGGCGACTACGTCAAGCTGAAAAAAGCTGGCGCGCAGAACTATTCCGGACTCTGTCCATTCCACGGGGAGAAGACGCCGTCGTTCTCGGTTCATGTCACGCGCCAGTTCTATCACTGCTTCGGATGCGGGCAGTCGGGAGACGTCTTTAGCTTCGTCCAGAAAATCGAGAACATTACGTTCCCGGAAGCTGTTCGCCTGGTTGCGCAGAAGCTAGGCATCCCCCTGCCCAAGGTGAGCTACTCGACTCCGGGCCAAGCCAAAGAAGCTCGTCTGCGCGGACAACTCCTCGACGTCCACGAACGCGCCGTCGCTTTCTTCCAGGAATGCCTGCGCCGTCCCGAAGGCGCACGAGCCCGCGAATATCTTGCCGGGCGAGGCCTAACGGACGACATGATGGCAAAATTCCGCATCGGCTACGCGCCCGACTCCGGATTTCTGCTGCGCGATCGGTTGAAAGGCGATTTCGGAGAAGAGGTACTGCGGGAGAGCGGGCTGTTTTCGTGGAAGCAGGAAGACGGGCTTCGGGCTTTAGCCTCCGGGCTTCAGAAATCTGGCTACCAAGGCTCCGGGAGCCCGAAGCCCGAAGCCCAAAGCCCCATTCCGGAAGCCGAGAGCGGAAAGCCGGAAGCCGTCGTTTCGGCGATGTACTCGAAATTTCGCAATCGAGTCATGTTCCCGATCAGCAGCGAGGTGGGCAAAGTCATCGCCTTCACCGGACGCACTCTTTCCACCGACGAAAAAGCCGGACCGAAATACCTGAACTCTCCCGAAACGCCGATTTACTCCAAGGGCAAAGTCCTCTTCAACCTCGATCTCGCCAAGGAATGGATCAAGAAGTTCGACTACGCCATTCTCGTCGAGGGCCAGATGGACTGCATCTCCGTCTTCGCCGCTGGGTTCCAGAACGTCATTGCCAGTTCCGGCACGGCCTTTACCGAGCTGCAGGGCAAGTTGCTGGGCCGCTTCAGCAAGAATGTCGTCGTGAACTTCGACCCCGACACTGCCGGAGCGAAGGCTACCGAACGCACTCTTGGGTTGCTGGTCGAAGAAGAATTTCAGATCAAGGTCCTGACCCTCGAGCAAGGATTCGACCCCGATCTTTACATCCGCCGCAAGGGCAAAGACGCCTACGAAGACGCCCTCCGCCACTCGCAGCGATACTTCGATTACCTGATCGAGCGCGCCCGCACGCAGTTCGCGGTGCGCAGCGCCGAGGGCAAGCACAAGGCCGTCAACTATCTCCTACCGCACGTCCAGCGGATTCCGAGCCGCATCATGCGCGACGAACTCGCGCAAGAGATCGCCCAGAAACTGCAAATCGACTCTGCCGTTCTTCGCCAGGAATTGCGCCACACCGCCGCGACCCGCTCGGCCGCGACGGTAAAAGCCCCCGCCGAAGCCCAAGTCACGGAAGCCGAAAAGGTCCTGATCCGCGCCCTTGCGTCAGCCCGCCAAATCCAAACTGTCGAGGAGCATATTTCTATGCGCGACGGTGCTGAAGAGGAGTTCGATCCCGCCCGCCAGGCCGGCTACGTTCTGCAAAACGAAGGTCTGCACCGCGGACTCGCCACGGAGTCCCTGGCGGAATGCCTGCTCAACGCTGGCTTAGAAGCTCCCGACGTCCTCGAAATTCCGGCCACGGAAGGCGACCGCCGGATGCTGGCTTCCATCTTGTTGAAAGAAGAAGAGGAACTCACCGCCGAGATTCTGGAGGCTGCGGTCCGCGCCCTCCGCCGCGTTCACTTGCGCCGCCAACAGGAGCAGGTTCAACGCGAGCTCAAGCGCCCGGGCCTAGCTGCCGATAAAGACCGTCTGCGGCAGTTGTTGGGCGAACTCGAGCGCATCAGCCGCGCCCTCCGCGACCCCGGTCCCGACGCGAGAGCCTCGTGAGCCTCGGGACAGCCGTGGAAGAGCGGCGCTTCCGGCGCCGCGTTGAGGTCGGCTGAAGTCGATGGCGTTAGCCCCTGTGGGTCGCTCCAAATCTCGAAATCTGCTTGAAACGAAACGGCTTCAAAAACCATCTAACTATCAACAGGGAGAGAGGATAGGCGTAGGCAGAAGGGCAATCAGGCGGAAACCGGATAGACACAGAGCGTGCTAAATGCTAAACTCTGTAAGTTTGTGCTAGCTGCACATTCCCGCTAGAACCCAGATTCCCACCTTTCCGGAATTTACCACACGCACCTAGCGTGAGTGAAATTGAATTTTCGAGGAAACACTTCTTGGCTCTTGATGACAAGTTCGACGATATAAAAAAGCTGATCGACACAGGAAAAGAAAAGGGATATCTCACGTATGACCAGGTCAACGACCTCATACCGCATGACGTGCATAGTCCCGAAGACCTTGACGATCTGCTGACCACAATTGGTACGCAAGGCATCGACGTCCTGGAAGGCCCCAAGCTGCCTTCGCAGGGACTCGACAAAAAAGGTTTCGAAGATATCGAAGAAGGGGAGGATGTCGAACTTGACCTCACCCCCGGCGCTCTGGAAAAAACCAACGACCCCGTCCGCATGTATCTGCGCGAGATGGGAACCGTTCCGCTGCTCACGCGCGAAGGCGAAGTCGAAATCGCCAAGCGCATCGAGCGCGGACAAATCCGCGTCCTGAAGGCCCTCTCGCGTTCGCCCATCGTGATTCGCGAGTTGCTGACTTTGGGCGAAGACCTCAAGAAAAACGTCCGCTCGATCAAGGAAGTGGTCACCTTCGACGAAGAGGAGATCACTGACGAGATCCTGCAGAACCGCCTCAACGAGTTCACCGGCAAGATCGACGACATGGCCAAGCTGTACAAGAAGGCCGGCGTGCTCGAAGAGAAGTTCAAGGAAGTTTCGCAGAAAAAGAATCCGCGCGATCATCGCCGTTCCCGCCGCAGGCTGGCCCGTGGCGTAGTCGCTGTCTCAATCGCCGTACGGCGTCTCGGATTCACCAACACCGAGCGCAAGCGTCTGATCGAGCGACTCAACAAAACCGTCGACGGCATGCGCTCGCTTGACCGCCAGGCGACAAATCTCGAGCGCAAGGCGGACGCCACTCGCAGCGAAGAGCAAAAGAGGGAATACCGCCGTCAGGCGCGTTCCATTCGCAGCGAGATCGAGAAACTGGAACTCGAAACCGGCGTGTTGTTCCAGGAGCTCAAGCGCACGCAGCGCGAGATCATCCAGGGCGACATGGACGCGGAGCAGGCCAAGCGCGAGCTGATTGAGGCCAACCTCCGTCTCGTGGTTTCGATCGCAAAGAAATACACCAACCGCGGACTGCAATTCCTCGACCTGATTCAGGAAGGCAACATCGGACTGATGAAGGCCGTCGACAAGTTCGAATACCGCCGTGGCTACAAGTTCTCGACCTACGCCACCTGGTGGATTCGGCAGGCCATCACTCGCGCCATTGCCGACCAGGCCCGTACGATCCGTATCCCGGTGCACATGATCGAAACGATCAACAAGCTGATCCGCACCTCGCGTCAGCTTGTGCAGGAACTGGGACGCGAACCTACGTCGGAAGAGATCGCCAAGCGCATGGACATCCCGGTGGCGAAAGTGCGCAAGGTGCTCAAGATCGCGCAGGAGCCTATCTCGCTTGAAACGCCGATCGGCGAAGAAGAAGATTCGCACCTGGGCGACTTCATCGAAGACCGCGGCGTGGTTTCTCCGGCCGAAGCGGTGATCAACGTGAACCTGAAGGACCAGACCGGACAGGTCCTGCGCACGCTGACCCCGCGCGAGGAGAAAGTGATCAAGATGCGCTTCGGGCTGGAAGACGGCAGCGAGCACACCCTGGAAGAAGTCGGGCAATCGTTCGCCGTCACCCGCGAACGCATTCGCCAGATCGAAGCCAAGGCGCTGCGGAAGCTGCGTCATCCATCGAGATCGCGGAAGCTGCGGGCTTTCATGGATGGGGTCAGGGACTAGAAAACCCCTCACCGCAGAATACGCAGAGAGACTATTTCATGAGGCACGGCTTCGGCCGTGCCCTCGTTTTTTTAATACTCCCGTCCCCAGAAACGCTGACCTCAGGACGAATCGAAGCCGTCTGCACACGCCTGTCGGGAGCAAGTTAAAATGTCCGGTTTAGCAAGGGAAATGTCCGGTTTCAAAGTTGTGCCCTCGCCGATTGGTTTGGGTTGATTTTGGGGACGGGGTTGAAGGGGGCAGTTCTCCTTCCCCTGCCCATCTCTAGTATTAGCCTTGTCTGGCAGCGGCCGGCCATCTGTGTCATAGCGACCCCAAGCAATGCGGTCCGTGGGTGAGACTCAAGGTTCCATTCAGGTGTTGATGCACCACCACCTGGCAACCCGCCAACGTCGCCCGGCAGCGCTCCCGCTCGATCTGCAAGCTCAGATTCGGCAAGCTCACCGTGTTGTCGCGGTTCACGCTGCGGTCAAACTGCAGCGAGAAAACCCGTTCCCGGTCACGAGTTCGGCAGGGCACAAAAGCATTGCCCCGCTGCCTGGGGCGCACCTGAAAACGGCGGTTGAACTCGGCGATGCAATCCTGCCGCAGAAACGCCGCTTCCAGTTGGCACAGTCGCAACTCCTGCGGTAACCGCGCCCCTGCCAGGTCGAGAAGTTGCGCTCGCTGCGCCCACGCGCTTCCGGCGAGTAGGCTGGAATCATCTGCGCTCCCAACTCGTGCAACGCCCGGCCCACCTGCGTGCGCCGATGGTAGTCCACCTTGCCGCCCAGCTTCGGCGTCAACCAGAAATGGCTCCCCGATCGCTGTACAGCGCGCAGAACACGCCTTTGGGTTCGATCACCTCCTTCAGTCCGGCCATCACCGTCGCTGTCGATTCCTGCTCCACCAGTTGGCGGTATATGGAACGAGGACTGACGCCGCTTAAGAATTAAAGACGAATAGGGTCCTCGTGCATTGTGCCGGGTACAGCCGATTCCTCGCTCGTCCTCTCCGCAATGGCGCGCCTCTGCGGACGGTTCGGAATGACAACGGGTTTTGAACTCTGTCCGCGTGTGAGTTCCCACCCTCGAACACCGCGAAGGGGGGTAGCCTGCAGCCTGGCAGTCTTCTTAGATATCTCATCGATGCATCTCTCACCACAGAGCGCACAGGGAGGCACAGGGACCGCTGACAATACTGTGCTGATTGCCGGTTTTGACTCTCTTTAATCCTTTCCTATTATTGCTGCCAGATTTTTTCGCCGATACAGTTTCCGATACTCGAAGTGGCAGTGTTTCTTCTCCATTTCGGTGACCGGTCGCTTCCTGGGAATGCCGGCCTTTTCCGCCGCTCAATCTTCTGGGGGTCAGTGGGATGCGAACATCTGTAGTTCTGCTATGCGTTCTGGGGCTTTCTGCGGTTGTCTTCGGTCAGAGCAACTACGCTTCCGTTACGGGGAAGGTCACCGATGCGCAATCGTTGCCGGTGGCGCACGCCACGGTGGAGTTGAACTCCGCGAGCAACGGGACGAGTCGCTCCGTTTCGACCGACACGAATGGCATTTTTTACGCTCCGGCGCTGCTTCCTGACGACTACTTGCTGACCGCGACCGCTACCGGCTTCGTGCCGGTCGAGCGCTCGCTGCACCTCGAGGTGGGACAGCAGTTAGAGGTGGACTTGCCATTGAAAGTCGGTCCGGCGCGGGAAGCCGTGAATGTCAGCGCAAGAGGCGACATCTTGCACAGCACCGATGCGAGCGTGGGAGAAGTAGTCGAGCCGAAGTCGATTCAGGAGTTGCCGCTGAATGGGCGCATGCTGATTGATCTCGTGCTTACCGTTCCCGGAGCGCATGTGGGTTTCGGCGCTCAGACGGGACAGACGAATCCTCTTTATTGGCGTCCTGGACAGCGGTCGGCGGTGGTGATTGGTGGCGCGCGTCCGAATGCGAATTTCTTTTTGCTGGATGGCGCGACCAATACTGACCCGACGTTCAACGCGCAGAACCTTAGCCCTTCGCCGGATTCGGTGATGGAATTCCAGGTTGCGACCAGTAGCTACACGGCTGACATGGGCGGAGCCGGTGGCGGACAGATCAATATCGTCACGCGCTCGGGCACGAGCCGCTTTCATGGCACGGCGTATGAGTTCCTGCGTAACGGCGCGATGGATGCGAGCCCGTTCGACGCGATGGGCAACAATCATCTGGTGCAGAACAACTTTGGTGCGTCGTTTGGCGGCCCGCTGCTTAGGGAAAAGAAGAAGACGTTCTTCTTCTTGAACTATGAGGGCTTGCGCCTGGCGCAGGGCGACGCGCAGGTGCTGACCGTGCCGACGGCGGCGGAACTTACGGGCGACTTCAGCATGAGTTCGACGAAGATCTTCGATCCGACGACCGCGGTACCGAACCCGAATTACAATCCGACGCTGCCGACGAACGCGTCGAACTATCCATACACGCGCAGCCAGTTCGCGAATAATCAGATTCCGATGAATCGCATCAACCCGCAGCTGGAAGCGTTTCTGAGGCAGTATGTGCCCATGCCGAATATGTCAATGGCGATGTCGGGGAAAGACTCGAACAACTACCTTGATGTCAGGAATGAGACGCACTTTCAGAATCAGGGTACAGTGCGCGTGGACCACAACTTCGCGAATGGCGACACGGCGATGGCACGGTACTCGCTGGGCGCGGAAAACGGATTCTCGCCGACGAACGGCAATACCTCCACCACCGAGAATCTGCCGGGCTTTGGATCGAAGTTTGACAACTTGTCGCAGCAAGCGGTGATTTCGTGGAACCATGTGTTCTCGAGCAACAAGCTGAATACGGCGTCGCTGGCGATGTCGCGGCTGTCGATGAATCACACGTCGCAGAACGACAATGGGAATGACATCGTCGGGCAGCTGGGGATTCAGGGCATCGGATTCGGAGGGCCGGGGGCGTGGGGCGCTCCGTGGTTTGCGGCGCAGGGCTACACGGGGATCGGAGACACGTTTGCGGCGACGCCAATGCATGCCTGGGATACAACCGTCGAGTTACGCGATACGTTTGCCTGGCAGCGCGGACATCATGCGATCCGGTTTGGCGGCGATGCGCGCCGTTACATCTGGCCGATGTGGGGATTCTTCCAGAATCGCGGCTTCTACCAGTTCACCAACGGCTACACGAGCGAATTTGGATTCAATGACGGAAGCGGGAACGGGTTTGCGAGTCTGCTGCTTTCGCTGCCGACGGTGAAACAGCGGCAGGCGGGCATTCCGCAAATGAACCTCCGCAACTGGGGATACGACGGCTACGCGGAAGATAGCTGGCAGGTCACTTCGACGACGACTTTGAACATTGGGTTGCGCTACGAATACACCAGCCCGCTCTACGACCTCCAAAATACGAACAGCAATCTGATCTTTAACAATGGTGTGCCGTCGGTGTTTATCGGTGGCGAGAATGGGTACCCATCGGGACTGATGTATTCGAACAAGCACAACGTCGCGCCGCGTATCGGAATCGCGAAGCACATTCCGAGCCGCGGGATTGTGTTGCGCGGAGCGTATGGCGTCTTCTATACGCCCATCGATCAGAACACGTGGTGCAATCAGCGGCACAATGTGCCATACGTGTTTCCGGAGACGCAGCAGGCTGACAATTACACGCCTCCGGCAACATTGTTTGCGAAGCAGCTGAATTTTGGGACGCCGGTGCTCGGAGCAGGGACGTTGACACCGACGACTTTGAGTTTCACGGCGTTCGATCCACATGCCCCGGCGGAATACATCCAGCAGTGGAATGGGCAGATGGAGAAGAGCTTTGGCACGAACACGACGATCGATGTCGGATATCTGGGCGCGCGCGGCTTCCATCTGCAGCGCGCGCATTTGATCAACAACGCGCCTCCGGGGCCGGGACCGCTTGGGCCTCGGCGTCCGTTCAAGACGCTGAGCTTTGTTCCGAACACGGTGCTGACGGCGAGCAGCACCGACGCAGTAATCCAGAGCCAGACGTTTCCCGTGAGCACCATCAATCTTCTCGAGGACACGGCGCAGAGTTGGTATGACGCGGGATATGTGAACATGCGGCGCAAGTATTCGCACGGGCTGAGCCTGCTGGCGAACTATACGTACTCAAAGAATCTGGCGAATGCGCCTGATTTCCGCTCGCCGATGGATGAATCGGCGATTCCGCAGAACAACAGCGATCTCGCGGCGGAGAAAGGTCCGGGCTGCGATGTGCGGCACCGGTTTGCGCTGAGCGGCGTGTACTCGATTCCCGCATGGAACCGCCAGGATTGGACGCGCTTGATCACACAGAATTGGCAGTTCAGCACGGTCTATCAGATTCAATCGGGTATGCCGTTCACGATTTCGGTCTTTGGCGATACCGCCAATTCAGGAACAGTCTTAGGCGAGAATCCGATACGCGCTAACTCCACGGGCCAGCCGATCTTTGGGCCGGGAACGCGTACTGCGGCCAAGTGGTTCAATCCGGCTGCGTTCTCCGCGCCGCCGGCCTACACCTTCGGCGACGTGGGCCGCAACTCGCTGTACGGACCTCCGCTGCGCACGCTCGACATCGCGCTGGTGCGCATCTTCCGGCTCACAGAGAGTGCGTCGTTTGAGTTCCGCGGCGAGGCTTTCAACGTGCTGAACATGGTCAACCTGGGAACGCCCAATCGCTTCGTCAATACGCCTCAGTTTGGAACGATCACGATGGCGATGACTCCGCCGCGGGAGTTGCAGATGAGCGCGCGGGTGTCGTTCTAACAACGAGCTCTTTAGCGGAATTGGCGGCTTTTGTCGTCGAGTTACGCCCAAGAGTGCTGCGCATCCGGCGCGGGTGAGGCTCGAGTTTCATCTTGGCGGTAGCGATTCTTCGACTGCGCGCGACGGGTCGGTTCGCTCTCCATCGTGCTCCGCTCAGAATGACATTCTGACTCTTGCAGCTTCGTGACTGGTGTTCGTCCGAGGTTGGCCCTCACGAGCCGGCAAGGGCCCGGACGCCGATCCCCCACAGCGTCCCAACCCAAACTCAGCGAGTCTTAGTTCGACAGCTTATAAACATAGAGACGGCCGATCGGGACCTGGCTTTGGTCTGCGGACCCGAAGTAGACGGTTCCATTCACCACTGCGGGCGAAGAGGATACGATGGGCTCGTGGCTCGTCAAGAGCTGGGTGACCGGCAGGCAGAACGAAGTTCCGCAGCCATTCGCATCGAAGACCATCACCATGCCATTGTTCTCGCCAACGTATACAAGGCCGTTCGCAATGGCGGGCGACGAGATGATGGCGGCTTGAGGTCCGACTGCTCCGCCTTTCCAAAGAGGCGCGCAAGTTGCTGCGCCACATCCTGACGCGCGAAACGCGTAGAAGGCCGCATCGCCGTCGCCGACGTAGACGACACCATTGGCGACCGAAGGAGACGATGAGATGAACGGGCCCGTGGTGCCCGTCCACAGAGGAGTGCAGGTTGCCGCTCCGCATCCCGAGGCTTTGAAGGCGTACAGGCCGCCGTCAAACGAGCCGATATAGACGATGCCGCTGGCAATGGCAGGCGAGGATTGGGAGATTGAGCTTCCCGCCTGGGCTGTCCACAGCGCCGAACATGTGCTGGTTCCGCACCCTGCAGCGTTGAAGGCATAAAGCTTGCCGTCTTCCGACCCGGTGTAAACGACACCATTCGCGAACGCCGGCGAGGAAGTAATGCGGCCTCCGGTTGCGGCGGCCCAAAGTGGACTGCAGGAACGCGCCCCGCATCCCGACGCCGAGAAGGCATATAGCTTTTTGTCGAAGGACCCGATGTAAACGACGCCGTTTACGATCAAAGGCGAGCTTTCGATGATTCCGCTACCGGTGGTTCCCACCCACAAAGGCGCGCGCACGCTGGCTTGCCGCAACCCTTCGCCCTAAATGCATAGAGCCTGTGGTCCGCAGATCCGATGTAGACGATCCCATTGGCGACTGCCGGTGAGGAGGTAATGTCGTTTTGCGTGGCGCCGGTCCACAGCGGCTGACATTCGATTGCCGGTGCGCAGCCATTGGCATCGAAGGCGTAGAGCTTTCCGTCGAATGATCCAACGTAGAGCAAACCGTTCACCACTGCGGGCGAGGAGGAATCGACCAGGTCACCCATTAGTCCTTGCCAGGACAACGTCAGGGATGTTGCGTTGGTGCTGTTGATCGTAGTCTCCGATGGATTGAAGCCGGTGCGATTGGGAGAATTCTTGAACTGACGCCAGTTCACGACGACGGTGAGTGAGGCTGTGGCCGTATTTTCGCCCGCAACTGTATTTGCCTGAAGCGTGTGGACTCCGGGCTCGACCGAGTCTGGAAGATTAACGAAAGCGCAAACTGGCCGCTTTCATCCGCCGTCGCGCGGGCGATTGCTGCGTTTTCGAACATAAGGTTGATCGTCTCGGCGGGTGCGAATCCTGAGCCAGACACCTTAATGCTGGCGCCGGGAGCCGCTGTAGCTGGTGCGACCGAAACGGTAGCTGCGAACGCCAGTGAGGCGGTCAAGCTGAAGACGACAAAAAGTAGAAGATACACTCGACCCGAAGACATGATTGCCCCTTGGAACGGAAATCCGCTGCAGAATAGCTTTTAGCAGAGAGCTCGAGTTGAGGATGTCCGGGGATTGTCAAAAGTTTAGTTCATACTGGTAACGGAGGCTGTTTCGTGCTGCGCCTCGTTTCGAGCTTCACCTCTAACTACTTGCTCCTGTAGAGTTTTTGCAGCGCAGACTCTTTGTTCTTATTTCATGAACAAAAAAAGCCTTGACCGCAGAGGACGCGGAGGAATCTCGCCGAGAATGACTCAGATCAGTTTTCGACCGGGTTGCTGTGTAACTCCTTCCTTTTGACTCTACCTGCGATGTAGCCTAGAATTTTTGGTGAGCGTAGTTTGCCTGTCAGGGCTCTTGGCGCGATCCGGGGAGGGTTTTAATGGAAGGAAAAATCGGTCTTACTGAGATCATCTTTGTCGTGGCCATTGCTCTCTTGCTGTTCGGACCGGGCAAGTTCGCTGCGCTCGGCAAGGGCTTGGGAGAGAGTATCCGGAACTTTCGGTCTGCGGTGAAGGAAACGGATCAGACCAAGGAAGAAGAGAAGAAGTCGTAATCGCCAAGCGATCACGTAAGGCCAGCCGCGTTAACCTCCCGTAGCATTCTGTAGACCCGTGCGACAGGTAAACCAACAACATTGCTATAGTCTCCTTCGATATGCGGGATCCAGCGCGATGCAATTCCCTGGATGGCATACGCTCCGGCTTTGTCCATGGGTTCGCCTGTGGCCACGTAATCTCGAATCGCGGCGTCGCTTAAGGCGGTGAAGGTGACTAGCGTGGTTTCGGAGGAAGTTCTCACTTCACAGTTTCCGGTTCTGGAGTTCGAAGCGTTCGCCGAAGTTGCAGAGTTGACTGAAACTGAAGAGCTCACCAGGCACACGCCGGTGATGACCTGATGAACGCGTGCAGAGAGCATGCGCAGCATGCGAGCGGCGTGGTTTGAATCGATTGGTTTACCCAGGATCGTCTCGTCAACCACTACGACTGTATCAGCACCAAGAACGAGATCACCGGGTCGCGTGCGCCACACGGCGAGTGCCTTCTCTTGCGCCAGTCTCTCGGCACAGTCGCGCGCGGATTCGCCGGGGAGCGGAGCTTCGTCGACATCGGCAGGTTGAACCTGGCATGAAATTCCAGCGCTTCTAAGAAGGTCCTGGCGGCGAGGCGAAGCAGAGGCGAGCACGAGCATGCGGATTCGATTTTATCGGAAGGCGATTCGGCTCATGGGTGGATGAGTTCGATCCTGTTGGCGAAGGGATCGGAAATGTGACAGCGCCGGACGCCGGGGATCGTCGAGTCGTCGATCCCTTCCATGCCGGCGCTTTTCAGGTGGGCGGTGAGCCCGTCGTAGTCGGCACAGCGGAGCGCGGGATGCGCCTTCCGGGCCGGACGAAATTCTGCCTCGATACCGAGATGGATTTGGACGATTCCGCTCTGAAACCAGCATCCGCCGCGCTTCTTGAGTTCGGCGGGTTTCTCAATTTCAATCATGCCCAGCAATCCGCCATAAAAGGCCCGGGCCTGGTCTTCTTTACCCACGGGCATGGCCAGTTGCACGTGGTCAATAGAGCTGAACGGGAGATGGCTCACGCACTGATTCTATCGGGTGCCAAGATCCCGTGTGCAGTTCATCCGTCAGAACATTTCCTCCTGGGCCAATGATCCCGGTGCTCGCTGGTAGACTCTAATTCTGAGCGATTCGCGTAGTGGCCTTCATGACTTCTGCGTCGTCCCAAATCGGTCCTTTCCACCCAGTCGTCATCGAGCCTCAGCTAATTCGTATTCCCGAAGGCTGGTTTTGGATGGGCTCGGAGCGAGGTCAGGACTGCGAGCGGCCCGTTCATCGCGTGTGGGTTGATTCCTTTTTGCTCGCTGCCACACAGGTTACGAACGAGGAGTATGGCCGGTTTCTGCGAGCGACGGAATGCACATCCCCGCCGTTCTGGAATGATCCGAACTTCAATCATCCGCGGCAGCCCGTCGCCGCGATCTCGTGGCACGAGGCGGTCTGCTATTGCGAATGGCTAAGTTCGCAGACTGGCCGACGATTCCGCCTGCCGACAGAGGCTGAGTGGGAACGGGCGGCGCGCGGCGGGCTTGAGCAGAGACAGTTTCCCTGGGGAGATGATCCGCCGCAATCCCTGCCGAACTACGCTACGCGCTGGCAGAACGGACCCGAACCGGTTGCGCAGTATGCTCCAAATGCATTCGGCCTTTACGACATTGGCGATAACGTGCACGAGTGGTGCAACGATTGGTATGACCCGAACTATTACGCAATTTCTCCAGAGCGGAATCCGCAAGGGCCTGAGCAAAGTCCGATGAAGCCCGCCCGTAAGGCTTCGCGCGGGGGCTCGTGGCGACATCACATCAAAGTAGCCCGCTGCTCAGGGCGATCGAGCATTCCACCGGAGTTTCAGTATGCTGACTATGGATTTCGGATCGCTTGTGATTGAGCAATGGGGATCGGGTTATTGTTTAATTTGGTGATTTTGTAATTGAAAATCACTGGCGCGGACGAAAAGTTTTTCAATTACTCAATTACAAAATTTCGCAATTCCTCAATTAACCATGTTTCATTCCGATCTTCTGAAGTCTAAACGCATTCTGATTACCGGTGGAGGGACCGGCCTCGGCAAAGGCATGGCCGGCCGCTTCCTTGAACTCGGAGCGACTGTTTACATCTGTGGACGCCGCGAAGAGGTGCTCAAAGCCACAGCTGCGGAATTGTCTGCCAAGGGGCCAATCCAGGCGATTCCCTGCGACGTGCGCAGGCTTGAGGCGGTCGAACAGATGGTCAATTCCATTTGGAAAGACGGTCCGCTCGATATCCTCGTCAACAACGCGGCCGGAAATTTTATCTCGCGTACGGAAGATCTCTCGGCCCGCGCGTTCGAGTCGGTCATTAACATCGTTCTGATGGGGACGCTCAACTGCACAATGACCTGTGGTCGGCGGTGGCTCAAAGAAAAACGGCCTGGCACGGTGCTCAGCATTTCTGCGACGTATGCTCCGGTCGGCTCGGCGTATGTTGTCCCGTCTGCGATTTCGAAGGCCGGAGTCGAGGCCCTCAGTCGCAGTCTCGCTGTGGAGTGGGGCGACCGAGGCATTCGGATGAATGCGATCGCACCGGGGCCGATCCCAACGCAGGGCGCATTTTCGCGGGTGCTGCCGGGGCCGGAGCTGGAGAAGTTTGCCCTGGAGCGGCATCCGCTTCGTCGCTTTGGAACGGTTGAAGAGCTGGCCAACCTCGCAGCGTTTCTGGTGAGTGATGGCTCCGGCTACATCAACGGCGAGGTCGTTCGCATGGATGGCGGCGAATTTTTGCAAGGCGCGGGGGAATTCAGCGCGCTGGGCCGCAAGTTGAAAGATGAAGACTGGGAGGGGCTGAAACCCCGCAAAGCGGGACCGGCGAAGTCATAAAAACATACTGTCGCAGGAGCCGCGAGGACTGTTAGCGCTGCTCGTTTTTCGGCATCACGATTGCTTTGAGCAGCAGGTTCACCAGGCTCAGCAGGATCGCTCCGATAAATGCGGCGAAGAAGCTGCGCACCTGAAATCCCGGGGATAGAAGGGCAGAAGCGAGTTCCAGCATGAGTGCGTTGATGACGAACCAGAAGAGCCCAAGCGTGATCAGTGTAAGCGGAAATGTGATGACCTTGAGCAGCAACCCGATTGTCGCATTGATGAACCCGATGACGAGTGCCGCCACAAGCGCTGACGCTGCCCCTCGCACCGAGATCCCAATGCCAAGCTGAGCCACGATCCATACCGCCAGCGCGCTCAGCACCCAATTCAAAAGCAGCCGCATAGCGAGTCCGTCCTACTGATCACACTATAGCGCAAGGCGTGAGATGTTGTGTTCTCGCCCGGAGAATACCGCCTTTACAGTTTGCGGAAAAGTCGCGATACCATGCCCAGGAGCTTCGATTCGCAGATCTACGGTAGCGCTAAAGCAGTACCTTGTTACAAACCAAGCAATTCATCAAACTGTTTAGCCGACATTTGTTGCCGTCGCCTTGGGGCATCGATCTATCCCCGGGTCACAACAAAATTCATCCCTAATTCGCAGTTGGGACGGGCTCATACGGTACACTACGCTTCGCTTCTAAGGAGGAAGGACAATGCCAGACCCCGCACTCAGCGGATCAGAATTCAAAAAGCATTTGCGCACCGGACAGCCCAAGATGGGGTTGTTTCTGAATGCGCACAGCCCCACCGTCGCCGAACAACTCGCGCACAGCGGATACGATTGGCTGCTCGTCGATACACAGCATGGCCCTATGGGATACGAAAGACTCTCCGCGATGCTGAGCGGCATTGCGAATGGTGGAGCCAAGTCGCTCGTCCGCGTTGGTGGATATGACGACCGCCCGGGCATTCAGCAGGCGCTCGATATGGGCGCTGACGGCGTACTCGTCCCGTACATCAACACCGCGGAAGAGGCGCGGCAAGCAGTGAGTTGCACCAAGTATCCGACCGTTGGCACGCGGTCCGTCTACTTCCCGCAGCGCAGCATGAACCGGGCTGGGCTGCTCGGCTATGCCGGCAGCTGGAATAACGAGAGCATCGTCGCTCTGCAGGTCGAGACTGCATCGTGCATCGATAACATTGCCGAGATCGCAGCTGTTCCCGGCGTCGACATCCTTTTCCTCGGCCAGAACGATCTTTGCATGTCGATGGGCCTCTACAACAAGTATGAGTTTCCGCATATGTACACGTCGCCCGAACTCGATGCTGCGACGAAGAAGTTGATCGAGCAGGCGCGCAAGAACAATGTCATCCTGGGATTGTTTCTGTTTGGCACGTCTCGGGTCGGGGAATTTCTGGAGAAGGGATTCACCTTCATCAGCATCGGAAACGATCTGCATCATGTGTTGACGCAAGCCGGAGCCTATGTTGCCGACATGGAAAACATTGCCAAAGAGAAAGGCAAACCCTGGTACCGCCGTTCGACTGCGTTGTTCTGATTAAGAGCAGTTTATGGGTGCCCCACTTCTCCCGGTGTTGGGAGAAGTGGGGATTTGGTTTTTCCGCGTTCCCTGCGGGGAGGTTTTTCTTTTCAACTAAAATTAGAATTCACGATGCAATTGATCCTCACCGAAATCGAAACCCGTGTGCTCGGCTCGCTAATTGAAAAAGACATCACGACGCCGGATTACTACCCTCTGTCGCTCAACGCGCTGGTCAATGCCTGCAATCAAAAGAACAATCGCGACCCGGTGATGACGCTCGATGAGGCGGCTGTCCGCGAGGCGCTCAGCACACTTCAGGAAAAACGCTTGGCAGGACCAGCGGGCGGTGCCGACAGCAGGGTTACGAAGTACGAACATCGCCTGCAAGAAGTCTTCAACTTTGATCGGCGCGAGATCGCCGTGGTCTGCGTGCTACTGCTGCGTGGGCCGCAGACGCCGGGTGAACTCCGCGGCCGCACCGACCGCATGTATCACTTCGAAGCGCTCGAAGATGTCGTGTCCACGATTGATCGCCTGGCCCATCGCGAGCCCCCACTAGCAGCGGTGCTTCCCCGCCAGCCCGGGACTAAAGAATCCCGATACATGCATCTGTTCTCAGGGGAGGCGCCAGCAGCGACCGATGTGGAGCGGCCGCCCGCCTCCGCGACGGTTGGCGGTGGATCGACGGCCGAGCGTGTCGCCAAGCTGGAAGAGGAGGTCGCAACATTACGCGCCGGACTCTCCGAGGTACAGCAGCAGCTCGCGGCTTTCCGCAAGCAGTTCGAGTGAATACACCAGTCACCATCGAAGACTATGATCCGCGCTGGCCTGAACGCTTCGAGATCTTGCGATCGCGAATCGGTTCGGTTCTCGGTCCATTAGCAGCAACCATTGAGCACGTCGGCAGCACCGCCGTTCCGGGTCTTGCTGCTAAGCCGATCATCGACATGGACGTGATTCTTCACTTAGACAGCGATCGTCGGTTAGCGATCGAGCGCTTAGCTGCACTTGGCTATGAGCATCAGGGGGATCTTGGTATTTTGGGGCGTGAGGCCTCCCGCGCGCCGGCCGACGTGTTCCCGCACCATCTGTATGTGTGCTCACCTGATTCCCGCGAATACGGCCGGCACATTGCATTCCGGAATCATCTGCGCCGCAATCCTGAGGGGGCGTGTGCCTACGAGCGTTTGAAGAGATCATTGGCAGAGCGCTGGGGCAGCGACCGTGACGCCTACACCCTGGGCAAGACCGATTTCATAGAGGCCACCTTGCGACGGGTCGAGCCAGTTGTCTCGGAACATTTTCCTCCTGCCGCTCGTATCATCTCCTAGACGGAGGTCTCATCCATGTTCACCTTCCTGCTCTGGTGCATCCTGTTTATCATTTGCTGGCCTCTGGCTCTGTTAGCCCTGATCGTCTATCCGCTCGTCTGGCTGCTTCTGCTGCCGTTCCGCATCATTGGTGTGGCGGTTCACGGGGTGCTTGAAGTGATTTATCTCGCGATCACGCTGCCGTTTCGGCTGCTCGCGGCACCATTTCGAATCTAGGACCTTCGTGACCGGGACGGCCCTGCCCGACCTAGTCCCGATCGTTTTGCGGGAAAAGTCCGCATAACCTTTTCCAGAGTAAAGCGTCCATTCCGGAGGAGGCTTCCGTGTCTACCGCGAAGCATGTCATTCCTCTCTCAGTTCTTCTTATGGTCACTTCCCTACCCGCGTTCAGCCAGACAGCGCCGCGCACCACAGCGCAATCCGTTCGTGGCCATTTCGCTTCGGTCAACCAGCGCATCCTGACAATGGCCAAGGATTTCCCTGAAGACAAATACGACTTCAAGCTGAAACCGGAAATGCGCACTTTCGCGGCGGTGATGGTACACATCGCGTCGGGGAATGTGTACGCCGCAAAAGCCGGCCGTGGAGAGAACGTCAACTGGGATGAACTTGATCCCAAGGACTATCCAAATAAGGCCGCAGTAGTCGCTCTTATGGACAAGTCGATCGCCGAGGCACAGGCGACGCTGAAATCTGTCCCGGATGCGGCTTTGTCAAAGTCGATCGAACCCTGGATCAGCGTGATGGAACACTCGGCGGAGCATTACGGGCTGCTTGTGGCCTACTATCGCGCGAATGGCCTGGTTCCACCCGAGTCGCGCCCAAAAAAGTAGTTGGCGCCCCTTTTATTTCTTGGGGTTTGTCTGAAACCGTTACCGGATGTTCTCTGCATGCCGGGGACATATTTCGTTTTGGTTGGTGTAATCTCGTAGGACGCCACCTTCCAGGAGGCCTCATGCGTCGTCGAGAATTCCTCGTCCGCTCAGCCACCGCCGCGGGAGCTGTCTGGCTCTCTTCGCAATCGATCTTCAAGGCAATCGCAGCCCAATCGCTTCCGCGGAAGTTCGTGGCTACGGACACGGTCACGCTCGGCAACACCGGGATTAAGACCAGCCGTCTCGCTATGGGCACCGGCACTGTCGGCTTCGATCATCATTCGCATCAGACCTCCCTCGGAGTAAAGGGGCTCTCTGATCTTCTGCTGAACGGATACGACCATGGCCTGCGCTTCTTCGACGCTGCTGATTCTTATGGAAGCCATCCGCACGTCGCCGAGGCGCTCAAGCACTTGAAACGTGATCAGGTCACCGTGCTTACCAAGAGCTGGGCTAGGGATGCGGCCGGGATGCGCGCCGATCTCGATCGCTTCCGGCGGGAACTCGGCACCGACTATCTCGACATTTGCCTGATGCACTGCGTTACCGAGGGCGACTGGACGGAGCGCTTCCGCGGTGCTATGGACGTGCTTTCCGAAGCCAAGCAAAAGGGAATTATCCGAACGCATGGCTGTTCTTGCCACTCGATTGAGGCGCTTCGCGCCGCGGCGAAGTCTCCGTGGGTGGAAATCGATCTGGCTCGCATCAATCCCATCGGGTCGCACATGGACGCCGATCCGGCGACGGTCGTGAGCGTTTTGAAGGAAATGAAGTCGGCTGGCAAAGCAGTGGTCGGAATGAAGATTCTGGGTCAGGGTGACCTGAGCAATCGTCAGGACGAAGCGATCAAGTACGCACTCTCGCTGGGCATACTTGATGCGTTCACCATTGGTGCGGAGAGTAAGCAACAGCAGGAAGATTTGATTCGTCGGATTGCGGCTGCATAAAGCCTAGGCCTAACAAGCCGTCTGTCCGAGCTCCGTTGTTTTCGGTCAGGACTCTAGGTTTTGTGCCGGCGCCTCGGCTATCTCTCGCGCGACGTCACTTCTCCGCAGAAAATTCCAGCAGCAGTTCTATTTCTCCCTGGATACTCCGATTGAACTCACCCAACTCCGCCGCCGGAATCCAATACTCGCGATGCGTCGAATCGCCCACCACGTGCACTTCATGCCGATTGAGAAACTCAGTCCTTACATGGAACCTCAGAACGTAGCCCTCGTATCCCGAGGCTTCATCCTTAGTGTTCCAGTCACGCGCAATCTGCACCGCATATTCTTCGTTTAGTACTGGGTAAAAGAATGGTTGGGAAGGTAGTCGAGGAGGGAAGGCGCGAAATCCGCTTGCCCGGATGAGTTCAAGTTCTTTGCGACCTGCTGGTCGATACAAGATTGTGACCGATTCGGTGATCCTTGTCTCCTAACACTCCATCAATTTGAGGGCCGGACTCACAATCAGCCGCGCCTCGGTCGCCTTCTGGACATCTATCGGCTTCAGACCGGGAGCAATCTCTTCAAGTACCAATCCATCCTTCGTAACGCGGATGTAGGCCATCTCCGTCGCAATCGTATCGACTACCCGCACTCCTGTCAGCGGCAGCGTACATTTCTTCAGAATCTTTGGAGCTCCTTCTCGTGTGGTGTGCTCCATCGCGACCACCACGCGCTTGGCTCCGGCGACGAGATCCATGGCGCCGCCCATGCCTTTGACCATCTTGCCGGGGATCATCCAGTTTGCGATGCTGCCGGTCTCATCCACTTCCATGGCGCCGAGCACGCTCAAGTCGATGTGGCCGCCGCGAATCATGGCGAAGGAATCAGCACTGGAGAAGTACGCCGTGCCGGGCATCTCGCTGACAGTCTCTTTGCCCGCGTTGATCAGATCCGGATCCTCGGTTCCCTCGACCGGATATGGACCAATTCCCAGCATGCCGTTTTCCGACTGCAGGGTCACGGTCATCCCCGGAGGCACATGATTCGCAATTAGCGTCGGCATGCCGATGCCAAGGTTCACGTAGAATCCATCGCGCAGTTCGCGCGCAATGCGTTTCACAATTCGCTCGCGCTTGTCAGTATCTTTGCCGACCTTGTTCATGATCCTCTTTAGCCGCGTTCATCCGGAGCGAAGATTTTGCTCCCGAAGGATCTCTGGCAGCGCTCAACTCGTCTGCATTATGGGACCTGTTCGAGGGTCCGCTTCAAGCCCCAGAGATCAAACTGAATCGCACTTTTCTTCGCGTAGAAAATCGGTGCGAGAAACAGATAACGCAAACGCAATGTGAACTCTGCTACACAAACCAGCAGCGATCCGCCGGTTGTGGGCATAACGCGGAAGTTCCAGGATGCCGTTTTGAAAAATCGTGCGTTTCCGTCCGCGCTTGTCAGTGCCACCGTACAACCCTCGACGGGATCGGCTTTGGTAATGCGATACGACATCCGGCCGGCTTTAACCTCGTCAGTACCTTCTCCGTATCCCAGCGTCTGAAACTCCATTCCTACACCCTGCGGAGCTTGGGAAATCTGCCGGACCGCCGCCACGCCCCGATCCCACTTCGAAACGTTTTCGAGATTCCCCAGAAAAGCCCATATTTCCTCGGGTGTCTTCCGGATCACTATGCTGGACTCCAGGCGCATCTTCTCTTACACCGCTTTCCGCACTGTTCTGCGCTCGATCCGCCGTTCGTACAACTCACCTTGGAAGATTCGCTGTACGTAGATCGAAGGCGTGTGGATTGCGTCGGCATCCAGTTCTCCGACTTCTACCAAATGCTCGACTTCCGCAATCGTGACCTCGGCCGCGCTTGCCATCATGGGATTAAAATTCCGCGCCGTTTTCCGATAAATCAAGTTTCCGGATCGGTCGCCTTTCCAGGCTTTCACAAGGGCGAAGTCGGCCTCCAGTCCCCGCTCCATCACATAAAGTCGGCCATCGAATTCGCGGGTCTCTTTTCCTTCGGCGACGACAGTTCCGACACCTGTTGGAGTGTAGAAGGCTGGGATTCCGGCGCCTCCGGCGCGAATCCGTTCCGAAAATGTTCCTTGAGGGACCAGTTCGAGCTTGATCTTTCCCTGGAGCACCATTTCTTCGAGCAACTTGTTCTCGCCAACGTAAGTCCCGATGTGATGAATAATCTGCCCCGATGCCAGCAACAGCCCGTTTCCCACGCCGTCAATGCCGACGTTGTTGCTGATCGTATGCAGATTCTTTGTGCCCTTGCGCACTAAGGCACGAATCAGGTTTTCCGGCATTCCGCAAAGGCCGAAGCCTCCGATCATGATCGTGGCACCGTCGAAGATGTCACGGAGGGCCTCATCCGCATTCGCTACGACTTTGTTCATAGCGTGAGCATTTTATCTGAATTGATGGGTGCGACGCATTGTTGCGGGATTTGCAAGCCAGGAATTCGTGACCATCATTTGACATGCTGGAGACAGTTCAGCGCATCCCAACGCGCAGTGCAGGCGTCCAATGTCAGCAAGAAGCAAAGAACGAGAAGTCCGAGAAGTTGTTTGCTCTGTTCTTTACGTGGAGGTGACAAACGCAGAGCACACGGAAGCGAACCTGCTCCCGTGTAATGCGGCAGGCCCGGTTGCAAGCCCGGGCGAATGCGGCGAGGCTATGTCTCCAGTTACGGAATTCGATCAGCGTCTGGAGCAGATCATCCGCGAGTTCGCGTTGCGGATCGCGGTGCCGCAGTGGACTGAGTTTGACACGGTGTGGGAGGCTGCGATCCGAGTGTGCGACCGTTATGAATTGGGCAAGGGCAGGCGACCCGACCTGGTCGCGAATGAACCTGGCATCGATAATATCGATAATAAGGAGCGCATTTAATCCTCACCACGGAGGTCACAGGGGACCACAGAGGAAGATGAACTCAACAGCAATTAGGTTCCCACCCTCCGAAAATCGCGAAGAGTGGGGCAGCCAGTCTTAGTTAGCGTGCCAGTACATTTGCCAGCCTAGATAGCGCGCGGCGGCTTCGTGCACGGCTCCTGCAGTGCTGGAGAAGTTGGCGGCTACGTGATGTTCGAATCCGTTTTCGCAGATGTAGTGCAGTAGCGTTTGCAGTTGCGGGATCTGTACCACGCCCACTCCACCGAAAGTGTTCAGCGAATCGTTCGTGAATTCTCCCTGGCCGACATAGCCACGCATCACGCCTGAGGTGTCGTCGGTCGAGAAGCGGGCGTAGCTCATGGCTCCGGGCTTTACCCGGCCAACGACTGTTCCGAAGGTGTTTTCTTTGCCCACCGTGCCGGCGATGATTTCCTGGAAGTCCATGCGGATATCCTGGAAGAAATGCTTCGGCAGGTTGCTGCAGTGGAAGCAGACGGCTTTGTTCGGATCGTCGCCGTAGTTGTTATTCCAGTCGAGCAGAGCGCTGGGAGTTTCCGAGGCGAGCGCCAGAGCGTGCATGCTGAGCGTGCCGCAGACGTCGACTTCGCAGGCTGCTGGCAATAGCTTGTTGCTCATCATGCTCATGATGGTGCATGGTACGACACCGAAATATTCCTCCATCGATGTCCAGCACTGCACGGCGCTGACCTGCAGGTCGGTCTGTTTCATCCATTCATCGAGGACATAGCCGAGTTTGGCCATCTTCATCAACGCGGCATCGGGAACACCTTGTGTGCTGGCATATTTCTTGATTTCAGCAAGTTTTCCCTGTACGCCTGCATTGTCGTCTTTGGTTTTGCCGATGCGGCCGAAGACTTCCGAAAGATCGAGCGTCTCAACAGAAATGCCATTGTTCTCAAGCATCTTCTCGCTGTAGCGAACCGTGTTGAAGGCTGTTGGACGCGCGCCGATGCTGCCAATGCGCAGATTGCTAAATCCGTTGACGATGCGGCATACCGCGCCGAACCACGCCAGATCGTTCTGAAAATCTTGCGAATCGGGGCTTACTGTATGGAGACGCGTTAGCGAGTAAGGAATTCCGTACTGACGAAGGTTGTTGCAGGCTGACATCTTGCCGCAGAAGCTGTCGCGGCGATGAAGAATCGTCATCTTCGACGCGTCGTCGGGCGTCGCTTGGATGAGCACTGGAACATCCAAACGTGCAAGGCGCAATGTGTCGGCAATGGCGCGCTCGTCGCCAAAGTTGGGGAGAGAGACGATTACTCCATCGATCTTGTCGCTATTTTTCTTGAATAAAGCGGCGCAGCGCTTGGCTTCTGCGTGTGTTTCGACCGCACCGTGCTTGCTGTCTTCGGGGCCGAGAACGATCGAATCCATGCCGGCTTTTGCCAGTGCCTGGATCATCTCTTCGCGTCCCGACTTCGCCAACTGATCGGGAAAGAATCCACGGTTCCCGATGATGACGCCCATGGTCATTTTCTTCTGAGACATATCAGTAGTTTTCATCCTTCAAGTGCGATTAAGAATTTTTGGACAACCGCTTGCGTTCCTGGGCTGGCGAAAAGCGCCACGCATAAATCAACCCGAGAACCAACAGGAATCCGCCCCACCACACGTTCGCGTGCAGATCGTAGAGCGCGACTTTGTTGGCCGGAGGATTAGCGATCTCATAGATCCCCGTGATGAAAATCAGCAGCCCATTCACGCCGAGGCATATTCCCGTGAAAAACCAGATCGAGAGATGACTTCCGGATTTCATATGTCGCTCCTACCAGAAAACAATCTGCAAAATCACAAAGATGGCCGCTACGACCACGGCCCAGAAAATCGGGCTGTGAAACCACGATACGTGTTCGGTCTTCGGAATCGGCGTCAGGCCGTAGACCACATCCTTCAGTTCGGAGTCCGGCTTTGGCTTTGTCATGTAGCTGACTACGATCGTCACGATCATGCAAATCAAGCAGGACCACAATGCGCGAAACATGTTCTGCGCCTGGTCTTGCGCGTCCATGGAGAGAGCCACATAGCGCACCGCGTCGGGATCGATCTTGACCCAAGTGTACATGCCGACCGAAGACAGCGTTCCGGCCAGCAGCCCGGTCCACCCGCCGGCGGGAGTGGCACGCTTCCACAGCATGCCCAGAATTACCGTACCGAACAGCGGCGCGATAAAGAAACTAAAGAGAGCCTGAACGTAGTCCATGATGGACTGCGCCTGCATCACGAGATACGCAGTGCCGATGCTGATGATGACTCCGATGACCGTTACCCACCGGCCCATCTTGACCTTGAAATCGTCGGAGACGTTCGGATTGATCAAGGTCGCATAGATGTCATACGTCCAGACTGTAGTGAACGCGCTGACATTGCCGGCCATACCCGACATGAAACCTGCGATGAGCGCGGTAATACCCAAACCTAGCAGCCCGGGGCCGCAGTAGCGGGCAAGCATCAGGGGCAGGACCTCATCGTAGCCGTGTAAGCCTTGGGCTTGTCCGGCTGCGGACCATGCCTGATCGGCCGGAACTAACCGAAGCAGGTGCCCCTGGGGATCGCGGAGGAGGGCCAATCCCAGAAGACCCGGCAGGATCACGATGAACGGCACACACATCTTGAAAGCGGCGCCGATGATGGGCGCGAGCTCGGCTGACCGCAGATCCTTCGCAGATAAAACGCGCTGCACGACGAGGAAGTCGGTGGTCCAGTAGCCCATCGCGATGACGGCACCAAGTCCGAAAACGATGCCCGCCCAGTTGATACCCATTGGGTTGGCGCTGAAACTTCCCAACGTCGACCACAGATGGGTGTACGAGCCGGGATTGGCGACATGCTGCTCTGTCAGGTTCTGCAGAATCTTGGCCTGGAGTCCAGTCCAGCCTCCAGCTTCAATCAGGCCAAGAATTGGAATTAGCAAAGCGCCCGCCCAGATGAGGAAGAACTGCAGCACTTCGTTAAAAATTGCCGAGCGCAATCCGCCAAGAGCGACGTAGGCGGCGACGGTCAAAGAGGAGACCAGGATGCTGACATTGAGATCCCAGCCGAGGACGACTCGCATCACGACCGCCATGGCGTACATGTTGATGCCGCTCATCAAGACCGTCATGAATGCGAACGAAATCGAGGAAATGGCTTGTGCACCTTTTCCGAAGCGCAGCTTGAGATATCCCGGGACGGAATGCGTTTTGCAAACGTAATAAAACGGCATCATCACGAGTGCGAGGAAGAGCATTGAGGGGATGGCGCCGATCCAGTACCAGTGGGCAGCGAGGATGCCGTACTTGTAGGAGTTGCCCGCCCAGCCCATCAGTTCGAGCGACCCGAGGTTCGCCGAAAGGAAAGCCAGTCCCGCGACCCACGCAGTCATCTCGCGTCCGGCCATGAAGAAGTCTTCACCGGTGTTGGCTTGTCCTTTCAGGTACAAACCAATGCCCAGGACCAAGGCAAAGTAGAAAACGATGATGACGAGATCGACTGCTGAGAGGTGGACGAGGGTACTGGAACTGAAAAGCAGCAGAGCAAGGTTCATTTTGTCTTGACCTGTCCGTAATAGGCGTTGCTACCGTGCTTGCGCAAAAAATGTTTGTCGTGCAGTTCGCGGGCCAGCGGACGAGAGTCCGCGTTGATCGACAGAGTGTGTGTGGCCATACGCGCGAGGTACTCCAGAATGACAGCGTTATGAGCGGCCGCGGCCGGGTTCGGTCCCCAACAGAAAGGAGCGTGACCGGCGACCAGTACTGCAGGAAGAGAATCGGGATCGAGTTTTGCGAACGTTCGGCAGATTACTTTGCCGGTTTCAAGTTCGTACTCGCCCGTAATCTCTGAGTTGGTCAGGCGCGGGGTTACCGGAACCGGTCCGTGAAAATAGTCAGCATGGGTGGTTCCGAAGCACGGAATGGGCGTTTCAGCCTGAGCCCAAGCCGTGGCGTACTCCGAATGGGTGTGCGCAACCCCGCCGATGTTGGGAAATTGTCGGTAAAGCTCGAGATGGGTAGGAAGATCGGAAGATGGACGCAGCTTGGTGTCGACGATGGTTCCCTCTAGATCGCAAACCACCATGTGCTCCGGCTTAAGCTCTTCGTAGGGAACGCCGCTAGGCTTGATGGCTACAAGTCCCTCGTTACGGTCGATACCGCTGGCATTGCCGAAGGTATAAACCACCAGGCCACGGCGAACGAGTTCGAGGTTGGCGTCCAGCACCTCTTCGCGGAGCGTCTTCAGCAACATGGGTTAGACTGGGACCGATGGAAAATTGGAATAGCTTTTGATATTAGCGTAAACGTTTACGCAACGGGAACATTAAATTGATTGAATTAGTTTGTCAAAGAGGTGCGGCGCGCAGCGGCTGAAGCCGGGTTCAGCGCTGGTTTCGTCATGCGCTATGCCTGAAAGCATACCCTGATACGAACCTGTATCTGAGTTCCCTTTGCTGGGGCCCCTTACTTATGCCCAGGTGCGCACGCCGATCAAGCCCCAATAGCCGAGGTATACGGTCGCAATCAGGAGGGCAATCGACACGATTCGGGAGAATCGTCTTACGCCGGGGCGAACTCCGCCCTCAGAGCTTCGCAATGCGACGACTACGCTGGCAATCGAGGCCACTGCGAAAAGTAGTGTCGATAGAAACACGGTTAGCGACCAGCCGGTTAAATTGCCCATCCGTTGGATGAAATCGTCTCCACTGACGATAACAATTCCGACCATCGTGATGAGGCTGAGTACCGCGATGAGAGGCCAGAAGCGCATTGCGCGCTCGGCGGGTCGACGACGGCGCCGGCTGATTCCCCCCAGCAGCCAGAATGGTGCATAGATCAGGATGGTGAGCATGGAGAGCATCACGAACACGACTGCCAGTATTTCAACAATCGCCAGCCATGTTGGAATTCGCTTCATGACGGCGCCCAGACCCTGCACGAATCGGCCCTCATCGTTGGGGGTCAATAACGCTAAGGTGGCGACGGGCTCCGCAGGATCTTTCTTCGAGACATGGCGAAACTGAGCCCCCGCGACGGGAATAAAAGTGTCGTTCCAATCGCCGAGATCGGTGATAAGCAATTTGCCGTCGTTGAAGTGAATCCAGATAAGGCTCGTAAGGCGGTCGAGGAAGTGAAACATTTGCACCCGAGGAGAGTCCATCTCATACCAGCCGGCGTAATCGGCGGCGTTGGCGGGCAAAAGCGCGGCTGGCGGAATGGCAGGCTTCTCCAGCTTGTTGGTGATGTAAGCCCGGATCGCCTTGCCGATCTTGTCAAAGGCATCGCCGTTCGCGGTGTTGATGCTGTAGAAGTATCCGATACCGTACCCCGGCATGTAAGACATATCGGTAAGGCCGCCTTCGACGCCGCCGTCGTGCCCGTGATAGACAAAGGCGTCTTGAACCGTGGTGTAGTTGCTGAGCCCGTAGCCGTCTTTGAGGCCGTCTTTTGCGGCCCAGGTAGTTGCGGGTACTTCCATGCGGTCGATGTCGGCCGCGGGAACGAGTTGCTTCCCGCCGACGGCTCCGCGATTCAAATAGAACTGAACATAGGCGGCCATGTCATTGGCAGAGGCATTGATCGATCCAGCGGGGCGCATCAGGATGTTCCAGTACGCATACGGAGTCTTGCCATCGTTGTGATAAAGAGTGGTACCGGTGCCTGCCGGGGGTGGGAAGTATGTGGCCGTCTTCATTCCGATCGGCAGAAAAAGACTCTGCTGGACGAAGTCTTCGATACGCTGTCCGGTCAGCTTCTCGACGACATAGGCAGCGGCGGGAGGTCCTGAATTGCAATAGGCCATGCGCGTTCCCGGAGGCCAGCGGGAAATACGCGAGTGATGGTCGTAATCAAGGCCCTGCAAGGTGGTCATGGTGAGCGGCGCGTTCTTCGCGTACTCGCGCAGGTGGATGTCGTCCCAGCCGGTGGTGTGCTCGAGCAGATGAGCCACGCGAATGGGATCGGTGGACTCCCAGCGATTCTCGAACCATAGTTCGGGGGCAAGTTTGTGCACCGGATCTTCCAACGAGAGCTTGCCTTGATCGACGAGCATCAGAATCGACAGTGCGGTGAAGGCTTTCGAAGTTGAACCGATGCGGAATAGAGTGTCGGCTGTCGTCGGCCGATTCGAGGCGACATCAGACAGGCCAAGTCCCGTGACCCACTCCGGGCCGTCTTTATGAACGATCGCGATTGAGACTCCGGGCGTGTGAGTGTCCTTGAGAATCTTTTCAATTTGCTGGCGGAGTTCGTCGATCGATTGTGCTGGCGTGGGTTTTTCTTCTTTCGGTTTGTCAGCGGCAAAGCAGATGGACATCAATAGCATGAAGAGGAAAACCGAGATGATCCGTTTCACAGGCCTTCTCCTCCGGGGAGGGTAAGCTGATCACAGCGGATCATCTTACGACGACGAGGCTAAATCTGGTAGTCGAGATCGTCGACCAAGTTCTGCACGGAAGGGTGGATGGGTTCTGCAGTGTGTTCGGCGCCCTCGAGTTGGGCTACCCGTTCTCGCAGCTTGCTGACTTCGTTGGCGACCGATGCCAGCGCTTCGGACAAAGGATCGGCAATCTGCTTGGGATCTGTAATTACCACGCGCTTGCCTTCGCGGAAGACGATGTGGCCGGGAACGCCCACCACCGTGGACTCGGCTGGAACATTACGAAGGACGACCGAACCGGCGCCAATGCGGCAGTTCTTGCCGACGATGATGTTGCCGAGAATCTTCGCTCCGCCACCGACGACCACGTTGTCTTCAAGCGTGGGATGCCGCTTGCCATGTTCTTTGCCGGTGCCGCCGAGAGTGACTCCCTGATAGAGGGTTACGTCGTCACCGACGATCGATGTCTCTCCGATCACCACGCCCATTCCGTGATCGATGAAGAGACGGCGCCCGATCTTTGCGCCGGGATGGATTTCAATGCCAGTCAGAAGACGGGAGACTTGCGATAACCATCTTCCGACCAAAAATAATCTGTGATTCCAGAACCAATGATTGATGCGGTAGAACCAGACCGCATGCAGTCCCGAGTAGCAGAGCACGACTTCCAATCGTGACTTGGCCGCAGGATCGTGCTCCATCACGTTGGCAATGTCTTCGCGGACTAGAGCAAAGAAGTGCGGCATGGGCTCTGGCACTTGGTTCAGGCGGGAAGCGCGACAGTAGGAATCTGCATCGCCTTCTCGCGCAACTCCTGGAACAGGATACTGCTGAGATAACGCTCGCCAAACGACGGAATGATCACGACGATCAGTTTGCCGGCATTCTCGGGACGTTTGGCCACCTGCAAGGCGGCGACGACCGCTGCACCCGAGGAGATGCCGACGAAGAGTCCTTCTTCGTGCGGAAGACGGCGGGCCATGTTGATGGCTTCATCGTTCGTGACGGTGACAACTTCGTCGATGTATTCGCGGCGAAGAATGCTGGGGATAAATCCGGCACCGAGACCCTGAATCTTGTGCGGAGAAGGCTTCCCACCGGACAGGACTGCACTGTCTGCGGGCTCGACGGCGATTGCTTTGAACGACGGCTTCTTCGGCTTGATGTACTCGCAGACACCGGTGATGGTGCCACCCGTGCCGACTCCGGAAATGAGGATGTCGGCTCGGCCATCAGTGTCGTCCCAGATTTCGGGCCCCGTCGTCTCCAAATGAATCTTGGGATTGGCCGGATTGTCGAACTGCTGCAGTATGTAACCGTCGGAAGTACTGGCCAGAATTTCTTTGGCTTTGAGAATGGCTCCCGTCATGCCGCGGGGGCCGGGAGTGAGAACGATCTCGGCGCCGAAGGCGAGCAGCAGTACGCGCCGCTCGACGCTCATCGTGTCGGGCATGACGATGATCAGTTTGTAGCCCTTTACGGCCGCGACGAAGGCGAGGCCGATGCCAGTGTTTCCGCTGGTCGGTTCAATGAGGACGGTCTTGCCGGGCTTGATCTTGCCAGTGCGCTCGGCATCCTCGATCATGCTGACGCCGATGCGGTCTTTGACGCTGGAGAGCGGATTCTGGCTCTCCAGTTTCGCCACAACTTCGGCGACACATCCTTGGGTCACGCGGTTAAGCCGCACCAGCGGTGTGTGGCCGATCAGTTCGGTGACATCTTTAGCGATCTTCATGTCTTCTTGCCTCGCTGAACCTCAAGTCCTCAAGATGGTCGTCTCCAATACTAGCAAGACAAGGACATACGGAGGCCTACACTGCATTCGATAGCGGCTTGGGGCGCATCGATTCGGAGCAATTCCTGGACAGCTGTGGTGAGCCCTTCGAGTGTGTTTGTTCACCGCCGAGATCGCGGAGGACAGTCGCCGAGATCGCCGAGGAAACTACAGCCGCGCTTCATTGTGCCTTGCTTGGAATTGGTTTCGAGAGTTTCGTTGCTCAGAATGCCGCTCTACGGCTCATCGATGAGCCAAGCCATAGCTAACCGCAGTGGCGGAAGAGCCTATGTCTACGAACGAAACGATGCGCTCCAGTTTGTGGTGGCCGGTTTTGTGGCAGAAGTAGCTGAGTGCGATCGTGCCGGCGGTTTCTCCGACGAAATTCAGCGCCAGGCCCGGCGTGGAACGTCCGTACAAACGGACGATTGGGTCTAGCTCGTGACCTCCACTCTGAAGATTCAAGCGAGTCACGGCGAAATCAGCGCCATTGACTGCCGCGGCCGCGAGAAACAGGATGCGGTTCTCCCGGTCGAGGAACCTGTGGGTCTCGTAGGTGGGTTGCGGGGCGGTGAGCGATGAGATCGGCTCGATGGACCGGCTGGGTGCATCGGGAGCCGGACCCTGCGCGAGTGCAATCGGGCAAATGGCGGCCAGGATCGCGCCCAACATTTTGGAAAGGCCAGAGACTTTGCCGAGGGTCATAGGTGCTTGTCCAGCGCGCGAAGCACTGTTTGGGGGGCGCAATCGGAACGCCGTCTCCCGGACATTGAAAGCATCTATAACGCCTTTAAAATCAGAGGCGTGCATTTACGCTCCTGTTGAAATCGATGTTGGCTGTGCATTGTTTTGCAGCCTGTACTTAAGAATTGCTCTGGCGTCATTTCTTGTAGACGACTCCGCCTTTCATCACGAAGCTGACGTTTCCGAGCGCAGACACGTCCTGCAAGGGATCGCCGGGGACGGCGATCACGTCAGCGAAATACCCGGGTTCCAAAGAACCGATTTCCTTTTCCCATCCCAGCACTTTCGCGCCATTGAGCAGGTCGGCTTTCAACACGGCCTCGGGTGACATGCCGTACTTGACCATCAGCACGAATTCGCGGGCCTGAGTGCCATGCGGGAAGGGTCCGACATCGGAGCCGACCGCCATCGGTACTCCGGCGGAGACCTGCTTTTTGAATTCCTGGGCTTTCAGGTCGAGCGTCTGGTGAAGAAAAGCGCCTTGTTGCGAAGTGGCCGCATGCTCGGCGAAGTATTCGAAGATCGTGAAAGTTGGAACGGCAAAAATCTGCTTTTCTTTCATCAGCCGCATCGTTTCATCGCTGAGTTGATCGGCGTGATCGATGGACACGACTCCTGCCTGCGCGGCATAGAGCGTGCCGGGCTCTCCGGTAGCGTGGACTGCGACATGCTTACCGAGTCGTGCTGCTTCTTTGACCGCCGCTTCGAGTTGCGGCTCGGTGTACTGATAAGGCGTCGCAAGCTTGCCCTCTTTGATGGAATCCGCCCCAGTCTCATAAATCTTGATGAAATCGGCGCCTTCTTTGAATTGCTGCCGCATGACGGCGACAAGTTCCTCTGCATTATTCGCGTAGTCGGCGTTTGGCAGCACATGCTGTGCCGGGTTGTAGTTAATGGCGTCTTCGTGTCCGCCGAGGATGTTGATGGCATTGCCGCTGATGCGGAGGCGCGGACCGGGAATCTCACTCCTGTTGATAGCGTTGCGAACGGCTGTGTCGGCAGAGCCAGCGCCTTCCGTGCCCATGTCGCGTTCGGCAGTGAATCCGGCCATGAGGTCGTCGCCCGCGGCGAGGGTTGCCACGATCGTGCGTTGCGGTACGGACTCCTGAACCGTCTGAAGATCTTCTGCTCCGGGATGCAGAAAGAGATGGACGTGGGCATCGATCAGGCCTGGCATCAGGGTGCGATCGCCAAGGTCGATGACTTCCGCACCGCTGGGATGCTTCACCGAAGCGCCAACTTCTACGATCCGGTCTCCCTCGACCAGGACCTCGCCAGGCTTCACGATCTTGCCCGCTTTGACGTCGAGCAGACGGGCGGCGTGAAGCACGATGGGATGTGCCGCTTGAGATTGGCTGAAGACATTTACGACGAGGAGGAGTGCGCAGAAAAACCCCACGAGGGCGATGCTTCGCTTTGGCATATGGCTGGCGATGGTAACACCTCGTAAATGGCCGATTCCAGACTGGATGTGGCGGATCAGTGATCGTAATCACTTAAGGTCGTAGGGCAAGTCACACCCAAGTCCGGGCGAATCAGAGACACTGTGTTTGCCGCTTATGGACGATTTTGGGGTTCTAAATAGCCGCAAACGCGTCGTGATTGCTCTGGTTCACTCGTTCTTTTTTCTGGGTATCGCGCTTCATGGATTCGTCTCGCCGAAGGCGGGCATCATGCGAGGAGCCGGTGCAGTCGGTGACCTTGTTCTGATTGGGATTTACCTGGTAGTTGCGTCGATTCTTGCCTGGCTGGTTACGATATCCTGTTGCCCGCGCGAGCGTGTGTATTTCGCTTTGTGCGCCAGCAGCGCAACCTTTGGACTTCTGAGAGCCATTTTGGGGGATTCGGCGCTCCCCGTCGCGCAGTATATGCGGGTGATCATGCTGAGTTCTGCGGTAGTCGTTGGCTTTCTGATCCTTCGCAATTTTTCCCGGCCGATTCGTGAAGCTGTTTCTCATTAATCTCTTACAACAAAGCCGCCCGGGAATCGTCCCGAGCGGCTCTTTCACCGGAGGTTGGGCGAGGCCTATCCTCGACCGGGGTCCTACGACAGGAAGAATTCTTTGGTCAGCATAGCCCAATCTTCGTTGGGCAGGTGCGCGGAGATGTCGTCGACGGCGACGCCGCCATCTTGCGCGAGTGCCGCCGACATCGCGATCGGCATTCGTTTGCGGAGCCGCAGAGCCGAATCTTCAGTCCACATCCGGGCTAACGTTCCGCCGAGCAGGTTGCGGAAGTTGATCTTCGAATCGGGAGCCTGAACGGTAACGAGCCAGCCTTCACCGTAGGGGTCTTTGCGAGCCAACTCCGGATCTTTCACGACTGCTTCATTGACAGCGCTCACCGTGCCTTCGATCGGCGAAACCATATCGACCGATTTACCATCGCGGAAGATCGTCCAAATCTTTTGGCCCTGGCGGACCCAGCGGCCGCGCTGCGGCAGCGAGATGCTCTCAACTTTACCGATCAATTTCGACGCAAAATCGTCCAGGCCAACGCGGACTAGCTCGTGACTCTCGCTCAGAGCCCAGGTGTGTCCAGCGTGGTAGCGAACGTTTTCTGGAACCTGAAATCCAGCAACCATCGCCGGGACAATGCGCGAAGGAACTTCACGAAGCACAGACTGAATTGCCGGCTGCTTTTCCAGTTGCTTCTGACTGCGAACGTAATCAATCGCCAAGAAGATTGCGAAGGTCAGCAATATCATGATGACTGTCATAAGCCACCTCGCCCGGAGTGCCTCTTTCACTGCCTGGTCACTCCCATATTCGTTAAAGCAAACGCCGTACCAATCTGCAGAAGACCTGGGAGAGACTCAACCCTACATTCGGATCTCGTGAAGGGCGAATGGGTTAGAAGGAAAGATCGAGGGCACTCGACTCAACACTGCGGAGAAGTGCAGCACACTGTGGCGATGAAGACTGCAACAGGAAAAATGCAACAGAGCACGGATGAGAGCAGGCTTGCCTCAACCATCCTCTGCAAACGAAGGGGTTATGGTGCAGGAGACCGCGTGATGCAATCCGCATCATGGCTCTGATGTGAAACCCAACTCGCTCGAGACTTAGGCAACCGGCGGGCTACAAATCCGTGTTGACGGGCGTCACGCAAAAGGGTGACACGCATCACGGCTAAGAAATCGTTAATTGTTGAAACTCTTAGCTGTCTGAAGCTGCTGAATTTCGCGACAGCCTCTGATCTGATGAGGTAAGCAGCTTGAATGTGCGCCACTTCGACCCACATAGGTGATTACGCAGGTAATCATCTTACTTCCTTCTTCAGCTCAGGCGTCGGTCGAAAGGATTTCCGGAGGCTTTTTGTGTCCGTCCGGACTAATCATTCATGAGCAAAGCACTCTTATATGATGCGACGCTTTGTATCGGATGCAAGCAGTGCGAGCAGGCTTGCGCCACTCAGAACAAACTGGACTACGACCATGCGATTGCAGCACAGGAATATCAATCCGCTCAAAAGTTGACCTGCATCGTTACGCGTGGGGACAAGTTCATGCGGCGTTTGTGCATGAACTGCGAAGACCCCTCTTGTGCGTCGGTCTGCCCGGTCGGCGCGCTGAAGAAGACCGCGCCGGGGCCAGTCACCTACGATCCCGCGAAATGCATGGGATGCCGCTATTGCATGGTGGCATGCCCATTCAGCGTGCCGAAGTACGAATGGGCAAAGCTCTTTCCCAAGGTGCAGAAATGCGTGATGTGTCCGGATCGAGTGGCGCAAAGAAAGCCGACCGCCTGCGCAGAGGCTTGCCCGACAGGCGCCACGAAATTCGGCGAGCGCGATGAACTGATCGCGGAGGCACAAAAGCGCATCCACGAGAACCCCGACAATTATGTGAAGCACGTCTACGGCCTCGGGGAAGTCGGCGGAACCTCCGTACTGCTCCTTTCGGCTGTTCCGTTTGAGACGTTCGGATACCGCACCGACATTTCCACAGATCCACTCCCAATGCTGACGTACCGGGTGCTCTCTCACATTCCAGATTTTGTTCCCCTCGGCGGAATGGCACTCGGTGGGCTTTGGTGGATTACACACCGGCGCGAAGAAGTGGCACTTGCAGAAGGACGCGAAACGACAAGTGAGAAGAAGAACGGAGGAAAACGATAATGGCCCGCAGCACGATCTTTCGCCTCACTTTCTGGAAACTGGTTTTCCTCTTCCTGCTGGCGGCGGGGCTCTATGCAACATTTCTCCGCTTCACGCAAGGCCTTGGCGCGTCGACGCATTTAAGTGATCAATTTCCTTGGGGTATCTGGATCAGCTTCGATGTTCTGTGCGGCGTGATGCTCGCCGCCGGGGGCTTCACACTCACGGCGACCGTGCACATTTTGAACATCAAGCGTATGCACTCGATCATCCGGCCGACGATTCTCACGGCGTTCCTCGGCTACGTGCTCGTTTGCGTCGCGCTCATGTACGACCTTGGCAAGCCGTACAACATCTGGCATCCGCTGATCATGCGGAATCCGCACTCAGTGATGTTCGAAGTGGCGTATTGCGTGATGCTTTACACGACTGTGCTGGCGCTCGAGTTCTCGCCCATCGTGCTGGAGCGATTCAATCTCCAGAAGCCGTTAAAAGTCGTGAACAAGATTCTGATTCCGCTTGTGATTTGTGGAGTGATTCTGTCGACCTTGCACCAGTCCTCGCTGGGGACGCTGTACCTGATCATGCCGGAGAAACTGCATCCGTTCTGGTACAGCCCGTTGCTCCCGGTCTTCTTCTTCCTGTCGGCGATTGCCGTTGGACTGGCGATGACCATCTTCGAGTCCTCCATGAGTGCCAAGCATTTTGGGCTACAGCTGGAGTTGCCGGTTCTGCAGGAACTCGGGCGCGTTCTTGTGGTGGTTCTGGGTGTGTATGGGATTTTGCGTCTGGAAGATTTGTGGAATCGCGGTGCTCTTAAGCTGGCCTTTCATGCCGGATACGAGGCGTCGTTGTTCTGGCCTGAGATTTCCCTGGCCATCGTTCTGCCGCTGATTTTGTTGTCGCAACCACGAGTGCGAACCAGTCCCAAGGGGCTTTACTTCTCGGCCGTGCTGGTCGTTCTCGGGTTCATCACGAACCGCATGAACATAAGCATCACCGGCTTCGAGGGATCGACGGGAGGGCGCTATTTCCCCAAGTGGAGCGAACTGGCGGTAACAGGAATGATCATCGGTGCTGGTTTCGCGCTGTTTGCCCTGGCCGTGAAATATCTGCCTATTTTTCCGAAGGAAGAGCTCGCGCACGAGACTGCTGCCGAGCTGGCAGAAGTTGTCCCGGTGACATCGGGGGCGCTGGAGCATGCCGGAGACTGAGCCAAAACGGTTGCGCTGGCTGCGCGTCGGACAGACGCTGAGCCTGAAGCTGAACTTGCTGCTGCTCAGCGCGATGGTGGTGATCTTTGCCCGGATGGGCTATGTCAACGTCCGCGTGCACCGGCAACACCTGGAGCAGAACACGCTCCTGGTCGCCGAGCGCATCAGCGACGTCATCAAGCACGGCACGACCGAGTACATGCTCCGCAACGACCGCGAGGGATTACATCGCTCAATCGAAACGATTGCTTCCGAGCCCGGGATTGAGAAGATCCGCATTTTCGATCAGGAGGGCCGGGTTACTTATACGACCTCCGTTCCGGAACAAAACCACGTGGTCGACAAGAGCGCGGAAGCCTGCTACGGATGCCACGCCCAGTCGCAGCCGCTGACGCGTCTCAAGCGGCCGGATCGATTCCGGATCTACAAGAACGGCGGTGGCAATCGCGTTCTGGGTGTAATCACTCCGATTGAGAACCAACCGGCCTGCGCGAACGCTGCCTGCCATGCGCATCCTGCAGAGCAGCAGATCCTGGGCGTACTCGACACGAATATCTCTCTCGCCAAAGCCGATGTGCA
>Ga0126371_10000243_pt1 | contig 42654 bp, 40 predicted proteins | sample PanSoiMetaPlot_4_FD_110145 | JGI IMG/M metagenome (GOLD analysis project Ga0126371, IMG submission 110145) | Tropical forest soil microbial communities from Panama - MetaG Plot_4 | ecosystem: Environmental > Terrestrial > Soil > Tropical forest > Bulk soil | place: Panama | collected 2016-02-17
ATGGAAGTAGTCGAAATCAATCCGGTGATTGACGAACACAATCGCACCGCGCTGCTCGGCGTGGAGCTAGTACTCTCGGCTCTGGGGAAAAAGATTCTATAGGTCCAGGTCAGCGCGATTGCGGTGCTCTTCCGGAGCTTTCATGTTCGGAGATGATTTTGCGCGCGGCTTCGGCGTTCGGATAGTTCGGATCCGTTTGCAAAGCCTTTTTGTAACTGGCCACGCCTCCTTCCAAATCGCCGCTGTTCAACAAAATCTCGCCCAGGCTATCCCACGTATTGGAGGATTGGGGATATTGCTCCGTGTTGAAACGAAGCGCGGCAATGGCTTGCTCATTCTGGTGCTTACGGAACAAGTCGTAACCAAGCGTATTGATGGCCTCTTCGGAGGCTACCTTGGAATTCGGCAACTTGGCGTGAATCCGCTTTAACGCGGCGACCAGAGCTGCCGCATCCTTGCCTTCGGCCAGACGATCCAATGCACTCGCCGCAATCGCTCCGAACGGATCCATCCCAGCGATCAGCCCGTCGGCCTTCTCTGGACTCTCCTCGAGCAGCTTCTGCATGGTCTGGATGTTGGCTTCGTAGGTTCCAGGCACGAGTTGCAGCTTCGCCAGAAGAGTTTCCTTGTCCAGCCACTTCCCTTGCAACACGATTCCAGCGATGCGTTTCGTATTGGCGATATTTTCAAGCGGGTTGGCGTCGAGGAGAAGCAGATCGGCGCGCTTGCCGACTTCCAGCGTTCCGCGTTCGTCTTGCAGGCGGAAATATCGCGCCGGATTCACAGTGGCCGTCAGCAGCGCCTGATAAGGCCTGAATCCGTCGTTGACGAACTCTTGCAGCTCTTCATGAAGGCCGAAGCCCGCCACGGGGCCGACATCGCTGGCGTCGGTGCCGCTCAGAATGGGAACGCCGGCGTCTTCGAGAGCCTTCACCAGCTTTCTCTGCAACGCGAGAGAAGCGCGCAGACGCGGATACGCCGATTCATCAAAGCGGTTCTTGTAACGATCGAGTTCCGGCTGAAAACTGGCCTGAATCCACGGCGGGTCATAGAGGAGTTGTGGGTTCTTCAGGAACACCGTCAAATCCGTGGCTTGCTGCACGATGGTCGCATAGTTGGCGAGGGTGGGAGTGACGTAGATGCCCGCTTTTAAAGTCAGGCGCGCGGCTTCCGGAATTTTGCTTTCGTCATAAACGATGTGCGTGTCGTCATCGTCGCGCTTCGGATTGAAGAAGGTGTAGGTGTACTCCTCGAGGTGAGCGATCGACTGGCCGGAATCGAGGGTCATTTCAAAATCGGGCTTGCGGGCCACGTGGCCCATCAGCAGCATGTTTTTCTTTTTCGCCTCGGCGATGAGCGCGGGATACGCTTCTTTGGAAACGCCGTTATAGATTTTTACTGCGTCGTAGCCGAGCGCGGCCTGTTCATCCACTTTGCGCACGGCTTCTTCGGCGGTGGTTGCCTGGAAAAAGATCGGGCCGGTCGAAAAGATTGCGGGACCCGTCATTTCTCCGGCGGCAATCTTTTTTCGCCAGGCCAAATGGGCAGGGCGCCCGTCAAGGTTGAAAACCGTGGTCACGCCGTTGGCGAGATACACGGGAAACTCGATGGGCGTCTGCAGGTGTACATGAGCGTCAGTAAGTCCGGGCAGCAAATATTTTCCGCGCACATCGATAGTTTTTGCGCCCGCAGGGATGGCCGCTTTTGCGGAAGGCTCAATGCCCGCAATTTTGCCACCGGCTATAACGACGGTCTGGTCTTCCAGAACCGCTTCGCGGTTCAAGGGAATTACGTTCACGTGTACGAAGGCGATTGTTCCCTCCGCGGCGGGCCTGGCACGGTCTTGCGCCGCAGCGCATGCAGCGGCCACAGCGGCGAACAGGAGGCAGACAAAAGGTTTTCGTAACCTGGAGTTTACAAACGAACAGTAAGCTGAATTTCGCATGTCCATAGATACGCGCACGGGTAGAGGTTTGTTCCCGCGATTCTACTCCAATAGACGCAAAGCTGGCCGTTTGGACGTTGCCGATTCCGCAACTTTTCCGCGACTCCCTTTTCCCTTTTTTGACGTTTGCCCTTATAACTGACAACGTAGTTGAAAAATTTGCTTTGCTGGCCCGGCTAGACAGGAACGATTCGTGACCCCAGACAAGAAGAAACGGCTTCGTGTTGGCGTGCTCTTTGGAGGGCGCTCCGGCGAACATGAGGTTTCGTTGGCCTCCGCGGCTTCGGTGATTCGCGGCCTCGACCCCGACAAATATGAACCGGTGCCCATCGGCATAACCAAGGACGGCCACTGGCTCGTTGGTGAAGGCGCGGCCAAACTACTACCGGACATTTTGAAAGGCGGGCGGCGCGTGATGTTGACTGCCGACCCGACGGAGGCCGCCCTCGTACCCCTGGACCGCGGCGCCGGCGCGCAGCGTTTCGACGTGATCTTTCCGGTAATGCACGGAACTTTCGGCGAAGACGGCACAATTCAGGGCATGCTGGATCTCGCGAATCTTCCTTTTGTTGGCGCAGGCGTTCTTGGCTCGGCCATCGGCATGGACAAGGACGTGTCCAAGCGGCTTTGCGAGGCCGCGGGAATTCCGGTGGTGCCGTGGATTACCGTGCATCGCTGGCGTTGGGAGAAAGAATCCGCGGCGGTGCAAGCCGAAATCGAAGCGAAATTTACTTATCCTGTTTTCGTGAAGCCAGCGACGCTGGGCTCTTCCGTAGGCATGACCAAGGTGCATGAAGCGAAAGAGTTGTCGCCGGCGCTGGACCTGGCCTGCGAATTCGGCATGAAGATTCTGGTGGAAACCGCGGTCAGCGCGCGAGAAATTGAAGTTTCTGTGCTGGGGAATCACGATCCGCAAGCCTCTGTGCCGGGCGAAATCGTGCCGCACCGCGAGTTTTACGATTACACAGCGAAGTATCTGGAGGACGGCACACAGTTGCTGATTCCCGCGGACCTGAAGCCGCCGCAGGTGAAAAAGATTCAGACGCTGGCCATCGAAGCATTCCGCACGTTGGAACTTGCCGGTATGGCGCGCGTGGATTTCTTTTTGGAAAAGAAGAACGGGGGAAAACTGTTCCTCAATGAGGTCAACACCATTCCCGGCTTCACGTCCATCAGCATGTATCCGAAGCTTTGGGAGGCTTCTGGAATTCCCTTCCGCGAATTGATTGACAAGCTGATTGAGTTGGCGCTGGAAATGCACGCCGAAAAGGCGCGCACGAAATACGCAATTGAATTGCCGGAGGGTTCCGGCGGAGCACTGACAGGTTAAAGGGCATTTCTCGTAAGCAAAACTGGTGAGCGTTGTCATCCTGAGGGTTGCGCCTTTTGCGATCCGAAAGATCTCAAAGTAAAACGCACACTCAGTAGGTTGAGATCCTTCAGCCCGCAAACTTCGCGGACTTCAGGATGGCATCCGAATACGTTTCCCCCAGCGGAACCAATCCACAAATTGCGGCGTCCAATCGAATGGGCGCTTTGCGGGAGTACGCTTGCTCCTGTACCATTTTTGGAGGTGAGTATCGAACGCCGGATTCAAGTCATGTCGCGGGGAGATGGAAGCATGTCGCTTCTGGAACCACCGGTCGAAAAGCCGCAAAAGTCGAGGGTGTTGGCGTTCACGGTGGCGGCGGTGGCATTTACGCTGATCGTCGTGCTGTGGTTCACCTTCCGCTACTATCCGGAGAAGAAAGCTGCGGCGCAATTCTTTGACGCGCTGGTGGCCGGGGATACGAACAAGGCGTACGGGTTGTGGAAGCCCGGACCCAGCTACAAGCTCGAAGATTTCATTGCCGACTGGGGACCTGAGGGCTACTACGGCCCGGTGAAGAGCTACAAAATCATGTCGGCGAAGGCGCCCAGGAACGGCAACACCATCGAGGTGAACATCGCCGTCAGTCCGTATTCGCCGATGCCGGACGCTTCAGATGGGGAGAAAAGTCGCAAGACACGCGTGGTGACATTGTGGGTTTTGCCGTCAGATAAGTCGCTGACCTTCGCACCGTAGCCTGTTTGGACTCGAAACCCGCAAAATCAGCGAACTTCCTCGAGGGCCGCAGCCAACTCTTGCGGTGTCACTGTTGCCGTACCCAGTTTGCCGACGACGACTCCCGCGGCCGTGTTCGCGAGTACGGCTGCTTCGCGCAAACTCGCTCCGCCCGCCAGCGCCAGCGACAACGTGCTCAACACCGTGTCGCCCGCTCCCGTATGGTCGAAGACCTGGCGACCCTCCGAACCGCGTTCAATCCCGGGTTTCCCGATTCGCGCATAGGTCACGTCAAAACGCAGCGCGGGGATTTGAAAATGGCGCGGGGAGTCTTCCTCGAAGATCGACATGCCGTGCTCACCGCGCGTAATGACTACAGCCGCGCACCCAAAGTGAGCCAGCAAGGCGCGGCCCGCTTCTTCGAGGGGCTTTTCTTCCGCCAGGGCGCGGCTCACGTATTGCGCCGCTTCCTTGGCATTGCACACGATGACGCGAACGCCGCGATAGGCGAAAAGCCGCGAAGTCTTCGGCTTCACAAAAACCGGGATTTTCAGCTTATGCGCGGCGTGCAGTACCCTATCCGCGAATTCCTCGCCCAGCAGTCCTTTGTCGTAATCCGAGAGCACCAACCCATCAAGATTTTTCAGCGCGCCGGCGAGAAGACTAAAGAGGCGTTCCTCGGTTTTCGGCGAAAGCGGTTCACGCCGTTCGCGGTCGACCCTGACAACCTGGTGTTTCTTGGCGATGACCCGCGTTTTCAGCGTAGTTACGCGGTCCGCGTCGGCGATGACTCCGTGATCGCCAATGCCCGCCTTGCGAAGGCATGCCAGCAGGGCTGCGCCCGCCTCGTCAGCGAGAATCTTGCTGGCTGGCGGACACTTTTTACCGCCGACCACGCCAAAAGCTTCCACCCGCGCGCCGAGAGCTGCGATATTGGCCGCGACGTTACACGCGCCACCCGGAACGTCTTGCTCAGAAAGGTATTCCACCACGGGAACCGGGGCTTCGGGTGAGAGATGGATGGCGTGACCCAAGATATAGCGGTCCAGCATGGCATCGCCGAGGACAGCCACGCGCAGTTTGCGGAAACGCGGCAGCAGGCGCTTGAGCCGGGGGATACTGCTGGCGAGTTCGGAGGTCATAGCGGGCGGCGACGACCCTTCATTCGGCGGCGATGGTGGCTTCTTCCACCAGCATCACGGGAATATCGTCGCGCACAGGGTAAAGGCGCTTGCAGGATTCACACTTCAAGGCGGAGTTGTCGGCAAGCAGGTAAACCGGTTTCTTGCAAACCGGACAGGCAAGAATATCAAGCAGGTCTTTCGAAATCGTCATTACGCTCTCCGTTGGGTCAAGAAAACTTTACCAAAGGAAGGGCGGAGTAGCCAGCGAAGCGGCCGGTTGGCAGTGGGTCAGTTGCGGTAACCCCGCTACCAGCAATTTGTTCCCTCCCGGGCTCACCGCAAGATTACCGTTCCAAATCTGCGGCAGACGTCGCATCCTTCTGGGGTTTGCAGCAGGTCATTGCGCGGCTCAGCACGTAACCTACAACTTTGACCAAGATACGGATTTCTCCAGATTCAAGAGCTATAAATGGGTAGACATCAGGAGCGTGCAGCAGGTCGACTACACCACCGCGTGGGGCATCACCTTCATGATTCAAGCCGAGCTGGCCAAGAAAGGCCTGCTCAAGACGGATTCGGACTACGCCGACCTTTACATCGGTTATCAGACGGCCCTCAGCAGACAGACGCCGGGGATGGCGTATCACGACGGGTGGGGCTACGGCAGGGTGCGGCGGCGGATTGGCCGCGTATCGCTGAGGCGTCCATCCACGCCGGTCAGCTCGATGTGGACATGTATGCGGCGACAGTAAAAAAAACTCGTGTGGCGCGGCGCCGCGTCGGACGCGGTCGAGCTCAATCTAAACCTAGACGGAAGTGAGACGAAGATCCAGAAGTCCGTGGAGAGCTGCTGAAGAACGCTAATCGAAAACTGACCCATGACCGGCCCGTGCTAGGCGGGGACGCCCTGGGACACGGGGATAGACGCCTCGATGCAGGTGCCGCTGCCGGGGCAGGAGCGAACAAAAAGCTCGCCGCCGATGCTGCGCAAACGTTCTTCCATGCTCAGCAGGCCGAGGCCTTGGGCGGCCTCCGGCGAAGCAGGGTCGAAGCCCGCGCCACGATCGGAGACGCGCAGACGGAGCGAACCGGCGACTTCCTCGAGTTCAACGAGAGCCTCCGAGCACCCGCTATGCTTCTGGATGTTGCGAATGGCTTCCTGAGCCACGCGGAACAGGCAAAGAGCCGCTTCCTCTGACAGTTTGCAGGTGGACGGCCCGGTGGTGAATAGAATCTCCATGGAATTCCGCTGGGCAAATTCCCTGCAGAAGTTGCGCAGCGCCGGGGCCAGGCCGAGAAGTTCCACCTGCGAGGGATGCAGCCGGCGAGAAACGTTGTGCACGTCGGTGGTGACTTCGCTGGCGGTGCGGAGCAAAGCCTCGAGTTCCCTGGCAAAACTTCCACCATTGTTGAGTGAAGCGAGTTTCAGTTGCTCGAGATCGATGCTCAACAGGGCGAGGCGCTGGCCGATGTCGTCGTGGAGATCCCGGGCGATACGCGAGCGCTCTTCTTCCTGCGCGCGGGTGAGGCGGTTGCGCAAGGCCTGGAGCTTTTCCTCGGAGCGGCGACGCTCGGTAATGTCCTGATAAATGGCAAAGGCGCCGATGAACTTGTCCCCGGAGAAAACGCGGATGCCGTGGAACTCGACGTCCAGAAGGGTGTCGTCTTTGCGCCGGCGTTGCGCGGTGCCGTGAGCCGCGCCGCCGCGGAGGACGGCTTGCGTCAAGCGGGCGGCCTCTTCGCGATCGTGCGGGGCGATGATGTCGTCGAGATACTTGCCCTGCAACTCGCCCTGTGGATACTGGAACATTTCCTCGAACGCGCAATTACAGAAGAGAACACGATTTTCCTCATCCTTGGTCACGACGCCGAAGGGGCTGTGCGCGATGAGGGCATCGAGGTAGATATTGCGTTCGCGGAGTTGCTGTTCAGCGAGCTTGTTGGCGGTGATATCGAACGCGGTGGCCAGAATCGCGGGACGGCCCTCAAATTGGGCGCGCGCACCCGTGAAATCGAGCCAGCGAATGTCGCCGCCTTTCGTGTAGATCTTGAACTGGTAACGTGGCTCGGGGTTTTCGCCGCGCAGGCGGGCCTGGGAACGCTGGAAATTCATCTCGCGGATTTCCGGATCCACGAGCTTCCAGGGATCCATGGTGAGCAATTCCTGGTGAGAGTAACCGCTGAGGGTTTCCGCGTGCTTGTTGACGTAGACCAGGCGCGGGCCTTCCAGAATCCAGATAGCACACGGAGCGGTCTCGGCCACCAGACGGAATTTAGCCTCGCTCTCGCGCAGGGCGTCATCGGCGAGCTTATGCGCGGTGAGGTCCACGAAGGTGACCAGGTAGGTGTCACCGATCCGCGAAAGGTGAAATTCGATTTCGCGGTAAGTTCCGCCCTTGCAGCAGACGCGGGCGCTCATGGCCTGGGATTCCCCGGAGAGGGTGTTCACGGCCTGCACCAAAGCCCGCCATTGGACTTTGACGGATTCGCGGTATTCGGGATCGGGATAAGCCAGCGCCCACCAATGGTGGACATCGGGAGCCTCTTCGGTGGTGTAACCAAAAAGCTCCAGGTATTTGCGATTGGCGAATTCGATGCTTTCGTCGCTGGCGCGGCTGACCACCATGGCCACGGGAGAACACTGGAGAATTTGAAAGATTCTTTCCTCGCTGGCGCGCAGGGCATCCTCGGCGCGCTGGCGTTCGCCAATTTCAGCCTGGAGTTCGAAATTGTTTACGGCCAGGCCGAGGCGGCGGCGTTCGCTGACCTGCAAGTCGCGCTCAGTCAATTGGGATTGCTCGACGAGCAGGAGAATCATGCCCAAGCAGATGCCGCAGATATCCACCAGGTCGAGGAAAAACAATGGCGAACCGAGCAGCGCCTGCACGTAGTCGACGGGATTGGGGGTTAAATGGGCCGTGCCGTAGTGCTTCTGCAACAAATCGATGAAGTCAATCGTGTAGGAAAACTGGTTGACGGCATAAAACAGACAGAAGGCACCGGACATTAAAGCGGCCCACGAGCGCTTTCTGCGCCACTGGCCGAAGAAGACAAAGCAACAGTAGAGCAGCGCGGCCATCATGGAGATCGTGCGCGGCAGATTGCGCGCAGCGAAACTGACGTCGCGCTCCGCGCGCAGCAGGTAACCACCGGCGAAGGCCATCGTGAAAATGACTAGCAGGACAAGGATGCCCGTCTTAAGAAGCTTGCCGACGGAGCGTTCCGGCAGATGCCAGCTGAGGCCACCGAGGGCCATAAGCAGCGGCTGAAACATGCCGAAAACCATTACCGCTAGAAGCAGGGCGACTTTGAGGGGTGTCCAATCGTTGCCGACACGAACCGATAGGATGGCTGCGGCCAGGAACACGGCGGAGCAGGTCCAGGCCCAGGCCCACCAGCGGAAGAATTCCAGCTTGCGGAGTCGCTGGTAAAGGGCCCAAAGCAGGATGGCCAGAAAAATCGTAATCAGAAGTTGAACGTGGATCGATTGGAAGGAAGGGTGATGGCCAGTGTTCATCGGCACGAACCCGGTAAAAAGGCAACAACGTCTAATTTTGTTCGATTCCAAAGCTACTGGGATGCCTGAAGTGTACCGCAATCACGAGACGTTTGCATGGAGCGAGGACCGCGTCGAGGGCAGAGTTACGGCGACGGCCAGGAGGAGAGCGAGGATGGGATCGGATGGATGGCGAAGACGCAGAGAAACCTGGGTCATATAATAAGCTAAAGGAAATACGAGGGGATAGGCCGCGACAGGGAGAAAAGCCGATGAGCGGAGGCGCATGAGGGCCAGTAACCCGGCGAGCGTGCCAAGCAAAGTTACGGCGTTTGCGGCAAACAGGAAGCGAACCAGGGCGGAATCGGTTTGCCGAAAGTCCTGCCAGGGAGTGGGCGTTCCCAGCCACCAGGCTACGTCGCGGCGGGCGGCAAGCTGCAAGCAAAGGACGGGATGCGCTCGAAGGAAAGCAAACGCGGCGCGGCGTTTCTCCTCGAGAAAGGCGTTTTCGCCGAGTTGCGTGTAGAGGTGGACTTGTTCGTAACGGGTGATGCGGTTCACCTCGCGGGAATGTTCGTCGTAAATCGGGTTGTTGCCCATCCAGAGTTCGAAGGGGTAGTCCGAACGAATGGGAATGAAGCGATGGAATTGTACCGCGTTGCGAAGGGTCCAGGGAACGCAGACCAACGCGGCCAGGCAAGCGACCAGCAACACGTTTTGCAGGCTATCGCGATGCAAGGAACGCGCGCGCAGATAAATCCAGAGGAGGAGAAACGGCAAGACCGCGCCGAGAGCGGGATTCACCAGCAGAGAGAAGCCGCATAACAATCCGTAATAGCCAAAATTGCGGCGCTCCGGAGCCTTTGCGGTCAGAAAAGTAGCCCAGAGAAGAATGGCCGCGAGGAGGGCGGAAAGCGAGGAATCCCAGATCCATTCAAAAGGAATCAGGATGCCGCTCGGGAAAATGGCCCATAGCCAGGCGGCGAGTACGGCCGTGGTTCGATTCCCGGTGCGAAGGGCCGCGTGAAATAGCGGCAAAGTCACAAGAGCAGAAAAGATGCAGTTGAACGAAGTGGCTGCATAGAACGACCCCACCGTGAAAACTCCAAATATTTTGAAAAGGCCCGCCAGGAAAAATGGATAGACGGGCGCGAGCCAGGCCGTGGGTCCGGTTGGCTGGCCAAACAAGCAACAGAAACCCTTGCCGCGGGCAAGCGCCGCCGCAACGCTGCCGACTTCATTTTGGAAAGGAACCACAGCAAGGACTTGTGCCGGGACGAGATGCGCTTCGTAAAGCAAAAACGCAATCCGAAACAGAAAAGCGGCGCCGCAGATGAACCAGGGGGAAGAGACGAGTGGCTGAATTCGGAGCTTCACTGCCAAGAGAATATCCTTCACAGCGTCAGTTTCAAAAGGTTGATAAAAGACGCCACCAAACAGGGACTAAGAGTGAAATTGAGCTACGGGATGAGCTGGCACTCACTTTTCCGATAACACCGTTGCTAGGATTTCGTGCCGGTTGACGGAGGGGCATTCTGCTGGAACTGGCAAAGCCATTCCGCACCTCTCCGACTTCGACGTTTCTCCTCTAGGCGACTATGCTCTCGTCCTTGTGGCCCTATGGAAACGGAGTTTCATCTCTTTGGATACGCCGCAACGGAAGGCATTCCGACAAAACCAGCTCGCCGAGATACCGTGGGAGAACGTCAATGTCCGCCCTGTTGTTATGACTCAGTGGTTCTCTGGCAAGTATGTAGCGAAGTGGACTGAAGTCATCCTGGCCCGCCGTCACCTGACATGCCTAACTCCGCAACCAGTTCACGGTAAACCGAAAGCCAGCATATTGGCGCTTTCTTTAGCGAGTTCCGGCTCGGTAGACCAAGCTAAACCAACTTGCCCGCTCAGCCAACTCACGGGAGTCGGCGGAGAGGGGCCTAGATGGATTCGACGCGCCAGAGGAGGCGGGCGGAAAACGAGGTGTATAGGAGAAGGTCCGGGCGCCAGAGGGCTAGAATCTGCGAGCCTTGATAGACGCGCTCGAAGCCGCCTTCGGACTCGGAAACGGTTTCAATTGGAGCGACCCAGAACTCCTGCGCGCCCGGCGCATGCAAGGTGACGCGTACTTTCTGCCAGCCGTCTTCGACGCGCAGGAGAGGGGCGGGGAGCACGCCGGAGAAGCGCAGGTTTTGCGGGCCGGAAGGAGTTTCGAAGAAGCGGTCCGGCTCCGTGGGCGCCAGAAAATTGAGAACGGATTCGATTCCGACCGCCAGATGACGGGTCAGCGGGGCCGAAAGCATGAGGGAAATATCGCAGCTTACTTCGCAACCCTGCGGCGCGGGACCAAACAGGAAAAGCTTGGAGATGGAAAGGTGGGGAATTTTTCCGCCGTTCATGGCGTATTCCGGCAAGTCTACGTTCAGCTGGAGATCGGCATAATTCGTAGCGGAGGCGCGCAGCGGATAGCGCCCACCGGCGAGCGCGGCCAGCGGTTTGATTTGCAGGGATTCGTAATCGGACCGTGTCTGTGCAGGATCGAACAAAAACAGGCGAAACGCGTGCCGCGCATACTGATCGTAGCGAAGGAAGCGCTCGAGATTCGGCTCCTTCACTAGCACCTGGTCGTGAATGGAGATGGCGCCGCCCGCCGCGGGCGCCTGGCTGGCGGCTTCGCGCAAGCGCGTGTGGTAAGACTCCGGGCGCCGCAGCATGGAGTTGATGAGCGTGGCGTTCGCAAGGCGAAAATCGAAGAAACAGAGCGTGGCGCCGTCGGAAGGTTTCAGTAAGGCCTGAAATTCTGGAGCGGTGAACAAAACTTCGCCGGCGCCATCGGCGTCGTAATCCACCAACTCGACGCGCGGCAGCAGACCGCCGGGGGTGAGTTGATCCGCCAAGGCTTCGGCGCGAACCAGGTTGCGCCAAATCTCGGTGCGCAGATGAGGCGCATAGATACCGCCAAAAACGCCGTGCCAGTAGGCGTCGTTGCCCTGTCCGCGCAAAACGCGATCGCGGGCTTCCTGTTGCTGCGTCGCGCAATCAGGGCTGATGCGGCGGGCAGGAATGGAAGCTACAACGGCGGAGGCGCGCAGCATTTTCTTGTGCAGTAGATTCGCTTCCGGGTATTTGCGGAAGAAGCCGCGCCAGGCGCTGCCGCGAAGAAAGCTCAGCACGTCAGGGCGCGAAGCGAATTCTTTCTCTAATCCAAAGAATTTCTGGCGTGTGCGGGTGGGCAGCACCCACTCCATCATCTCGGCGTAGGAGGCCGTTGGCAGATCGGCGCGGCCCAACGGATACTGGCCCGCCATGAATTCGCTTGGGGTGGCCAGCTTCAGCCAAGTGGAATTTTCCTCGAGCGCCGTGAAAAACTCTTCGAGCCACCCGTCGATGTAGCAGTGCTGATAAGTGCCGGGCCAGCAGCCAAACTTTTCCATGTCGTCGCCGAAAGCGGCGGCGCCGCCGGGATGGAGTTGCGCAGCCTTTTCCAGATACGCGATGGTTTCCGAAACCCTGCGGAACGGGATAAGGTAGCGCAGGTCTTTTAAGCCGGGGAACAACCAGACGGATTTGCCGCGGTCTTCGGCGATGTAAGGCCCGTACAACTCCTCGGGCTCAAAACCCGCGGCGATGAAAGGAAGATCGTCCACCAGCGTGTAGGCGATGTTTGCCGTGGCCAGAGCGCCCGGCAAGTGAGGCTCCCAGACACGTTCGGCGAGCCAGGCTCCCGTTGGCCGGCTCCCAAAATGGCGCTCGATGTAATCGGTGAGCCGCGTAATCTGTTCGATTTGATCAGCCGTCGGGATGGAAACCAAGATGGGTTCATAGAAGCCGCCGCCGATGAGCTCCACGCGCCTGGAGGCGACCAGAGCCCGCAAGCGCGCGAAATATTCGGGGTGATTTCTTTCCAGCCAAAGAAGCAACGGGCCGGAGTAGTGAACCGCCAGCTGCAGCGACTTGTACTTCTCGACCATGGCTAGAAAGGGGTCGTAAGAGGTGCGGTAGCACTCTTCAAAAACGTGCTCAAAATTTCCTGCCGGCTGATGCGCGTGGACGATCAGGATCAGATGAAAGGTCGAGCTTGGGACGGGCGTCAAGTTCACATTCCATGATACCGCGAGACGCGGAAAAACCTGCTAGCAGAGACGGTGCGATAGGTATCGAAAATTTGCTTACTTGGAATTGGTGCGGCCGGCGGTCCAATCGGCCAGCAAGGCAAGGGCTTCAGGCGAGAAAGTCTCCTCAATGGCGGAGTATTCGGTGGGCGTGCCGGTATAGGCGTGCTGGAAAAGATGATTTAACTCCGGTAGTTCGCGGACGTCGCCCCGTGTGTTTCCAGCATCCTGGAGAGCCTTCTGTAATAGAGGCAGATTGGTTTTGGGAGAGACTTGCAGGTCCTTCAGGCCGTAAAGGGCCAGCACGGGGCATTTGACGAGCTTCAGGTTGGGCAGCGGGTCGTAATCCAAAAAGAAGCGGAACCACGGCGAAGTCAGCATACGCAACTGGGTTTCGAGGGCCGCTGGAGGCAGGGCGGAGTCCAGACCCGTGTCCTTAATTAATGCCATGAGTTTCTGCGACAACGCGGAAGCATCTTTTTCCTGGCGAACCAAGTCGTAGGCTGCCTTGTCGAAGCCGAGGCTGGCGTCGAGTTGGTAGTCGCTCAAGCCCCCGGCCCGGCCAATCAATTCGGACTGGTTTAGCAGAGTTTGAGCGCCGTTGGTAGCAGGCGCAGCCAAGAGCACCAGCCAGGCGACGTCCTTGGAGTGCCCCGCTAGATAAGGGGCGATAATGGCGCCTTCGCTGTGGCCGAGAACGCCGAGGCGCGACGAATCAATTTCCTTGCGCGATTTCAGAAACGCCAGCGCGGCCTCCGCATCGGCGGCGAGGTCCATCGTGGTGGCCGAGTCCAAATTTCCCGTGGATCGCCCGATGCCGCGCTTGTCGTAGCGAAGCACAGCCATTCCCTTGCGCGTAAGAGCGTCGGCGAGCAAAAGAAACGGCCGGTGATTGGCGATGGATGCGTCGCGATCCTGCGGTCCGGAGCCAGCGACCAGCAAGACACCGGGAAAGGGGCCGGGGCCTTTGGGGAGCGTCAAGGTGCCGGCCAAGGTGACATCGGCGCCCGGGCTGGCGAAGGTTACTTGTTCCTCGACGTAGGGAAAAGGCTTCGCGGGCGTTTGCGGGCGACGCAACTCCAGGGTTTGATCGGAGCGCTTGAAATCCAGGGGGAGATTGTCGGCGCTGGTCTGCGACCATTTGCCGGTCATCGTTTTGTTCGCGGCGTTCAGCGTGCCTTCATAAACGCCGGCGACTGAAGGAATCTCGAAATGAAAAGAAGGATCCTTTAAGGTGACGTGGTTCGCTGGCAGGCCGCTTACACCCTGATCAAGGCTATCGAGGGCGGCGATCAGGTGGCCTTCCGGGTCGTGCGAGACATGCAACTGAAAGCGCAAGCGCATGCCGTGGGTCTCCACGGCGCCTTGCCAAAGCCCTTCCACGGGAAAGATGGCATCGCTGGGTTTGCGGGCAATCGCACCGCTCTCGCGGTGAAATTTCAGTGGAAGGGAGGCCTGTCCCTGCCACCATTCGCCGTCTATGGTTTCGCGGTCTGGAGAGACTTTTCCCTCGAAGCGCGCGCCGACGGAGACGACCTCCAGCTTCAGGCTGGAGTTGGAAAATGCAACGGAGCTGGCTTCGATGGCGAAGACGCCTTGTTCCAGGCTGTCGAGGGTAGCGCGCAACGAGCCATTCGCATTTTTTGAAAGGTGCAAGAGCAAATGGAGCTGCGCCTCGCCGGCCTGCAAGGCGCCGGAATAAGTACCTTGCGGAAGGGATAGGGCCTGGGCAACGGCAAAATGCGGGCCGGAGAGACAGAACAGAATTAGAAAGATGACTGGTGCGAGAAATCGGCGCAATGGTCCTCTCAAGCAACTGGCAACGAATGGCTTCGAATTGGATGTGAGGGAGCGGGAAAAGGCGGCCTCGCGGGAATACCTTGAATTCCCCAAAAGAAAAGAGCCCCGGAAAGCGGGGCTCTGCTCAAGTCCTGAAATCCAAGAGGGCGTTACTTCTTGGTGTACCAGTCGGCGTTAATGGCAGTGAAGTTTTGCCACTTTTCCGGAAGATCTTCGAGGGCAAAAATGGCGGTTACCGGGCAAACCGGGACGCAAGCGCCGCAATCGATACATTCGACGGGATTGATATAGAGCATCGTTTCGCTCTGATGATTGGGTTCGTCCTTGCGCGGGTGGATGCAGTCCACCGGACAAACGTCAACGCACGCCGTGTCCTTGGTGTTGATGCAAGGTTCGGCAATCACATAAGCCATGCAACTTCTCCTTTGCTTCGGGTAAAGGGCCGGGACCGCTTACGGAATGCCGCCGGCAATAGTCCAAATAAAATAGGCTGCCAACCCAATGGCAGTATGTATTTATTCTACGCGGGAGCCACTGGATTCTCAACCGGCCAGAAAAGGCTAGAATGAAAGCAGAGGAGATGGCATGAGACTTAGAATTGTATTTGCGATTTTGCTGGCGATGGCTGGCGCAGCGGGGGCCGCAGCGCAGACTCCGGCGCCAAAAGACCCGGAGCTAATCGACGTGCAGGGTTACCAGAAGCTCCTGCAGCAGTACAAGGGGAAGCCGCTGCTGATTAACTTCTGGGCGACCTGGTGCGAACCTTGCCGCGACGAATATCCCCTGCTGAACGAACTGGCCAAGCAGTACGCCCCGCAAGGATTGAAGGTGGTCGGCGTGAGCCTGGACCAGGACGGCGACCTGATCCTGATGCGGCGTTTTCTGGCGCGCTACAAGCCCGTATTCCCCAATTACCGCAAGAAGAAAGGAGAAGAAGACGCTTTTGTGAAGGCCGTGATGCCGGACTGGAACGGTTCTCTCCCTGCTTCCGTCTTTTTTGCAAAAGATGGCACGCAGGTTGGGCACCTGCTCGGGGCAGGCAACCGGGAAACGTTCGAAGCCGCGATCAAAACTCTGCTTTCCAAGTAGGATATCCCGACGAGAGAGGTCTCATGCTGAATTGGAGGGGCCACCGGATCACCTATTTCGGCCACAGCACATTTGGACTGACGACGCGAAACGGGCAGTTTGCCTTGATCGATCCCTGGGTGACAACCAATCCGCGATGCCCGGAAAACCTTAAAAAGCTGGCGCGGCTGGACGCGATTTTCCTGACGCACGGGCATACGGATCACATGGGGGACATGCTGGCGCTGGCCGGGCAATTCAAACCAATAGTTGTGGCGACGTTTGAAACGTATCTGTGGTTGGAATCGAAGCAGACCGGGGCGCAGTGCCTACCAGCGAACAAAGGCGGCTCGCAAAAAGTTGGCGATTTCGAAATCGCTATGACTAACGCGTTTCACTCCAATTCAATTGAGGACAACGGACAGCGGATTTACGGCGGCGAGGCTGGCGGGTACGTCGTGAAGCTTCCCGGTGGCCCGACGATTTACCACGCGGGAGACACTTGCGTTTTCGGAGACATGAAGCTGATTCGCGAACTGTATAAGCCGGACCTGGCGTGCCTGCCGATCGGAGATATTTTCACGATGGGGCCGAAGGAAGCGGCGCATGCCATCAGGCTGCTGGGCCTGAAGCACGTTATTCCCATGCACTACGCGACATTCCCCATGCTGACTGGGACGCCAGAAGCGTTGCGCAAAGAGGCGAAAGGCGTGCGTGGGCTGAAGGTGCATGCGTTGAAGCCGGGGGAATCGCTTGGTTGAGACTTAGGCGGCCCGCCTCCCCGACAGCGCCGGGGGCAGGCAGAGGAGGGCCTTATCCTAAATTAAGAAGGAAGAGAAAGCCAAAACCCACCCTCAAAAACCAAGCGCGGGGCACCCGCCGAGCCACTTTACATCAAGCAGAAGACTGCGGAGCAACTACGAACGGAGGAAGTTGCGTACGAAGAACATGAGATTCGCGGGGCGCTCCGCGAGACGGCGCATGACATAGGGAAACCAGTCCTGACCGTAGGGAATGTAGATGCGCAGGCGATAGCCATCGCGAACCAAGCGGCGCTGCAGATCTCTGCGGATGCCATAGAGCATCTGAAATTCAAAATCATCCTTAGAAATCTGTTTTTCGGCGGCCCAGCGAATGGTCTGGGCAATCATGCGCGGATCGTGCGTGGCGATGCCGTGGTAGAAGCCGCTGGGCAGGAGCATGCGCATCAGGCGGACATAGTTGGCGTCCGCGTCGGTTTTGCGGGGGTAGGCCACGTCGACAGGTTCTTTATAAGCGCCTTTGCACAGGCGGATGCGGCAGCCGACGCCCAGCAATTGGTTGATGTCGCTTTCGCTGCGATAGAGGTAAGACTGGATGACGGTACCGACAGCAGGCGTCTGCGCGCGTACGCGCCGCACCAGCTCAATGGTGCGCTCCGTATAGGCCGAGCCTTCCATGTCAATGCGCAGAAAACTGTCGTAGGAGGCGGCACGCTCGGCGATGGAGAGCACGAGCCCTTCGCAAAATTCTGAGGAAAAATCCAATCCGAGTTGCGTGAGTTTACAGGAGACGTTGGCGTTGAGCTTTTCCTGGGCGATGCGCTCGAAGATCTCCAAGTAGGCGTCGCGGGCCTTCTGGGCATCGGCGGTGGTGTTGACGTTTTCGCCGAGATAGTCGAGGGTGGCGAGCATGCCTTGCTCGTTACAGGCGCGCGCGGCCTCGAGCGCCTCCTCCAGGGTCTCACCAGCGACAAAGCGGTGAGACATCCGGCGGGTCGTGGCGTTGCGGGTGACCCAATGGGCAAAACCTTTACTTTCGGAAAGTTTCAGAAGGATCGAACGAAGCATGGACTATTTGATTATGCCGGGAGTTGGCCGCGGAGGCCAGCGGCGGCCTAGTCCTTGTGCTCTTCCAGGAATTTTTCGGCGTCCAGAGCAGCCATGCAACCGGAACCCGCGGCGGTGACGGCCTGGCGGTAACGGTGATCCTGCACGTCACCGGCGACAAAAACGCCCGGGACATTCGTCAGGCTGCCATGCTGCGGAACGATGTAGCCGTTTTCGTCGAGTTGCAACTTGCCCTTGAAGGCCGTGGAGTTCGGGTCGTGGCCGATGGCGACAAATACGCCCTCCAGGGCGATCTCGCGTTTTTTGGAGGTTTTTGTGTCGCGCAAGCGGACACCGGTGACGACTTTTTCGGGCGCCAGAATTTCGTCGACGACGTAGGGGGTGACGAATTCGATTTTTGCGTTCGCTTTTGCGCGGTCGATCATGATTTTCGAAGCCCGGAACTCGTCGCGGCGGTGAATCAGATAGACGCGGCTGGCGTAGCGCGAGAGGAAGTTGGCTTCCTCCATTGCGGAATCGCCGCCGCCAACCACGGCGATGGGCTTGCCGCGGAAGAAATAACCGTCGCAGGTGGCGCAAGTGGAAAGACCGCGGCCGATGAGTTCCTTTTCGCCCGCCAAGCCCAGTAGGCGCGCGGAGGCGCCAGCGGCAACGATCAGGCTGCGGGTTTCGTAGGTGTCCTTGCCGGCAATCACTTTAAACGGGCGTTTGGTCAAATCGACTTCCGTGACCGCGCCGGACTTGAACTCCGTGCCGAATTTCTGCGCCTGCTTGCGCATGTTTTCGATCAATTCTGGGCCCAGGATGCCCTCGGGGAAGCCTGGAAAGTTTTCGACGTGCGTGGTGAGGGAAAGCTGGCCGCCAGGCTCATGGCCGTCCAGGACGAGGGGCTTGAGGTTGGCGCGCGCCGTGTAGATAGCGGCGGTCAGGCCGGCACAACCACTCCCGATGATTACCACATTGTGCATGGTACAAAGCTCCATACCTTAGATTCGGAAACCCGGCCTGCTGGTACAAGGCGGGGATTGTAGCATTCCCGGCGGGGAGAAAAGCCATCGAGCGAAGGCGCAGTTGGCAGCTGGTTGAGCGTGGACGCCGGAATTGATTATACCGGAGCGCGTTGGCGCGGAGAAATCCGGAGGAAACATCCAAATTGGCCAAGCAGCATCGGGGCTCACCGGTGGACGCGGTCCTGCGTCTTACCTTAGAGTGAAGTTTTCACGAAAGGTTACTTCTGCGAGGTGAACTTATGGATCCCCGTTATCCCGTGGGAAATTTCGCAATGCCCGCCGCCATCACACCCGCGCTGCGGCAGTCTGCAATTGCGGATATCACCGCTGCGCCCGCCAAGATTCGCTCGGCGATTGCCGGATTGAACGAAGCACAACTGGACACGCCGTATCGCGAAGGCGGTTGGACGGTGCGCCAGGTGGTGCATCACGTGGCTGACAGCCACATGAATGCGTACATCCGGCTGCGGCTGGCGCTGACCGAAAACGAGCCGACCATCAAACCATACCAGGAAGCCGATTGGGCGAAGCTCGACGACGCGCAACACGCCGCACCGGAGGTTTCGCTGCGGATCTTGGAGCCGCTGCATGAGCGATGGGTGCGCCTGCTGAAGACGGTAACGCCGGAACAATTTGCGAGACCTGTCCGTCATCCGGAAGCGGGCCTTAAGAACGTGGACTGGCTGCTGTTTCTGTACGCGTGGCACGGGCGGCATCACGCGGCGCACATCACGGAGCTTCGCAAGCAAAAGGGCTGGAACTAGGCGTCAGGGGCAAAAGCCCGAAAGCTTAGCGATTTTCGGCACGGCTTCAAGCCGTGCCCTCCCTGCCTACAAGAAAATTGCTGTATCACATTAGAGCGGAGTCCTGCGTTTGCTTTGGCTTCGCGATTGCCAGTAGCATAAGAGGGTTTGCACAAAGGAGAAGACATGGCTAGACCCGCCGGCACCTACGCAATTTTCGAAACTTCCCTGGGCAACATCGTTTGCCGCCTGTTTGATAAAGAAGCGCCCAAGACGGTGGAGAATTTCATTGGCCTTGCCGAAGGCACCAAGGAGTTCCGCGATCCCATCAGTGGGAAAAACGAAAAGCGGGCCTACTACGACGGCTTGACGTTTCACCGCGTGATTCCGCAATTCATGATCCAGGGCGGTTGCCCGCAGGGCGACGGGCGCGGCGGCCCGGGCTACACGTTTGCGGACGAATTTCATCCCAGCCTGCGGCACAGCAAGCCAGGCAAACTTTCGATGGCGAATGCGGGCCCGAACACTAACGGAAGCCAGTTTTTCATCACCGTGGCGGCAACTCCGCATCTCGACAACCGCCACAGCATTTTCGGCGAAGTGGTGGAAGGCCAGGACGTGGCGGTGAAGATTTCGGAAACGTCGCGCGACGGAATGGATCGCCCGCGCGTTCCGGTGACCATGAAGGTGCGCATCGAACGCGTTGCGTGATCGCCGAGTGTGGTTATGCTGTCGCCGGCGCGCCTGACCGAATTGATGATCGAAGTGGTTTTCCTGCTTTTGGGCATGCTGGTGGTGTGGCTGGCGGTGAACCAGCGGATTTATTTCGACCGGTATAGCAAAGGCTGGCTGGTATTGAGCGTAGCCCTGGTGGCGTGGGGTTTGCTGGCGCTGGCCAGGCCCGCGCAGTTCTGGACCAAATGGAAGAAGTGGAATCGCGGCGGGTCGCTGGTGCTGCTCGGGTTGGTGATGCTGGCGATTTCGCGCGCGCCCTTCGAATGGGTGATGAAACTCATCGCCGCCGCAGGTTTTATTCTCCTCTTGCGCGGCATCTTTGGTTCCCTGCTGATTTTGCGGCAACGGTAAGCCCCCTCGGGCTGCGTAACCCTTCGCTGCGCTTCCCTCGAAGCTCGGGGCAGGCGGGGTAAGAAGCCCCTACATGTGTTTGCTTCGTGCGCGCTTCGGCTATAATGCCGGGCATTACTCCCTTCCCCTCGCCGGGGGAACAGCAAGCAATGCGCGAGTGTCTGCCGGCACTCGTATCTTCGGACAGGAGAACCACCGTGCTCAAAGAATTCAAAGAATTTGCCATGCGTGGAAGCGTTTTGGATTTGGCCGTCGGCGTGATTATTGGCGCAGCCTTCGGGAAAATCGTGTCATCGCTGGTAGATGATGTCCTGATGCCGCCATTGGGGAAGTTGATCCACGGCGTGGATTTTTCGAATCTATTTATCACGCTCGACGAACGTCATTTCGACACTTTGAAGGCGGCAAAAGATGCGGGAGTCGCCACACTGAATTACGGCAATTTCATCAACACGGTCATCAACTTTATTATCGTGACGTTTTCGATTTTCCTGCTGGTGCGCTCGGTGAACCGCTGGCTGCCCAAGCCGCCGGTGCCTCCACCGCCGGTGACGACCAAGGATTGTCCGCAGTGCGCGATGCCGATTCCGGTGGCAGCGAAGAAGTGCGGGCATTGTACGAGTGCGGTGTAGCGAAGACCCCTCAGCGGCTAAAGCCGCGTTTATCTTGCAGATGTTATGGGCTGCTTTAAGGAGGGCGGCATAAGCCGCCCCTACATATCCTACGGGCAAATTCTGCTTGAAGCGGACGCCGCACAGGCAGGAGTGCTTGTGCCACAAAACGTTTTCGCGGGCTGTAAAATCGTGCCCTCCCACATAATATTTTCCGAGGCAGAGAGCAGCGCTGCCAAGCGCCGGGAAAATGTCGGCGCGCCGACATTTAAAGTAAATTCTTAAGGTTATTGCAGGTCAACAGAATCTGACGTGGAATTCTTAAGTAATTTAAAAAAGAGGTTATCGTCACGGGTCGGGTACTAAACGAGCGTAAACAATGCAGTTTTTCGTTCGAAAGGCCCTTGCCAGCCGCGCATATTTCGCGGAAAGCGAGATCCCTCGCTTCGCTTCGGGATGACAGAGGGACAGGATGGAGGTACAGTAGAAGCAGACCTCCCGGGTATAAACAGGCCTAGATTTTCGGCTGCTTTTTCTTGACGTTCGATTCCAGGTGCGCCTTGAGCCGGGCCATCAGCGCTTCTTCCTGGCCGTCGTCTAGCTCTTTCATTACTTCTTCCAGCGCAAAGTGGACCACGTCGTGGTGGTGCAGCTCGAGGGGCGCGGAGGCTTCGCTGAAGCGCAGCCAGAGGCGGTGCAACAGGTTGACTTCGTTGGCGGTGAGATTCGGCGCATGGGGCCCAAGGACTTTGTAGATCTTGTCGCCATTCTTCAGGTGAATTTCGAGGTTGAACTGGGGCTTGGGGTCCGGCAGCTTTTCCCAAGATTCGCCGATGTGCCGGGCCTGCTCCTCAACCGACTCCTTCGGCGAATGACCGAGGACGATCGTGCTGGAACCAAGGGAGGTAGCAGCGCGGAGAATGCCGTCCCAAATCTCGTTGGAGGCCACCACGGCAAGGCGAATGGTCTTCCCGCGTTTTTCAGACATGGCCAGCGTTTGAGAAAACAGATGCTGCTCGATGCTGCCGAAAAGCTGATCGACCTCGAGTTCGTTCTCGCCGGAAGCGGCACGGCGCAAGAGACGCACGTGCAAAACGACGACGTCGCGCCTTCCAGGCTTGATGCGGTCGAGGACATTTCCGAGATGATAGAGATTGTATTGATTGCTCACTGGCACGAGGACATTTCCGGGCCTTGCACCGACAGCCTCCGGAGTGAGCTCCCCTTCCATCTCCAGGTTGAACTGATCCATTTCCACGTGGGCGCCGCCGTCGCGCCGCGCACGTTTTTCGGAAACGGTAAAGACGATGTAGAGAAGAACGGAAAACGCGCCGCCGGCCATGGTTGCGACGGGTTTCGTAAACAGGTTCACGACGGCGATCAGGAAAAGCACCAGAGTAATCAGGCCTAGGCCGACAGGCACCTGCACCCCTCGGACACGGAAGTTGAAGGGCACCTGGAACTCACGCTCACCCGGATTGGTATAGCGAAGAACGAGAACCGCCAGGCCATTCATCGCGAAGCTCCAGATGACGCCAAAGGCGTAGAGGTTCGCGAGGAAGGTGACGTCGCCTCGGCTGATGATGATGGTAAGAATCTGCAAGCCGACGACGATGTTGATGATGCGGTAGCTGGTTCCGAATTTGCGATGCGGGTGGCGGAACCAGGAGCTCAGCACACCGTCTTCCGAAACGCGATTGAGCACCCCGTTGGAACCAACGATGGCAGTGTTCACGGCGCCTGCCAGGATCAAGGTGCCCACCAGCACAACAAAGCCGTGGAAGAACAGGCGCAGCAGGAACGGCCCGGCGAGATTCATGGCCAGGCCACCAATCAGGTTTTCGAGGAAGCCCTGGCGGACGTCGTCCGGAATGATCATCACCGCAAAGAAAGAAACCAGGGAAGTGAATACCAGGCTGTAGACGAAGATAACGAGCCCGGCCTTTTTGAGGTTGGGGAGTTTCGGGTGTTCGATTTCGCGATAGACCTGGGCGAGCGATTCCTCGCCGCTCATGGCCAGTACGGAATGTCCCAAAGCGATGAAGATGGCCACAATCCCGAACATCTGCGGCAGGCTGCTGTGGGCCAACCACCCCAAAGCACTGGCGCTGAGCTTCAAGTTACGCGGAGTGGGAAAGGGCGGGAGCGAGGAATGGCGAACCAGGACCGTATAAGTGCACCACACAATCAGGATCACCACCATCACGGTGACCAGCTTCATGATGTGCAGGGCCTTTTCGCTAGACTCCGGAATCCCCTTGGTGTTTTCCCACCAGAAATAGAGCGTGACCAGCAAGGCAAAGCTGGCGGCGATGAAGTTGGTGTGGCCTTCGGAGAAGGCCTTGGACAGGTGGAAGTATTGCAGCAATTCGCTGATTAATCCGGCAAGGTACTGGCCAGCGGCCACGCCGCTGATCGGGCCGGTGAGGATATAGTCGAACATCAGCGCGGAAACGCTGAACTTCGCCAGACTGCCGCCCAGGGATTGCTTGACCGCTCGGTATACGCCGCCACGGACGAACATGCTGCAGCTTTCCACGTACACGGCGCGGACCGCATAGGAAAACAACATGATCGCCAGGATGAACCACGGGGCGGCTTTGCCGATGTAGCCTTCAGCCTCGCCACCGGCATAATAGGCCGAGGAGGCCAGGTCGTTGAGCACAATGGCAGCGGCGCGCCAAAACGAAATGAAGCTTAAGAGCGCCGTGGTCGCAACCAAGACGCGTGGAATACCATTGCCCTGGCGGCCACGGGCAGCCGGGCTTTGGGGAGTGCTGCTCATTGACGGGTAGTTAGATCTGCAGATTCCAATGCTCGCATTTTTCCGCAGGCAAGTCCAGCAACGGCGGCATGTCTAAACGATTTTTTACTGGGATTTTGCGGGGGCTCTGCGGAAGGCGCGGGCGCACTCCTCGCAGGGACATTGCGTGCGCAGGTAGTCGTAACTGTAGATTCCAGTGGAGTGGCCGTCGTTAAAAGTGAACTGGATGGCGTAGCTGCCCACCTGGCTGGCGGCCTGGGCTCGCGGCTTGGGCTTATACATCTGCAAAAGCGGGGAGGAAGGCAGGTTCAGGGAGGCCATGTTTTCCTTCTTGATGCGTTCGTCGTTACAGGTGGCGCAGGGGCATTGTTCACGCAGATAGGGGAAATCAAAGTGGCTGGTGTGGCCGTCGGCCCAGGCGATGTCCACGCCGGCGCCGGTTCTTATGTGAATCTTTACAGCTGTGGGTTTTTTGCGCGGATCAAGAGGTGTGGGCATGGGTAAAGGTGCGAGTCTTCAACTACGGCCCTTCTTGTGGTTGCAGCAATCGCCCGGCGGAATCGGATTGCCGTGCGGGCAGGTGGTTGGATGGCCCAGGAACGAGCAGATGCGTTCATCGAGTTCCGGGCTGATGATGTGTTCGAACTTGCAGGCCTGTGTATGGGCTTCATGCTCGTCGATGCGGAAGGTGTCTTTGAAGAGGCGCTCGGCGAGGCGGTGACGGCGGACGACGTCGCGGGCGCGGCTTTTGCCGCGGTCGGTGAGCTGAACCTGATGATCTTCCTCGAGGACTTTCACCAGATGCAGATCTTCCATGCGGGCTAGCGTGCGAACGGGATCGACGCCGCCGGGAGTGCGGATGTGCTCGATGTCCGAGGGGCGGCCCTCTTCGCCGCAGACCCAGATTTGTTCGAGGAGGTGGTCGAAGTGAATGCCGTCGTCCATGGAGACGCGCTGATCAATAGCGAGGTGGCCATGAACGAGTTCGATGCGGCGGTCGGCCTGCTGGGCAATATCGGTGTCGTGCGTGACCATCAGGATTGTGTGGCCGGCGCTGTGAAGTTCGCGGAACAAGCCGATGACGATTTCTTCGTTGGCTTCGTCAAGATTGCCGGTAGGTTCGTCGGCAAGGATGAGCTTGGGCTGATTGATGAGCGCACGAGCGATGGCCACGCGCTGCTGCTCGCCTCCGGAGAGCTGCGAGGGGAGATGCGTGAGGCGGTGGCCGAGGCCGACGCGCTTGAGGGCTTCGGCGGCCTGCTCTTCATCGGTGACGCTGTGAAAATACTGGGCGAGCATGACGTTTTCGAGCGCGCTCAGATAAGGAACCAGGTGGAACTGCTGGAAGACGAAGCCGATTTTTTCTGCGCGGTAGCGCACCAAGTCGCTCTCAGAAAGTTTCGCGAGATCGACACCGTCGACAATCACGTGGCCGGAGGTAAGAGTGTCGAGACCGCCGAGAATGTTGATGAGCGTGGTCTTGCCGGAGCCGGAAGGCCCCATCAGAGCGACCCACTCACCCGCCTGAATGTGGAAGGAGATGCCGTTCAGCGCGCGCAGCGTGCCGTATTCCTTCACCAGCGCATCAATGCGCACTTGCGCGTTCACGCTTCACCTCGAAACACGTTTGCAGGCCTTACGCTGGCCAGACGCCGCAGGGGAAATGCGCTGGCGATGGAGACGACCACAGTTACGCCCACAGAAACAGGATACACAATCCAGCGCGGCTGCGCAGCCACGCCAAAGACGGCTTTGCCGAGCCAGATGGAACCGACGATGCCGATGGCGGAGCCTACCAGGCCGCCCACGATGCCCATGAGGATGGCCTCAGCGAGGAAAAAGCGGACAACCTTGCGGACAGAGCCACCGATGGCCTTCATCAGGCCGACGTCGTTTTTGCGCTCGATGGCCACATTGCTCATGCCGGCCATGACACAGAGTGAAGTGAGCAAGAGGACGAGCACAACGGTGGTGGAAAGCAGACCGCTGATGCGGTTGTAGAGTTTGCCCTCGGCTTCGGCGAGCTGCTTGATGCCGTGGACGTCGGCGGCAGGGGTGCGCTGGGCGAGGGCGCCGATGAATTGTTGGATGGAATCGGGAGTGCCGGTGACGCTGAGTTGAATCAAGCTGATGCGCCCGGGCAAATCGGCCAGCCCTTGCGCCGTGGCGAGTTTGGTGAAGATCTGCGTATCTTCCGCACCACCGGTGGCTACGACAGCAAAGAGCTTGCAGGTGGCTTCCCTGCCCTGATTGCGCAAATGCAGCGAATCGCCGGCGTGAACTTTGAAGAGTTCAGCAGCTTTTACGCCGACTTCGCAGGCGTCGGGCTCCTTTTCCAGGTCAGCGGAATATTCGTTGCGGCGGCCGGGGCGGACTTTGGTGAGGTCGTTGCCGCCGGTGCCCGCAATGACCGCGGGATCGTGGTGGATGACGCCGGATTTGGCGACTTCGCCAATCACGTAAAGAAATGCAACCGCGGGAACGGGCTTCCCGGCATTTTCGGCTGGCATCGCGGCGAGCAAATTTTGCTCGAGCGTGCCGCCGCCGGAATTGGGATTGGCGTCACGGGGAGCGACAATTACGTTGGCGCCCAAGGCGCGGAATTCGGTGGTCAGGCGGCGCTTGGCGTCAATCTGCAGATTCAGCAGAGAAGAGGTAATCGCCGCGCCGGCTCCAAGAGCGACGAGGATTACGAACAGGCGCCCGTAGTTGGCGGTGAGGAGCCTGCGAACGACGCGCCAGAACATGCGGGAGGTGTACATTATTCACCCCTCAGAATCGGCGCGGGATCATAACGCGAGGCGCGGCGCAGGGGATAAGCGCTGCCCAGCAGCGTGATAAGAGCGGCCAGGACGAGCACGATTAAAAGGAGGAAAGGTCTCGGCTCCGGCGCGAATCCGAAAATCCTTTGGCCCAGCAAACGCGCCAGGAGTATGCCCACGCAGTAACCGATGCCGCCGCCCACGAAAGCAACGAGGAGCTGTTCGGCGGCCAGCAGCACTCCCACGAGACCGGAGTTCGCGCCGAGCGCTTTCATCAATCCGATTTCTGTGCGGCGTTCGATGACGGAGGCAGCGGCCGAGGCGCCGACGGCGAGCGCAGCGGCGAGCAGTGCGGCAAAGGTGACCAGCCAGAGCAAGGTGCGCACTCGGGTGAGGATGGTGCCTTCTCCTTCGGCGACGCGGCGGATCACGCGAACGTCCGTGCCTTTGAGTTCTTCGCTGATTTGCAGGGCGATCGAGGAGATGTACGGCGTGCAGTACCAGGTGTCGAATTCCGCCGGAGTCATTTTCTTGGGGTCTTTGCGGGCGAACGCGTCTTCCGGCTTGGTCAACGCGCTCACGTAAAGGCGGCGAAATTGGCCGGGCTTTTGTGCCAGAGCTTGCGCAGTGCTGAGGGAGGCGACGATTCCTTCGTCTTCGGGGCCGCCGGTAGTGAGGATGCCTACGATAGAGAGTGGTTGCTCCACAGCCTGGCCGTCGCCGGGACGAGAGGTGACCTTCAATTGGTCGCCGATGCTCAGACCGAATCTCTTCGCCAAAACAGAGCCTACAACGCATTCCTTGGAATCATCGTGGAACCACTTTCCTTCCACAAACCACCAGGGATTGGTCTTGGCGATGCCGGTTTCGTAGCTGGTGCCGTCGGGGACGGGGACGTTTTTATCCGACCAGGTGCCCACGAGCGTGAAATTGCCGTCAGTGCGCAAAGGAGCGCCGTTGTGAGTGGAGGAGGCCGTTACCGGCACTTCCAGAATCGGCGAGAAGGCCATGATGTTAAAGCGCCAGAAAATAGTTTTAAGTTTGCCGAGGTCGGCTTCGGGGAGGTAGGCGCCAGCATTTGCGGGGCGATAATCCACGCCGCCGATTTCGAGTGGGAGCGAATCGGCTTGCGGCGTAACAATCAGATTGGCGCCGAGGCTGCGAAATTCCTGGGCGAGGCGGTCGCCTACATCGAGTGACACGCTGAGGGCGGCGGTGGCCACAGCCATCCCCAAGGCCAGCGCGGCCAGGGTGAGCATTTTACGTTTTGGCCGGCGCGTGAACGAGTCGGCGACGAGTCGGATAAACATTCGTGGTTTCAGCCCGGTGAGGAAGAAGGTTAACAGCGAGCAGCTAGCAGGAACCGGATCACGCCCAACAAGCGCGTTCCTGCTCGCCGTTATCTGCTATTTGTTATCCATTTTTCATTACCGGTGAGCGCGCAAATCTCCTATCGCGGAATCTCTTCCGCAGCTTTGGTCATCGAGGAAACGTCAATGACTACATCCGTGCCATCCACGTGCGAAGTAAAGCCGATCGGATTGCAGCCACCCTTCTGGCCGATGGAAGGAATATAGATGGCCGAGGCGCAGTGGCGGCAGATGACGTTCTGGCCATCCTGGCGGTAGCCATCGGCACCGCAGATGAGGCAGGCGTCGAGGGCGGTGCCGTAGCCGTTGGGTTTCTTGATGACCATGAAGCGAACGGACTGCCCGTTGGCAGATAAGGTGAACAGATGTAGGTTGCCGTCCTGCACTTCAGCGACCGGGATTTTTACGATGCCGTTGACGGCTTCCACAGGCCGCGCTTGCGGCGGGGCGGAATTGACCTTCGCATAAATGAAATCGGCGGTCAGGGCGAGAATCACGAGCAGGCTCATGTTGGCGGCGGCCACCATCCAGCGGCGCTGGCGGCGGTTTTGCGCTTCCATAAGGCGGCGCTCGGCATCATTGGCAGCGGCCGAGGTGGCCTTGGTATGCGAAGCGGCTTGCCACTCGCGGAAAATCATCAACGCGGCGGCACCAAATACAAAGATGAAGAAAAAGAGTTCGTTGCGAACGATGGGGCCAAGCAGGGCCATCTCCTGCTTGCTGGAGTGAATCCAGCGAGCCTCACTGAGTTCGTGCAGTCCGGTGACCGCGAGTTGGATGCTAACGAGAACTAGAATAGCGCTGGTGACGGCGAAGAAGCGGTGCAGGGGGACCTTGAGAGTGCCCTTGAAAAAGAACAGACCGACCGCGACGGCAGCGCTGATGCCAACGATTGTGCCGATCCAGGTTTGCAGGCCTTCAGTGGAAAGTTCCACGGCGCGCAGAATCAAGGCAAGTTCCGCGCCCTCTCGCAACACCATCAAGAACACGAACAAAGCGAGGCCCCAACCTGCGGCAGAGCCGGATTTGGCCGCGAAGGTCTCCACTCTAGATTCGATCTCTTTCTTCAGGTGCTTCGCGACGCGATTCATCCAGATAATCATGGTGACCACGAACAAGGCGGCCACGAGCAGAAGCAACCCTTCAAAACCGTCTTCGCTGATGTTGAAACGCTCGAGGGCGATGGCGACGGCCAAGCTTAGGGCGACGGCGGCGCTAACACCTCCCCAAACATATCGGGCCAAATGAGTCCTATTTGTTCGGGAAAGATACACGAGTATTATTCCCACGATGAGGGAGGCTTCAACGCCCTCGCGGAGGGCAATCAGGAACGCAGAGAGCACAGGAACTCCAGTTGTAAGTGATTTGCAACTACAATTTTGAGTCTACGCTACCCCCCTCCTGTGCGTCAAGTGCACACGCCCTTGAGCTAACCTGTAGAATAGTCAAGCGCGTCTATCTTCAGAATGAACAGACATCTTTTCATACGAGCCGCCGTGGCGCTCCTTTCCGGGGCATTCCTATGGTCTACCCTGGCCGCGCAAGCCCCTCCGCAAACCTTGAGCAAAAAGGACCAGGAACGCAACCTCATCAAACCCGATCCCAAGCGGGCGAAAAAGCTGGCCGAACAGGCGGCGAAGGAAGAGGCCGCCGGGAATTTCCTCGCCGCAATGGACGATTACGAGGAAGCCGCCCGCTACGCGCCGTTTGACGTGACCATCGTGGCAAAGGGGGCGGCTCTGCGTTCGCGGCTTTTGCGGGAACACGTGGACGCCGCCGAGCGGCTGGCCGTGGACGGGAATCTCGACGGGGCGACCCTGGAATTAGCCGCGGCCCTCGAGATCGATCCGGGGAATCCCGCGCTCCTGGAGCGGCTGCAGCAGATGGGGTCGATGAAGGCGAGCGCCATCGCGGGCAGCCCGGAGGAGCCGGCGAAGGGATTGCCGCAACTGGCCCCTGCGAAGGAGACACGAAGCTTCAACCTGCAAACGGATGTGCAATCGGCGTACGAGCAGATTGCGCAGGCGTTCGGATTGAAGGCGGTGTTTGATCCGGACCTGCAAGCCCGGCGGACGCGCTTGCGCCTGGAAGACGTCGATTTCTATACGGCGATGAAAATAATGGGTATCGAGACGGGGACATTCTGGCGCGCGCTGGATTCAGGGAGAATTCTGGTGGCCGCGGACACGGCAGAAAAGCGCCGCGAGCTGGAGCCGGAACTGGAGGAGACCTTTGCCCTGCCCAATTCGAACGGCTCAGCGGAAATCGGCGAGGTGGTGCGCAGCCTCCGCGAACTGACGGGAATCCAGCACGTGAGCCAATCGCTGGGGAGCAATTCAATCACGGTGCGAGGACCAGCAGACCGCGTGCGCTTGGCGTCCCAGATTGTGCGCAACCTGGAGCACGCGCCGGGAGAGGTCCTGCTCGAGATCGATCTCCTGGAAGTGGACCGGAACAACGCGAGGCAACTGGGCGTGCTTCCCCCGGCAAGCACGACTCTGTATTCGATTCCACCGAATCTGGCGAATTCGCTGCGCTCCGCGACGGACCTGACGTCTCTTTTGACGCTGCTCACGCAAGTGTTTGGCAGCGCGGCGGCAGCGGGCGGGGGGATCGCCAGCCTGGCTTCGGCCATTCCGCCGATTGCGGCAATCGGCGGAGGCAAGACCACGTTCCTGCTGGGATTGCCGACGTTTACCGCGCAATTCTCGCAGGCGCTTTCGCTGGTGCATAGCGGGCGCCAAGTGCTGCTGCGCGCACAGGACGGCAAGCCGGCCACGTTTTTTGTTGGCGACCGCTTTCCCATTACGCTATCGCTGCTGTCGGGAAGCCTGGGCGCGACGAGATTCGCCGCGAATCCCGGAGGCACACCCATAACTATTCCTACCGAACAGTTCACGGTGGGGAACCATCCGGTGGCGATGGTCAGCGCGGATTTTCGGAGCGCGGGGACACTGGACCTGGCGCTGCTGAACCAATCCGACAACACCCTGACGATTCTTCTGAATCAGGGTACGGGGGCGACGTCGCAGTTTGCACAACCTACGTCGGGCATCGGACAGGTGTCTCCGATTTCGCTGGGTACCAACTGGACGAGTGCGACACCCGCCCCGGCATTGGCGATGGGAAGCCTCAACGGACGCTCGAATGCGACCAACAGCGACAACTTCGCCGACCTGGCGATTGCCGATCCGGTGGGCAACGCGGTGATTATTCTGCTAGGGAACGGCGACGGCACGTTCAAAACGCCGGCAGCGCCGATACCCGTTGGGAATCAGCCCAGCGCGATTGCGGTAGGCACGTTTAATACAAATAATGGCGATAACAATCCGGGATTCGTGGTGACGAATTTCAAGGACAACACCTATTCGGTCTTCAACGGGAACGGCGATGGAACGTTCACGGAAGTGACAGGGTCGCCCTTTCCGCTTCCGGCGACCGCTTCGGGGCCCGTGGCGATGACGGTAGCGGACTTTAACAATGATGGGATTCCGGATCTTGCCATCGTGAATCAGACGACGCAAAACGTGGCCCTTCTGCAGGGCAACGGAAACGGAACGTTTACGGAATTCACTAAGTCGCCGCTGGCTGTGGGAAATACGCCGGTGGCGATCGCCTCGGGGGCCCTGAGCGGGAGCACAGGGCCCGGCTTGGCCATTGTGAATCAGGGAGATAACACAATAACGGTCTACCTGGGCAACGGCGACGGCACGTTTTTCGCGTCGTCGCAATCGCCGCTGGCGACGAGCGCGACACCGACGGGCGTTGCGATCGCGGACTTCACCCAGCAGGGCAACGGAGGGATTGCCGTAGCCAACACGGGCGCAGGCACGGTCATCGTTTTCGCGGACCTGGGCAGCGGGCTGTTTACCAACGCGCTGGAGCCACAAGCGGGAACAAATCCCACGGCGTTGGTTGCCGGAGCGTTTACGAACAGCACTTTTCCGGATGTGGCCGTAACGAACAATATTGCGGGCGCGGACGGGCAGGTGACGTTGATTGAGAGCCCGGTGAGCGTGATTTCCAACTCGACGATCAATGCGCAGCAGCCGTATCCCGGTTCGGAATATGAAGACATCGGACTAAAGGTCAAGGCAACGCCGCAGTTGCACGACTCGAAAGAAGTGACGCTGCAACTTGAGTTTGAGATCCGGGCGCTTTCCGGAAGCAGCGTGAACGGTATCCCGGTTATTTCGAACCGCACGCTCACGCAAACGGTGCGGCTGAAGGAAGACGAGACTTCGCTGGTGGTGGGGTTGCTGAGTCAGAATGAAAACAAGACGATCTCCGGATTTCCCTGGCTGGCCACGCTGCCGGGAGCGGGCTACGCTTTCGGGAACCACAGCAACTCGTTCACCGACGATGAACTGCTGTTCCTGATAAGGCCGCGACGCCTGCGATCGCCGCTGCGGCAATCGAAGAGTATCTATGCGGGAATGGGCGAGCCGAGTGGCGCGGGGCGGAGCGGGGTTGGACCTTTCCGTGAACGCGAACCGTCGGAAAGTCAGCCGCCTCCGGCACCGGCTGTGCCGGGGCCGCCGGCGGGCAATCCTCCCGCAGCAAATCCTCCCGCGCAGCAACCGCCGGCGAGCCCGCCACCGACGAATCAGCCGGAGGTGCCGCTGGAGCGTCCGCCGGAATGAAGTAGGTGTGAAAATTCAAGAAACCTCAACCGCTAAAGCCACTTCGAAATTCGAGTATTTACGGCACGGCCTGAAGGTCGGCTACAACATGGGCCTAAGCAACGCATGACTAAAGAGTGAGAGGTTGGCCCGCGATTTCTTCGAGGATCGCGAGCGGAGAGACTTGCGGTTGGACGAGCGCGGACTGGGGAATTTGAAAGGTCTGTTCGAGGGCGTACTGCCCAGAGAGCACGGCGTGGCTCACGCAGTCAGTGAAGACCATCCAGGCGGAATCGGGCGGAAATTCCCAGCGATTTTTCGGCGTGTGCTGCTGAAAGGCGGCGTCTGCCTTCATGGCGTTGTGGCAGCGGTGCATGAATTCGTCGTACGGCGGCCGGCTGCCAAACGGGAGACGCAGGGTTCTGGCGAAGGAACGCATTCCGCGTGTGATGGAATTGCCGGCGGCAGAGGCCAGCAGATTTCCTGAGCGGGCGAAGCGCGGGCCAAACGCCTCGAAGGTTTCCGAGGTGAGCCAGACACGGCTCCTTGCCGGATTCAGATTTACGAAGAAGCGCAGGATGCGAGCGCCGTTGGTCGGGCGGGTGGGAAATGAGTCGAAGTGAAGCAGATCGTTGCGCGCATGGAGCCGCGCGGGGCGTCCCTCTTCTTCGATAGGACGGTAGCTGGCGTAGTCGAGCTTCCAATTTCCCGCGTACGGGGAGAGGAATCCGCTGAGGAAGGCGGCCGAACGCTGTGAGAATTCGCGCAGGATGCGGCGCAGCGAATCGGCTTCGGCCTGCTCGGAGGCGTCGAGGCCGGTGATGCGGTCCTCGGCGGGGCGGTAGGCGATGTTTTTGTGGTAGGCAGAGCCAGTCTGCTTGCGGCCGAGGAGGAGTTCGCGGTCTTCCCAGGAAATGGCGATGGGAGAGACGGGAAGAAAGACGATCTGGCCTGCTTCGAGTTCGGCGCAGAAACGGCGCGCGCGATCCGGTGAAATGGCGGGATCGCCGGCAAGCGACTCTTCCACCGGTACGAGATGACTGAGGCACCGCGCTGATGTTGTGGCGCTTGCCGTCGATGACGACATGCTATCGCTCCCGAATCTCGACTATAGCGGGACGGCAAGGGACGTTCAAGGTACAGAGGTCTATTCGCGGGAGGCGCGCTCGAGGCGCGGCCGATCCAGAATGCGAATTTGCTTGCGTTCGATGGCGATAATGCCAGCCTTGCGCAGCTCGCCGAGAACGGTGGTGGCGGACTCGCGGTAGACGCGGAGATGCTCTGCCAATTCCTTGTGGGTCATGTTCCGGATTACGTCCCCTTCGGCCTTTTCAAGAAGGAGCCCGGCTAGCCGAGGCAGCAAGGGACGGAAAGACATGCCTTCCAGGTCGAGCAAAACATGCACAAAGCGCTGGCCCACCAGATCGAGCAGCCGTCGAGTGACTTGCGGATACTCATTCAGCAGGGCCTCGAATTCTTTTTGCGCGACGATACCCACGCGGGAAGGCTCCGTGGCCTGAGCGGAGCAGTGATAGATGCATTTCCCGATGCATCCGATTTCCCCGAAAATTTCAGGCGCCGCGAGCTCACTGATGATGAGTTTTCGTTCGCCGAGGTTGCGGAAGGTTTGCACGCATCCTTTTTCCAGTAAAAACAACTTCTTCCCGGTTTCGCCCAGCTCAAAAAAGACGTGCCCCGCAGGAACTTCGCGAATTTCGCTTCTCTGCTCCATGCTAAGCAGACGGGGGGCAGGCACACCTTTGAAGAGGCTCATGGAAGAAAAACCCGCCGAGATTTTGTGAGCCATGATTTCCGTGTTTTGTGCTTTCTTCATTTTCGTGTTCCGGCTGCACGCCCGCAATGTAAGCAACCTTACGTTTTCGCGCGGAAACTCTTCCCCCCCTGCATCCATCTGACACAGCGCGACAAGAAACTGAATAATCCAAGGAGAATACGATGCCAAGACTTAACCCGATTCAGCCGGAGCAAGCAACCGGAAAAGCGAAAGAGCTATTGGACGCCGTGCAGACTAAGCTCAAGATTACGCCGAACATGACCAAGGTGATGGCTAATTCGCCGGCGGTCCTACAAGGATATTTGTCGTTCAGCGGGGCGCTGGCCGGTGGAACACTGGATGCGAAGCTGCGCGAGGAGATCGCGCTGGCGGTGGCGGAGCAGAATTCCTGCCAGTACTGCCTTTCGGCGCACACGGCGATCGGCAAGATGACCGGCCTGACCGAGGCGGAAATCGAGTCCGCGCGGGGAGCGAATGCGACTTCCCCGAAGCACTCGGGAGCATTGCAGTTTGCCCACCAACTGGTGGCCAAGCAGGGACGCATCGCGGACTCGGATGTGGACGCCGCGCGGCGCGCGGGACTGACGGAAGGCGAGATCGCGGAAGTGATCGCGCACGTTGCGCTGAACATCTTTACGAACTATTTCAACAACGCGGCGGACGTGGAAGTGGATTTTCCGAAGATCGCGCTCCGCAAATCCGCCTAAGAAGGCGCGGGCCGGCGATCTTTCCGGGAAACGCTTGAACCCGGACGGCTGGCCCGCGCATCTGACTTGCGACGGGTGGGGGTCGTGCCGTGTATATCAAAGAGCTTTGGCGATACCCGGTGAAGTCCATGGCAGGTGAGCCGCTGACGCGCGTGCGAATGGGCGAGCTTGGATTCGAAGGCGACCGCAAGGTGCTGGTGCGCGGCGGAAACCGGCGCCTGCTGACTTCGCGTACGCATCCGCAACTGCTTGGGCTTCATGGCACACTGGATGGCAACGGCAACGCTCTCATCCATGGACATCCCTGGGATTCGAACGAGGCTTTGGAGTTGGTACGGGCGGCGGTTGGTCCCGTCGCAGAACTGATTTACCACGACGGGCCGGCGCGTTTCGATATTTTGCCGTTGCTGGTAGCGACCGACGGAGCGATTGCGGCCTTTGGGCACGACTTCCGCAGGTTGCGGCCGAATATTGTTGTCGGCGGCGTGGAAGGGCTTGAGGAGCGCAGCTGGCCAGGGAAATGCCTGCGTGTGGGCGACGCGATGATCGGCATTCAGGATCTGCGGGGGCGCTGCGTGATGACCACGTACGACCCAGACACGCTGGAGCAGAATCCGCGGGTACTGAAAGAGATTGTGCAGAAATTCGGCGGAGAGCTGGCACTGAATTGCTTTGTAATTCAGGAAGGGGAGTTGAAGGTTGGCGACGCGGTGGTCCTCGCCACCGAATGCGAGGCGGCGGCGGCAAATGCAGGTGTCCCGAAAGATCAAGCATAGTAGAGCGGTTGAGATCCTTCGGCCGCAAACAGCGCGTCCTCAGGATGACACTCAGTTTACTGGGCCTATCGTGTTTGGTTCAGGGCAGGGGATCGAAGACGACGATGGGCTGGTAGGTGCGCGGGACGACGGCTTCGGCGATGGCGATGAGCTTGTTCTGCTGGCTAAAGACGCGAAGGCGCGGCGGCTGGGCGTTTTCCGTTTCAAGTTGCGTGGTGGCGCCGGGCGGGAGTTCGACGCGCCCGGGCTGCAATTGAGACGGCATTACATTGAATTTCGCGCCGTGGCGGATCTTCTTTTCGAGCACCGGCAAGACGTTGGTGCGCGGAAAATTTCCAAGGAGGTTTTCCAGCGGAATCAGACGCGATGCGAACTTCCCTTCCTTCTTTGCTTCCGCGAGTTCCTCGAGGCTGATGGCCTGCTCCAGGGAAAATTCCCCGACCGCGGTGCGGCAGATTTCCGCCAAATGCGCGCCGCAGCCAAGCTTTTGCCCCATATCGTGGGCCAACGAGCGGATATAGGTTCCTGATGAACATTCGATGGAGAAACGCGCGATGGGGCCGAAAATCTCGAGCAAACGGTACTCGAAAATTTTTACCGGGACGGGTTTCAATTCCACGGCCTGGTTTTTGCGCGCCAGCTCGTAGGCTGGACGGCCATGGACTTTTTTCGCGGAGAAAACTGGCGGCATCTGCTCGAAGCGGCCCATGGATTCGGCTGCCAGGCGCTCCAGGAGTTCGCGGTCGAGGGTGGGCGCGGAATCGGGTCCCGCCGCCTGGCCTTCGGAATCGAACGTGTTGGTTGCAAATCCAAAGCGGAAGCCGGCGGTGTAGCGTTTCCTACGGCCGGTATAAAAGCGTACAAAGCGCGTGGCCTTGCCGAGCAGCAAAACCAGAACGCCGGTGGCCAGCGGATCGAGCGTGCCGAGGTGGCCGATCTGGCGGAAGCCTGCGAGATGGCGGACGGCGTCGACGATGTCGTGAGAAGTCTTGCCCTGCGGCTTGTCGATGACCAGGGCGCCGTCGAAGGGAGCGGGTTGTGGTTGGCGAGGCATGGTTGGAAGCGCCTAAATTCGATATTACGGGTTACGGGTAATAGAAAACAGATAACAGGAATCAGAGAGACAGACCGGCCAGCCTAAGACTGGTCACTACACAATCCCCTAGACTTTTTGTTCGGGCTTGTCCGAGCGATCGGATTTCATCTGCTTCAGGAGTTGTTCGATGCGTTCCATGTGCTCCTGGGAAAGGTCCAGGGTGAAGTGGAGGTCAGGAACACGGCGCAACTGCAGGCGCTCGACGAGTTCGTGCTTGATGAAACCGGAGGCGTGCTCGAGGGCCTTGATGGCGTCCACTTGTTCCTTGCTGTTTTCCGAGCGCACGCTGACGAACACGCGGGCGTGTTTCATATCCGGCTGCACGCGGACTTCGCTTACGCAGACGTTCCCTTCGAGGCGGGGGTCTTTCAATTCGCCAACCAGCATGGCGTTGAGTTCGTGGGCGATTTCCTCGCCGACGCGTTCGTGACGGTGATGATCTGGGCTCATGTTTTTGTTCGTAGCTATTAGTTCTTGTCAGCTATTAGTTGTCAGCCGTTAGCCTGAAGATTCCATGGGGATTCGTGGCTAACGGCTCAGGACTAACAGCTCCTTCACAGCAACTCTACCGAATGGCTCACGACCAGGGGACCCAGGATGCGGTCTGCCTCGGCCAAAACTTTTTGCAGGGCTTCTTCGACATGATGATCCTCGTTCGAAAGAGTCACCACACCGACGACCGAGCGTTGCCACGTGTCCTCATAGTCCAGCTCCGCCACGGCCACGTTGAAATTCGCGCGCAGGCGATCCTTGAGGCTGCGCAGCACCTGGCGCTTATCCTTGAGCGACTGCGCTTCGGCGAGATGCAACTCCAAGGTGAGTAATCCGACGGGCATGGCGAATCATCCTCAGGCCGACGCGGCCCGAGTGCTGCGACTTTCTCCTATTTGCGCGCGGCGGCTGTCCCTTGTGCGGCGGCTTCCGCCGGGGTCAGCTTGGTGACCTGGAAACACTCGAGAATGTCGCCGACCTTCACATCGTTGAAGTTGGCGATGCCGATACCGCATTCAAAGCCAGTGCGCACTTCGCCGGCGTCTTCCTTGAAGCGCTTGAGCGAACTAAGCTTCGAGGTGTAGACAACCGCGCCGTCGCGGACCACACGAATCTGCGAGTCACGCTTGATGCTGCCGTCGAGCACGTAACAACCGGCCACGGTGCCCGCGCCCTTGATGCGGAAGGTGTTGCGCACTTCGGCCCGGCCCAGATAGGTCTCCTGGAACACGGGCTCCAGCAGGCCTTCCATGGCTTTCTTAATTTCGTCGGAGACTTCGTAAATGATGTTGTGGGTGCGGATGTCGACTTTTTCTTGCTGGGCAAGATCCTGGGCCTTGCGGTCGGGACGAACGCCGAAGGCAATCACGATGGCGCCGGAGGCGGAGGCGAGCAGAATATCGTTTTCCGTTACCGCGCCGACGCCCGCGCTGATGATCTTCAGTTTTACCTGATCGGTGGAAAGCTTCGGCAGCATCTCCTCGAGCACTTCCGCGGAGCCCTGCACGTCGGCCTTGATGACGATCGGGAGTTCCTTGACTTCGCCCGCCTTCAACTGTTCATGGAGCTGGTCGAGCGTGATGCGGCCCCCGGCGCTGGCGCGTAACGCGGCGTCGCGCTGTTTGGACTGGCGGAATTCCACGACGTGGCGCGCCTTGGCTTCGTCAGTGACCTGGAAGTGGTCGCCGGCTTCCGGAACACCCTGCAGGCCGAGGACTTCGACCGGCGTGGAAGGGGGAGCAGACTTCGCCGGGCGGCCGCGGTCATCAAACATGGCGCGGACCTTGCCGAAGACGGAGCCGACGATGAAGAAGTCGGAGGTATTGAGGGTGCCGTTCTGCACCAGCACGGTCGCCACGGGGCCGCGGCCCTTGTCCACACGCGATTCGAGAACCGTGCCGCTTGCTGGCGCGTCAGGATTGGCCTTGAGTTCGCGCAAATCGGCGATGAGCAGAATGGTTTCGAGCAGTTTGTCGAGGTTCTTCTTCTGCTTCGCGGAGACTTCCACGAATTCGGTTTCGCCGCCCCATTCGGCGGGCATGAGGCCCAAATCGGTGAGCTGGCGTTTCACGCGCTCGGGTTGCGCTTCGGGTTTATCGATTTTGTTGACGGCCACGATGATCGGCACATTGGCGGCCTTGGCGTGGTCGATGGCTTCGCGGGTCTGCGGCATGACGCCGTCGTCGGCAGCGACAACGAGCACGACAATGTCGGTAACTTTCGCGCCCCGCGCACGCATGCGGGTGAAGGCTTCGTGGCCCGGCGTGTCAACGAAGACGACGCTCTTTTCGCCGACCTGTACCTTGTAGGCGCCGATGTGCTGGGTGATTCCGCCAGCTTCACCCGCGGCCACATCCGCCTCGCGGATAGCGTCAAGGAGGCTGGTTTTGCCGTGGTCGACGTGGCCCATGACGGTGACAACCGGCGGGCGCGGCTTGAGATTTTCCTTGGTCTCTTCCTTGGCGACCTCGAGAACCATTTCTTCTTCGAGAGAGACGACGCTGACGATGCCATTGAAGGACTGCGCGAGATCAGTGGCAGTTTGCACGTCGAGAGCCTGGTTAATACTGGCGAACACGCCGCGGTCAAGAAGTGTCTTCAGCAGATCCTTGGCGCGCACGTCGAGCTTTTCCGCCAATTCGCGGATGGTGATGCCCTCGGTGAGCGTGATGTCGCGCGGTGCACGAGGCTCGGGCGGGGCAATAGGTGCGGCCGCGACGCCCCGGCCCCCGGCTCCCGGGCGCTGGCGCGTCGGGTGCAGCTTGCGCTCGCCTTCCATCTCGCGCTTGTCCGCCATCGGACGCTGCCGCTGCTGCGGTTTGCGGGCGTAAAGAGGCTTTCCCGGCTCGGCCTTGGCGGGCATTTTGTCGGGCAAAGGGGGAAGCATGCCGGGGCGTCCTGGCGTGCGCGGTCCGGGACGCGTGCCCGTGGGCACCGCTCCGGGACGCTGGCCAAAACTCCTGCCGCCTGGCCCACCGGGACCACCGGGGCGCGGAGTAAACGGACGTCCACCCTGTCCACCGGGCTGCTGCGGTCGCATCGGCTGGCCAGGACGCGGGCCGCGACGTTCGCGCTCGTGATCGCCGGGCGTGGTTCCGGGAATCGGACCGCGATTGCCCGTGGGCATGGGACGAAGAGGTTGTTGCGGGCGCGGACCGGGAGCGCCAGGTTTTGCCGCTTGCGGTTGCGCCGTACCCGGTTGCTGTGGCCTTGAGTGCGGAGGCGGTGCTCCCGCGGGCCGTCCGCCGGATTGCTGGCCGGGGGCTTGCGGCCGAAGAGGTTGCTGCGGCGTGGGACGCGCTGGAGCGGTCTGGCCCGGCGCCGATGGAGCCGAAGGACGCGGTGCAAGAGCCTGTGCAGGCGCAGATGGCTTTGCTGCAGGGGCTGCGGGTGCGGCAGGAGCTGTAGGCGCAGCGGGCGCGGGCTTTGCCGGTGCGGGAGCGGCTGGCGCCGCGGCAGCTGGTGTTGGAGTCACAGCCGGGGCGGCAGCAGGAGCGGCAGGTTTTGCGGCGACCGGCGGATGCGCGGGGGCAGCGGGAGCAACAGGAGCCGGAACGGTAGGACGCCGCACGGCAGCTTTCGCAGCCGCTTCTTTCGCGGCGCGCTCGGTTTCGGCAGCGGACTCGGCGTCGGCGATACCCTGCAGATGGCGCTTCACCTTTTCGGCGACATCTGCGGGAATCGAACTGGAGTGCGTTTTCTTTTCGGTGACACCAAAACCGGCCAAAAGGTCAATGATGGCTTTGGCCTTGACCTCCAGCTCGCGAGCCAGCTCGTTAATGCGGACTTGGGATGCGTCGCTCATGCTTCTTAGGAGCTTTTCTCTTCCTGCTGTTCTTCCGGAGTTTTATTCTCCGGAGAGGCAGCGGCTTCAGAGTTGACCTCCGAAGCGGATTCCGATGTCGCGGGAGTTTGCGTCTCCGCATCCGATGCGGCGTCCGGGTTTCCCGTCACTTCGCCTTCGGCAGCTTCTTCCTCGGCACCCTCCACGGTTGCGGCCGGTGTTTCGCCGCTTTCGTAGAAGCGGTTCACGGCTTGATAGATCTTGTCGACCATTTTTTCGCCTATGCCCGGAATTTCCATCAATTGCTCCGGGGTCATGCTGGCGAGCTTTTCCATGTTGGTAATGCCGGCGGCTTCGATCTTTTCGATGGTCTTCGGCCCGACGCCGGCGAGAACCGTCAACGGAGTTGCGGGGGCAGTGAGCGCGGTCATCTGCTCTTCGATCTCGCGGCGCTTCTCTTCCTCGCTCTTGATGTCAATGTCCCAGCCGATGAGCTTGCTGGCCAGGCGGACGTTCTGACCTTTCTTGCCGATGGCCAGGGAAAGCTGGGAGTCTTCGACGATTACTTCGAGCTTTTTGTTCTCGGGATCGGTGATTTGCACGCGCGTCACCTTCGCGGGGCTCAGCGCTTTTTGCGCGAAGGCGACGGTTTCCTCGTTATAAGGAATAATGTCGATTTTTTCGCCGCGAAGTTCGCGGATAATGGACTGCACGCGCATACCCTTCATGCCCACGCACGCGCCCACGGGATCCACATCTTTGTCACGGCTGGCCACGGCGACCTTGGTACGCTCGCCGGCTTCGCGGGCGGCGGCGCGAATCTGCACGGTGCCGTCATAGATTTCGGGCACTTCCATTTCGAAAAGGCGCTGGACGAGCGAAGCATCAGCGCGGGACACGATCACTTGCGGCCCCTTGGCGGCGCGGTCCACGGCCTTGATGACCACGCGCAAACGTTCGCCGATATTGTAGGTTTCGAGCTTGGACTGCTCTCGCTTGGGCAGGCGCGCTTCGGTGCGGCCCATGTCAACGATGAGGTCGGGGCCTTCGGCTCGCTTCACGATCACGGTGACAAGCTCGCCAGCGCGGTTGTGATACTCGTTGTAAATGGTGTCGCGCTCGGCTTCGCGCACCTTCTGCAGGATCACCTGCTTGGCGGTTTGCGCAGCGATGCGGCCCAGCACTTCGGTGGGTTTGGGGCTGATGATTTCCGTGCCGATTTCCGCGCCGGGATTCTTCTTCTTCGCGTCGGCCAGGCTGATTTCGCGTTTCGAGTCAGTGACTTCCTCGACGACGGTGTGCACCGCGTACACGTCCACCTGGCCGGTTTCGTGATTGAACTTTCCGCGCAGGTCCTCTTCGGACTTATAGAACTTGCGAGCCGCCACCACCATGGCGTCTTCGATGGCGGAAATTACCACTTCCGGTTCAATGTGCTTTTCCCGGCTCAACATCTCGATTTGTTGATAAAGCAGATTCGCCATTTCTCTTCCCTAAATTTCCACTACCAGGTTCGCCTTGCGAATCGTTTCGAGAGGTATCTCGACGACTCGCGCGTCTTTTCCTTTCAATTCCATGCGGACTTTCCCGTCCGCAAAACCTTTCAAGCGCCCTTCGAAAAACTTGGCCTCACCAATCGGTTCGCTGGTCGAGATCTTGGCCAGACGGCCGGCAAAACGTTCGAACTCCGCGGCCTTTTTCAGCGCGCGGTCCAATCCCGGCGAGCTAACTTCCAGGGTATAACCCGGCCCCGGAATCAACTCTTCCACGTCGAGAATGACGCTGAGCTGCTGGCTCACGCGCTCGCAATCGGCGTGACTGATATTCGGGAAAGGGTTTAGCGCTTCCTCTCCCTCAATCGCCCCCGTGGGTTTCACGGGGGGCACACGGTCGATGTACACCCGGAGAAACCTTTGCTTGCCGATCTTCCATTCGACATCCACGACTTCCAGGCCTTCCGAACGAGCCACGCGTTCGGCGGCGTCGCGGATTTTTTCCAAATTCACCTAAAGACTCCACGGCCTAAGCCGGTCGAAAGCTCAGCACCGCCGGCGGCAACAAAAAAGTGGGCTTGCGCCCACTCCATGGTGCGACCCGATTCAGAGCGAAGTAGCAGTATATTCCC
>Ga0126371_10000244_pt1 | contig 42648 bp, 37 predicted proteins | sample PanSoiMetaPlot_4_FD_110145 | JGI IMG/M metagenome (GOLD analysis project Ga0126371, IMG submission 110145) | Tropical forest soil microbial communities from Panama - MetaG Plot_4 | ecosystem: Environmental > Terrestrial > Soil > Tropical forest > Bulk soil | place: Panama | collected 2016-02-17
AACTCCTCCGAATCGCGCCCCAGCGACGGCAGCAGCACCAGCAGCGGCCCGCGCCCTTCTTCGATGACATCGATCGTCACGTTGTCGCGGCGAACCACTTCGCGTGTTCGCTGAGCCATCGTGGTAGAGGCCGTAAACAATAGCAATACCAACAGACAGCGCATCGCTGAATTCAGACCGGCCCTTCCATCTTATACGCTGGATGGGCACGAATCGAGTGGCAACCCTCCCCGCCGCGTCGGCTAGCCTAGTACTGCAGCTTGCGGAAAAACGCGGCTGACCGCATCGGGAGCGCGGCGAAGAACCCGCAACCTGCTCCCACCGCATCGGCTACCATGTCGCCTACTTCAAAATCCCGCCAGCCCGAGTAAAGTTGGGCGTACTCCAGGCCGACACCCATAACCAAAGCGCCCAGCGCGGCGCCCACTATGACCTTCCTCCGTTCGTGGATCGCCGGAAGCCATGCCAAAATCGCGTACGCGATTGCGTGATCGACTTTATCGCTGACAGGAAGCTGGCTCAAGGCTTGCATCGGCGCGGAATCACCCGGCAACAGCGAGCCCACGGTCACAATGGCGATCGCCGCCACCCAGAGTGCTCTCAGTATTCTCTTCAGGGATACTTGACTCCACACGCTCAAATATAGCGCCCGGCGGCGCTGCGGCATCACTCTGCAGTGGAAGCGCGCACGGCTTTATCAACCGGTTCCAAGGCGCCGATCTCGACTCCCAACGGCGCTGTCTTCAGCTCAGCGAATTTGCGCGCGCTCACCAGCACTCGGGTTTCCAGAGATCCCATGGCGCTGTTGTACGCTTCGACGGCGCGCTCCAGGCTCTTGCCCATCTTGCTCCAATGGTCGCCCATGTCAGAGAGCCGCTTAAACAGTTCCTTGCCGAGCGCACTGATCTCGGCGGCGTTCTCGGCCAGCTTCTCCTGACGCCACCCGTAGGCAACTGCGCGCAACAGGGCGATTAACGTAGTGGGAGTCGCCAGGATGATGTTCTGACTAACGCCGAATTCGATCAAAGCGGGGTCGTGCTCCAGCGCAGCGCTGAAGAAGCTTTCACCTGGAAGAAACATCACGGCAAATTCCGGAGCGTGGTCGAATTGCTCCCAATACGACTTCCGTGCCAGCGCCGTCATGTGAGCGCGAACCTGGCGGGCATGATCGGCCAGCCGGGCCTTCCGCGTCTGATCGTCGGAAGCCTCCATCGCTCGCAGATAGGCCTCTAACGGCGTCTTGGCATCGACCACGACGGTCTTCCCCGCCGGGAGCCGCACCAGCAGATCCGGGCGCAGCCGGCCGTCGTCCGAGTGAATGGTCATCTGGCTCGAGAAATCGCAGTGATCGAGCATGCCAGCCATTTCCACCACGCGCCGCAGCTGGATTTCGCCCCAGTGGCCGCGGACTCCAGGTGTCCGCAGGGCCGTCACCAGCCGCCCGGTTTCGGCGCGCAGGTTCTCCTGTGTCTCGATCAGGTTGCGCACCTGCTCGTTTAGGGCGGCGTAGGCGCCGGCCCGCGCCTTTTCCAGTTCCTGGATCTTCGAGTCCACGTTCTCGAGCGAACTGCGCACCGGCGTCAGCAGTTCTGCGATCGCCTGCTGGCGTTTCTCCAGATCACCGCGCGCCGATTCCTCGGCCCTCCCCAGGGTAGCCTTCGCCAGGTCGAGGAAGGTCTGGTTATTGCGCGCCAGCGCATCGGCCGAAAGCGCGCGGAACGCATCCGAAAGCTTTTGCTGCGCGTCCCCCCATGCCGCGAGTTTTTCAGCCCCCGCCGCCCGCTCCGAATCGAGCCGCTGCTGCCAGTGCGCGCGAAGCAGCAGCCATGCCAGGCCAAAGCCGACGATAAAACATACAACAGGAATGATGTTTTGCACTGTTTCCATTATCGGCCACCCGCGCCGGACCGGCTAGAGCAGCACGGTATCAATCGGCGCGTCTTCCGCCACCGGCGGCCTGCTGGCCTCCGCTCGTTGGGCTCCAGAGAGAAACCGCATCAGTTCCTGTTCCGAGCCGTCGAAGAAGCCGTCAACCAGTTCCCGGACCGCGGCCCGCCGCATGCTTTCGCGCGACGCCTTCAGGGAGTAAACGTAGGCTCGTCCTGCCTTTTGGCGCGCCAGTTTACCCTTTCGTACCAAGCGGTCCAGCACCGTCATGATAGTGGTGTAGGCGAGCGTCCTCGTCCGGCCTACCACTTCCTTCACGTCCTTGACGTTACCCTCACCGAGCGACCACATCGCCTTGAGGCACAACATTTCGAGCGGCGGAGGAATGTCGCGGACGGTCCGGGACATCAGCTCTCCCGTTCCGGCTCAGAAGGCGTCAAGGCCTGTTTCAGTTTATCGGCGAATGCTGAAGCAGGTTTGGCCGCAAACAAGGGATGCGCGGCCGCATCGGGAGGCGCTGGCGCTTGCCGCTTTTCGGCGAAATCGCCGGACCCGTTGGATTGCGCCGTGGGCCTCGGTTCTGGCTTCGGATTCAGATACCGGTCTTTCTTCAATGCAGTCCGCTCAAGGGCCGGACTGTATGAGGTGAAACAGCCCTCTATCTGGCGGTCCGTCGCGATCAACGACCGCATGCATTCCATCTTCGAATCCATGTCGTCGATGTAATGCAACAACAGCGCTTCGGGAAACTGCGGAAGCTTCGGCGAGCCGAATTCGAGCTGGCCGTGGTGGCTCAGGATCATGTGCTCCACGAGGGACCGAAGCTCTGCCGGAAAATCCGGAAGCCCGCGCAGTTTCTCCGCCACCATGCGGAGCGCCAGCGAGATGTGACCCAGCAGCTGGCCGTCATTGGAATACGAAAAACCGCGCTCGTAGTTCAGCTCATGGATCTTACCGATGTCGTGCAGCACCACTCCGGTCAGCAGGAGGTCGTAGTCCACGATTGGATAGTGCCCGGCAGTCATACGCGCCAGCTTGCAGAGCGACAAAACGTGCTCCAGCAGACCGCCGAGATAGGCGTGATGGATGTGCTTGGCGGCGGGAGCGCGGCGGAATCGCCCCGCGATCTGCTCGTCGCCCAGAAAGGCTTCGAGGAGTCCCTTCAAGTGAGGATTTCCGATCTGCGCGATCTGCCCGCGCAGCTCAGCCCACATCTCTCCGGAGTCGCGCGCCGACGACGGGAAGTAGTCGGCGTAGTCGATCTCGCTGTCATCCATCCGGCGCATTTTGTGAACGGTGAGTTGTGGCCGGTTGTGGAAAACCTGGATCAGGCCCTTTACTTTGACGAAGTCGTCGCGATCGAAAGCATCCAGCACTTCGGCGACGTTGTCCCACATCTTGGCGTCGAGTTCGCCCGTCCGATCGCCGAGCATCAGGGAAAGGTACAACTCGCCGCTCTTTTTCTGCCGAATCTCCTTGGAATGGACCAGAAAGCTGGTCGTGATTACTTTGTTCGGTTCGACCTCGTTAACGTACGGCGATTTCATGGTTTCGCGGCGGGTGGTGCCTCCCCTGCCGCGGGTGCCGCGGCCGGGGCGGAAGGCGCCGTACCGGCCGAGCTCTTCGCGCTGCCCAGCGGAATGACTTTGAGCAGTTTCCGCTTCCGCTTCGCCGCTACCTCTTCTTTGGTCGTCGTCTGCGGTTTCAACTCCACCGCGTCTTGCCACCGCGTGTCTTTGCCGGGCGCGGCGCCGCTATCGACATAACCTTCCTTGATTTGCAGAAACGCATCTTCGCGAAGCCGGGTCAGATACTCGCGGACCTTGGGTTCCATCTTCGGGCCGGCCAGTTTCTCGTTGATTTCGTTCTTGACTTCTTCGAAGCTCGCCTGTCCGGCTTCAAAACGCTCATCCACCTTGAGGATGAGCAGTCCCTGGGGTGTCTTGATCGGATCGGTGACTCCACCCTTCTTCATCGCGAACACCATGTCTTCGATATCTTTCACCAACAGGTGATCACTGCGCTTATACGGCGGTAGTTGGCCTCCATCGCGGGCTGTGGCCGTATCGTCGGAATTGTCGCGCGCCAAGTCGCTGAACTTCTCGCCTTTTTTCGCGCGGGCTACCAGATCGGCGGCCTTCTTCTGCGCGGCCGCGGCCTGTTCGGGAGTCTTGCCCTCGGTTGAAACCAGCAACTGGCTGAGGAAGACCTGTTCTTCGCGCACAAATTCCGTCTGGTGCTCGTCGTAGTACTTCTTCAGATCGGCCTCCGGAACGGACATTCGCGAGCTGATTTCATCGCTGATCACGCGCTGCGTCAGCGCCTGCTTCTTCATCTGGTCCCGAAAATCCTCGAAGGTCATGCCGGTCTGTTCGCGGATATAGTCGTGAAACTTATCGGTGTCGCTGATCTTGCTCTGCAACTGGATCTGCGCGATGCGCCGCGTAACTTCCGGATCGACGTTAATGCTCAGGTCCTTGCCCCTTTGCACCAGCAGGAGCTGATCGATCTGGTCGCGCAACGTGTTCTTTTGCTGCTCGCGAACCGCGTCAGTGAGCCGCGAGCCGTTCAAGCCTTGCTGGCGGAACTCCTGTTCAACCCCCTGGCGGGTGCGTTCCATCTCCCCCTTCGTAATAATGTCACCATTGACCTTGGCCACAATCTCCTCCACGATGCGGACGTCCGCTGCATGCGCGAGGGGAAGGGTGGCCGCTAAAAGTGCGATCAGCCTGAAAGACATATGTAGAACCTATATGATACCAACATAACCCGATAGAACCTGCGCCGGCTTCGCGCCAGGGGGTGCCGCACTTCCCCCCGGTAGAATAGACCCCGGCGGCATTGTGCTATTCTTTCTGAGGCAAGAGCGGGAGTCGCTGTAAAGCGTACAATCAGCAGGCCCGAACGTCCGGATCGGGTTTCCTGATACCACTCCGAATTGCTGCCCGTCCCACGTTCGGGATATTATTGACGGTCTTATCGATCAGGAGGAGTTACCAGCACATTTATGAGTTCCCCAACCACCACTTCGCAGAGCCTGGAGGCGCTGCTACAGAAGGCCGGCAATCCGGTCACGATGCTCCGCAATTCGAAGATCGGAGCCTATGTCTACCCGGTCGTTCCCTCGGAATATTCCAATTGGCGCGACGAACAGCGCGCCTGGCGCGATTCCTGCGTTCTCTTCGATCAATCGCACCACATGTTCAACGTGTATATCGAAGGTCCCGACGCCCTCAAGATGGTCACCCATCTCGGCTTCAACAGCTTTGAGAAATTCCCCGTTGACCGCGCCAAGCAGTTGGCGCCGTGCAGCTATAGCGGGCATGTGATCGGCGACGGCATCCTTTTTCACCTCGCGCCCAACAGTCTGGTATTCGTGGGCCGCGCTCCGGCCGCCACCTGGATTGAATTCCACGCGAAGACGGGCGGCTATAACCTAAAAACCACGCGCGACGACCGGTCGCCCTCTATCACGGGCGGTAAAGCCGTTACGCGCAGCTGTTACCGCTATCAGATCCAGGGTCCGAACGCGTGGCCGGTGATTGAAAAGCTGAACGGCGGCCCGCTTCCCGACCTCAAGTTCTTCAACATGTCCACGATGAAGATCCTGGGCCGCACGGTCCGCACGCTGCGCCACGGCATGGCGGGCGCTCCGGGTCTCGAGATCTGGGGGCCGTACGAAGAGCGCGAGGAAATCCGCGCCGCGATCATCGAAGCGGGTAAGGACTTCGGACTGGTACAGGTTGGCGCCCGCGCGTATGCCACCAATACGCTGGAATCGGGATGGATCCCGTCGCCGCTTCCGGCCGTCTACACCGGCGACAAGATGAAATCCTACCGGGAATGGCTGCCCGCCGCCAGTTATGAAGGCACCGGCTCGATCGGCGGCAGCTTCATTTCGAACAACATCGAAGACTACTACGTCAATCCGTACGAGATGGGCTACGGCGCCTTCGTGAAGTTCGATCACGATTTCATCGGGCGCGAAGCGATGGAAAAGATGGCCAAGGAGCCGCAGCGCAAAAAGGTGACCCTCGCTTGGAACAAGGCCGACGTCATGAAGGTCGTCGAATCGCTGTTCGAATCGGGCGATCACTACAAGTACATCGATCTGCCGCTCTCGAATTACACCTCGGCCTCTTATGACAAACTGACGATTCGCGGCCAGCTGGCGGGCCTGTCGATGTTCAGCGGCTACAGCTATAACGAGCGTTCGATGCTGTCGCTCGGCATTGTCGAGCACGATGTGAAGATCGGCACGGAGGTCACGCTGCTCTGGGGCGAGGAAGGCGGCGGCACGAAGAAGACCACGGTTGAGCGCCACAAGCAGATCGAAATCCGCGCCGTGGTCAGCCCTGTGCCGTATTCCAAGACCGTCCGCGAAACCTACCACGAGGGCTGGCGCAGCCAGAAGTAGACATCGACCCGCCGGCGTTATTGCAGCCAGTCGCGCATTGCTCGCGCGACGGCGGCGGGCTGCTCCATCGTCGACATGTGCCCACTCCCGGGCACGATGACCAGTTTTGAGCCGAGAATCGCGCCAGCCATCATTTGGTGAGTGACGGGCGGACTCCATGCGTCCTCACGGCCAGTGAGGATCAGAACTGGGCATCGGATCTGCGCGAGCACCGGCGTCGCGTCCGGGCGGCCGAGGAGAGCATTCATCTGCGCTTCGAAAGCGTCCGGTGATTTGCGCTCGAACATCTGGACGATCGATTCGATGAGCGCATGATCCTGCAGTCGGTTCGGCGCCACCATGCCCTGGACCCACGTTGCCGCCATCGTCCGCATTCCATCCGAACGCGCGATAGCGAGCAATTGCCGCCGGCGCTGCGCTTCCTCCTGACCCGCGTCTCCGGCAGAGCGCGCGGCTGAGCCGCTGTTGAAGACCGCCAACCGCCGTACCCGTTGCGGAGCTTGGCGGAGTATCTCAAACGCGATGCGGCCTCCCATGGAATGGCCGGCCACCGAAAATTGATCGGGCGCGTCGCGCAACACCAATTCCGCCATGGCGGGAATGGAATCGAGCATGCCGTAGTCGGCGCAAGTGCACTCCGCCGCATCGGACACTGCCGCAATCTGATCCAGCCAGACGGTGCGATCGCACAGGAAGCCAGGCAACAGCACCAGAGCCTCCTTGCGCCCCCTCATTTCTTGACCGCCACGTCCACCGGCGGCGTGCCGTAGGTGTGGAACGACTCGATGGTCTTGAGCCCCCACGCCTGGCCTTTTTTGCGCTCGGCTTCGGTCCAGCGGATCGGCTTCCAATCCGGTGCCAGAATCAGCCGCGCGCCCGCGTTCGCGATCTCCACACGATGCCCGCCCGGTTCGTACACATATAAGAAGAAGGTCTGCTGGATGGCATGTTTGTGCGGTCCCGTCTCGATATGGACGCCGTTTTCTAGGCAGACGTCCGACGCGAGCAACACCTCCTCGCGGCTGTTCACCGCATACGTGATGTGGTGGAAACGGCCCTTGGTGCCGGTATTGTCGCGCGTGTAGGCGAAATCGTAGCTCTTATTCGTGCACGTCATCCACATGGCAGCCTCGGCGCCATTGTCGAGGACGATCTGCTCCGTCAGCCGGAACCCCAAGTACTTTTCGAAGAATTCCCGGTTGGCTTCGATGTCGACGGCGAGGCCGTTCCAATGATCGAGACGGCGCACGTTGATGCCGCGCGCGGGAAATCTCTGCGCCTGGTTCTTCAACGCGGGTTTCAATTCGGGAGGCGCCTGATACCACTGGGTCTCGTAATACAGCTCGATTCTATGCCCGTCCGGATCCTGGCAAACGAACGCGGGGCCGTGCGCCAGGTCGCCATCGGACCAGCCAATGTCAAAGCCCGATCCCTTGAGCGCAGCGACGCGGCGCTCAAGCGCCTGCGCACTGCGCGCGCGATAAGCTACGTGGCCGAGCGCCGGGATCTTCGACGCCGTCAGCTTGAGAGAGTGGCGTTCGTAGTCGTCGTACGCATGAAGGTATACCGAGTCGCCTTCGCGTCCCGTCTCGGTCATCCCCATCACGTTGACGAAGAAGCGCAGGCTTTCTTCAGGCTTGGGCGTCAGTAATTCCAAATGGCCCAAATGGGCCAAGTCCATGATTGGTTCACTTTGCAATTCCACACCTCGAATCAGCCATTCTAGCTTGACACTCGATTCCAGCGCCTGTCATACTACGGCCAATTTTGGAGGTTGCATTGACGTATTTTTCAACTACCGTGGCGATTTCTGTGTTCAGCGTGATCGCGCTCGTGGCGCAATCCACGTCGGTATCGCAAATCTCGGGGACGGTTCAGGACTCCACCGGTTCGGCCATCGCCGGCGCACAAGTGCGTGTGACGCAGACTGATACCGGATTGGTGCGCACCACCACGAGCGACAGCGCCGGTACCTATGTGCTGACGAATTTGCCGGTCGGCCCATACCGCATGGAAGTCTCCAAGGACGGTTTCAGCATCTACGTGCAGACCGGTATTGTGCTGCAGGTCAACACGAATCCAACCATCGAGGTCAGCCTCAAGGTCGGCTCGATTACCGAACAGGTGCAGGTGGAAGCTGCGGCCACAATGGTTGAGACGCGCACCACGGGAGTGGGCCAGGTGGTGGACTCCCAGCGCATTGTCGACATCCCGCTGAACGGGCGGAATGCCACGGACCTGATCTATCTGGCCGGGGCAGCCGCGCAAGCGCCTCCCGCCGACTTGATTTCTACCAAGAACTATCCCGGCGAAGCGGCGCTCAGCATTGCGGGAGGCATGGCCAACGGGACTCTATACATGCTGGATGGCGCTTCGCACAATGATCCGTTCAACAACCTGAATCTGCCGCTTCCGTTCCCGGATGCATTGCAGGAATTCAAAGTGGAAACCAGCGCGCTGCCGGCGCAATACGGCCAGCACTCAGCCGGCGCGGTCAACGCCGTCACCAAGTCCGGTACGAACGAGTTTCACGGCGACGCCTTCGAGTTCATCAGGAACTATCACTTCAATGCGCGCAACTTTTACGCAGCGTCGCGCGACTCTCTGAAGCGCAACCAGTTCGGCGGCACGTTCGGCGGGCCGATCAAGAAAGACAAACTGTTCGTCTTCCTGGGACACCAGGGAAACATCATCCGCTCAAACCCGGCGCAGGCGTCGAGCTTCATTCCGACGGCGCAGATGATGTCCGGCGATTTCACCACGATCGCTTCGCCGCTCTGCAACGGCAACCGGCAGATTACGTTGAAGGCGCCGTTTGTGAACAACCAGATTTCCCCGGCCTTGTTCAGCCCGGCCGCGGTGAAGATGATGACCTTTTACCCGGCCACCAGCGATCCGTGCGGCAAGGAGTTCTTTGGAACCGTGCAGAACACCGACGAGCACATGGGCGTGGCGCGCGCCGATTACCAGTTGAGCGCGAGCCAGTCGATGTTCGTGCGCTACTACGTAACGCACGCGCTGGTCTCGCCGACCTACGACGGGAAGAATCCGCTGACGATGACCTTCTCTGGTGCGGACGATCTGGTGAATTCGGGCGTGTTCGGACACACCTGGGTGCTGGGGACGGGTACGGTCAACTCGTTTCGCGCGACATTCAACCGCTCCGCCGTCACCAAGACCGAAGTGCCCACGTTCGACGGTCCCTCACTCGGCATCAAGATGCACACGCTGGTGCCCGGCCATCTGGTGGCCACCGCGACTGGCGCCATCTACAGCTCGGTGGTGTTCTCCTATGCGGCGCGCGACCCCACCACCAGCCATCAGCTTGCCGACGACGTCAGCGTGGTCAAGGGCAATCATCAATTCGGATTCGGAGCCAATTGGATCCGGCCCGTACAATACGTGTACGGGCCGCTCAACGGCGATGGAAATTTCACTTTCGACGGTTCCGTCACCGGCCTCTCCATGGCCGACTTCCTCATCGGCAATGCGCGCACCTTTACTCAAGGCGGAATTCAATACGATTACGAGCGGTACAACTACATCGGCTTGTACGGCCAGGATACGTGGAAGGTGACGCCCCATCTGACCGTCAACGCCGGTTTGCGCTGGGAGCCTTATATCGGCGGACAAATGAACCTGGGGTATGTCGCGCATTTCGATCCTGCGCTGTTCACGAATGGCGTCCACTCGACGGTATATTCCAATGCTCCGGCCGGCGTGTTGTTTCCGGGGGATACAGGATTCGACACCAACAACAAGCCCTCTCACGTAAAGTGGAACGTCTTCGCGCCGCGCCTCGGTATGGTCTGGGACCCGAAGGGCAACGGCCGCATGACGGTGCGGGCGTCGTGGGGAATCTTCAGCGAGATGCCGCATACCCTGTTCGCCTATGGGTTCTCGCAGGCGCCGCCGTGGGGATCGACCATCACGCTGAACAACGTGTCGTTCGACAGTCCGTGGGCCACGGCTTCCGGCGGAGACCCGTTCCCGCTCCAGCTTGGGAAGAATGCCATTTTCCCGATTCCGGCCAATTACACGACGTATCCCCTGAATCTGCGGACAACCTATCTCGAACAGTGGAACCTCAGCGTGGAAAGACAGATCTCGGCGAATTGGCTGTTGAAGGTTGCGTACTTGGGCACGCATACGGTTCACCTATGGTCCGACCGGGCAATCAACGCGGCGCAAATCGTGCCGAGTACCGCGTCGCTGGGCACATGTCCGGCCGGCGTGACGGCGGGATGCGATGCCACCAGCAACACCAACCAGCGCCGCGCCCTGTATCTGCAGAACCAGGCGCAGGGGCAATATTACGGGACAGTCCACTCGCTCGATGATGGCGGGACGGCCAGCTACGAGGGGCTGCTGCTGACCGCGCAGCACCGGCTGGCGGCTCACTACACCGTGCTCGCCAATTACACCTTTTCGCATTGCATCACGGATCCGTTTACGTCGGAACTCGACGGCGTTCAATACACCAATCCCGCCAACCGGCGCTTCGACCGCGGCAACTGCGTGACCATCGATCGCAAACATCTGGTCAACGTGTCGGGAGTATTCGAAAGCCCCAAATTCGCGGGGCGCTGGACACAGGCTCTCCTCGGAAACTGGTCGGCATCCACCAGCCTGCGTATCACCTCAGGGCCGGCGCTGACCGTGACCACCGCCCTGGATCAGGCCCTCAACGGCATCGGCGGCCAGCGTCCGAACCTGAACGGCAACCCGTACGCCTCGAACCCCTCGCCCGGAGTGTGGCTAAATCCTGCTGCCTTCTCGCAGCCCGTGTTCGGCACATTCGGCAATGCCGCCGCCGGTGGAATCCGCGGTCCGGCGTGGGTCACGTTGGACGCAGCCCTGTTCCGGACCTTCTCCCTTGGCGAAAAGCGGCGGCTGGAGCTGCGCGGAGAAGCCTTCAACCTCCCGAATCATGTCCGGCCGCCTAACCCCGGGCTGGTTTCCAGCACCGCAAGCACCTTTGGTCAGACCACAACCGCAGTCGTCAATGCATCCACTAACTCGACTGGCGACCCGCGCATCATGCAGTTTGCGCTAAAGTACATCTTTTGACATGCGGCGACTCGCGATAGCATTGATAGCAGTCCTGGTTCTCGCCGGCTCGGCTGCGCCGCAGGACGCCATCATCGCCGGCCGCCTGCCCGAGCAGCGCGTGGAAAAGCCGCGGTCGGCGCCCCGGCTGCCCGACGGCCATCCCGACCTGGGGAATGGCAAGGGCTCGTGGAATCCTCGCATCATCGCGAACATTGCGGGTACCGGCCGCGGCGGCGCGGCACGCTCACCGGTCGATAAAGTTGTCGATGTTCCCTTCCAGCCTTGGACGAAGGCGGTCTATGACCAACGCCAGGCCACGCTGTTGAAAGACGATCCGGAAGGACTGTGTCTCCCGCCGGGCATCCCGCGGCTGCTGGCCACGCCATTTCCGTTCCAGATCTTTCAACTGCCGGATCGGGTGCTGTTCGTGTTTGAAGGTGGCGCCCATATCTGGCGCGCCATCTACACCGACGGGCGCCCTCATCAGAAAGATCCGAACCCTTCGTTTCTTGGCGACTCGATCGGCCGCTGGGAGGGCGACACTCTGGTGGTCGATGTGATCGGTTTCAACGACACTACTTGGCTCGACCAGGACGGCCATCCGCACACCGAATCTTTGCACGTAATCGAGCGCTACACGCGCACCGACGAGATGACACTCCACTACGAAGTCACCATCGACGACCCTAAGGCATACACCAAGCCCTGGAGTTCGAGTTACAGCATTCCGTGGTCGTCCGGGACCGAGTTGTTGGAATACATCTGCCAGGAAAACAACAAAGACTTGCCGCACATGGTGGGTAAGTAGGACGAGGCTCTCGTTAGCAGAAACGCGCTGGCCGAAGACAACGCCGTCAGAATTTATACAGTTCCGGTAGATTTTCCCGCTAATCCAATTCTTTCCCAGCCGAAATGTCCTCATGGAAATAGCGGATTTCCGCGCCCGTCGGGTTTGGCCGGAATCTTGCTGAGAAGGGAATGTCTATGAAGACACAATTGCTTGCTTTAGTTATTCTGGCCGCGGGATCTGCCGTCGCGGCGGATATTTCGATAGGGATCAACATCGGCGCGCCGCCTCCGCCACGCGTGGTCGTCGTGCAGCCGCCGGTGCCGGGCCCCGACTTTGTTTGGGTGCAGGGCTATTGGTATCCCGTGGAAGGCCGCTACCACTGGCACGAGGGGTATTGGACCCGCCCCCCCTATGAAGGGGCAGTTTGGGTTGCGCCGCATCATGACGGCGCCCGCTACTTCGCCGGCTATTGGGAAGGCGGCCGCGGACGTTTCGAGCACGACCATCGCTGGGATAAAGACCACGACCGCGACCGCCGCGGCTGGCGCGAGCACGAGCGCGATGAAGCTCACGATCGCGGACGAGGCCGCGGGCACGACCACGACCGCGAGTGAGACACTCTGCTACTTCGCGAACTCCTCGTTCATCCAGCCTTTGAGGGCGTCCATGTTCTGTGGACGCCCTAGAAAATCCTTCACCAGCTCTGCAGCCGGCTTGGACCCGCCGGCGGCCAGCACTGTGTTGCGATAACGCATCGCAGTGGGACCCCCCAGCAGATTCGTGCGGTCGAACTGGCTGAAAAAATCGAGCGCTATCACTTTATCCAGCAGGTACGTGTAGTAATTCGAAGAATAGCCGGTGAGGTGCGTGAACGACGCGTAGAAGTGATAGTCCAGGTACGTATACGCTGAAAAACGCACATAATCGGTGCGCTGCAGAGCATCCACGTTCAATTGCGCGGGTGGACGGCTGTGCAGGTCGAGCGCAAAGTTGCTGTAGTACAACTGCTGTTGTACCCACTTGCCGCGGCCAAAAGCGCTGGCCCGATTCATTTTCTCGATAAGCGCCGTGGGAAGGGGCGCGCCGGTCTGGTAGTGGCGCGCGAAAGTCTGCAGGATGAGTGGATCGTGAAAGAATTCTTCCAGCATCTGGGAAGGCGCTTCGACGAAGTCGGTTTCTACGTTGGTGCCGCTGACGCCTGACCAGCGCTGATTGCCACCGAGGATTTGATGCATCAGGTGGCCGAACTCGTGAAAGAATGTGACTACATCGTCATAGCGCATCAGGCCTGGATCGCCGGGCGTGCCGCCTGGAAAATTACAGATGAGCGCGCCCTCGGGTAGGTGCTTTCCCGCAATGCCCGAGAGGATTGGGTACATGCTGAACCATTGGTCCTTGCCAGGACGCGGATGCATGTCGAGATAGAAGCGGCCGGCAAGCCGGTCGCCGTAATAAACCTCCCACGCCGTGACGGAAGCGTCCCAGACCGGCGCATGCGAGGTGGGTTGAAACCGAACGTGGAAGAGTTTTGCAGCCGAGTCGAGAATACCCTGCTGGACGCGGTCGTACGGAAAATATGGGCGCACCGACTGCGAATCGAAATCGAAGGTAGTGCGGCGGTATTCCTCCGGCCAGTAAACGGAGTCGGCCATCGAGATATTTTTCAGACCAGGCTGTGACTTGTGGGCGAATGCCAGCAAGAGCTCGTACTCGTGTTGCGCGGACGCGCGTGACGCGGCGTCGACGTCGCGCAGCAGCTTCTGTATGTTGGCGGGTGTGCCGATCATCTGGTCGGCGGTGGCGAGGTCCCCCCATGTGTGATAGCCGAGCAGACGCGCGAGTTGATCGCGCGTGGCGAGCAGATCGACCAAAACCTGGCGGTTCGCCGGATAGGCCCGATCATTATAGGTGAGGAAGGCACGCTGCCGGAGATCCGGACTCTTGGCGTACTGCAAGACCGTCATGATTTGGGCGTTGTCGGTTCCGATGGTGATGGCGCCCCGGGCGTCTGCGGGGTGCTGGGAAAGAAAATCGGCGGGCAGCCCGGCCATTTCCGATCTTTCCGCCTTCACCCGGTTCGCGCTTTCGGCGACATTGCGGCCGAAGGCCAGGCTCAGCTCGGTCATCTTGTCCTGAAGCGCCCGAATCTTGGCGCGCGTTGCGTCGTCTCTGTCGACCCCCGCGAGACGATACTCAAGCAACGTGCGCTCGGCGTAATGGCGCGTCGCGGCATCGCCCCCGGAAACGTTAACCGCCGACAGAGCTTGGTACACCTTTTGATTCAGGCTAAGGTCGGTCTGCGCAGAAGAGACTGTCTGCGCGAGTTTCTGAGCTAGGTCGCGGACGCTCTTGTCGCGATGCACGGCGTTGAGCACGCCGGTCTGCATGGCCGCGGTGGCAATCTCGTCGGCGGCCTCATCGTAAGGGGCTAGCGTGTTTTCGATCGTGCGCGGACCCGTGACACGGACGAGGCGGTCGACAGCCTGTTGTGCGAGCGCAAGCCGCTGCTCGACCCACTTCTGCACAGAATCCGGGGTCACTGAACCCGCCCAGATGTGGAGCGGATCTTCCTTCGGCGGCACGGCGGGTTGCGCGGCGCAGACGCCAACCAGGATGGAAAACAGGACAAGGTTGTTTCTAGACATCATGCACTTACTCAAAGTATAGCGGGGTGGCTCTCACCCCTTCTTTCGAGGCCGTTTCGGAACAAACGCGAGGAGCCGGCGGGGGTTGTCGACCATGATCTGGTGTAGGACTTGGTCGCTAGCGCCGGCCGCTTTCAGTTTCGGGAGGAACACCGTCAAAGTCTTGGCGTAGCCGCTGGAGGCGTCGGCGGAGAACATCAGGTGGCTAGCGAAGCCCGCCTCCAGCAACGCCATCACCATCGGCACCTGCTGCGCGTCGTTGTTGCCGCCCTGCCGGTCGAAACCGATAAAAGCGCCGCGCCGGCAGATGGCCTTGTGTACATAGACGTTCGGATCGACCAGATTGCCGAGATGCCCGATCACCACGCGCTCGGGCCTGACGCCAGCGTCCTCGAGGATGTCGAGCTGTTCTAGCGCCGACTTGCCGGGAATTCCGGTGTGCGTGAAAATTGGCAGGTTGGTTGCTACATGCGCCCGGCCGACGGCGCGGAAAACCTTGCGTTCGGTGGCCGTGATCTCGTCCCACGAGCCGATTTCTCCAAACACTCCCAGCGTGTCCGTTTCCGCCTGCTTGACCAGCGCCTTGAAAACCTGGTCTTCGCTCATCGTCGAGATTTCCTTGGGATAAAACGGCTGCGAGTAGAACCCGCCCCCCGCAACAATGGGGACTCCCGATTTCATCGAGACCTGGCGAATGAAGTTGACGTCGCGCCCCATGTCGGGATGACCGCCGTCGACGAGGCAGGCGATGTTTCCCTGACTTTTGGCCTTGGCGACTTCGTCGACCATCAGATCGACGTTGTGCATGATGTCCGGCGGCGGAGGCCCGCCGGCGCGCCCGGCGCCCGCGCGCGCGGGCAGCGGCGGCAACCCATTGGCGGCCCGCGCCGCCGCAGTCGCTGCCGCAAACCGCGCGTTAAAGTCTGGAGCGAGCTGCATGTGCTCATGAAACAGCGTGGCGCCGCCGGCCAGTTCCTCCGGCGCGTAGTCCTTGAGAAGCGTTCGAATGATCGCGCCCTTCGGAAAGGTGAGCTCCTGTGCGCCTGCGGCCCTCGGAAGGGTGATGGAAGCCACGCTGATTCCCCAAAATTCGAGAGCCTCGCGGCGGGTCCACGCTTTAGTTCGGAACTTTGACATGGTGCGACTATTGTAGACCTGCCGCGGCTCTTGCGACTCTTCCCAGCTACTGGCCGGCGTTTTTGCCGACGATTTTCAGAAACTCTTCGTTGCTCCCCACTCTTCCGTGCAGTGGCACGTGCTGCACCACCTCGAGCTTCTGCTTCCGCATGTTTTGATACAGCGTGCGCATCGCCGCAGTGGGAACCGGCGGCGTCGTGCCCGGCGCCGGCGGCGAATAAAGATCCGCGTTGATCAGGATCTTCTCCTTCGGCAGGTACGCCATCAACATGTCGGCGCTGTGGTTGCCCTGGGCGTAGGCTTGATCCTCCAGTTCGTAAGCCATGTCCTGCACGTGAAAGACCTCCACTACACGCGTGCCATCGCTGATGACGTACTGGGCGGCGCCGCCGCCGGGCCCGCCGGCAAAGCTGGCGACTGTCTCGATCGGTGCGGGCCGCCGGCTGATCATGTACATCGGGCTGTAGAGCGCCATCCGGTCAGGTTGCAATTCGCGTGGCGCCGTCGAAAACAGAATGTCGAGATAGTACTGCTTGTTGGACTCGTGAGTAATTACAGTGGTGCCCTGCGAGAGATAGGTCCGCAGGCCGCCGGCATGGTCGAAATGATGGTGGGTGTTCACCACATATTTGATCAGCTTATTCGGCGCGAGCCGTCCGGCTTCCTCGATCACCGCCAGTGACCGCGCTTCGTTCTGCGGTGCTTCCACCACCGTGACAAAATCCTTGAATTCAATCACGACGCTGTGGTGCGTGCCGCCGCCCAGCAGCCACACCCCATCGGCGAGTTTCTGACTCTCGACTTTTACGGTCGGCGCCACCGCCGCGCGCACCACCTCCGGAACCGGAATGGGCGTGACCGCCACGTTGGCCTTTACGTCCGCGACCGTGTACTCGTAGTAATTGTGCGCCGGGTTCAACCTCGGGTCGCCTTGGTGCACGTGCACAAGGGTCGGAAACTGCACGCCGCCAAAATTCTTGTATTTCGTGTATCGCATCTCGTAATCCATGTCGCCGTATACCGGGTTGGGAAACCAAGTGTCGGTCAGCTCCACCAGATTCTGATCATTGATCGTCCCGTTGATGCGATACTTGCCCATCGTAAAGGAGACAATTGTCACCTTGCGCCCGAACTGCGAGAGACCGGCATCCGAAGCGCCCACGATCGGTAGCGCAATCCCCGTGGCGTCCTGGGCCGCCAGTGCTGCTTTCAAGAAGCCATGCGGTGTGATCGCCACCTCCAATTGCCGTAGGTCCGCGTACGATACACCGTCGAGATACAGGCTCGTGAGGGGCACCGGTCTGTCGCCCTGCATATCCCACGCGTAGCTGCCGCTGAGAATCGACGTGATGCGCTCCTCCGCCATCGGCGGCCTGCCGAGAAGCGGATACCTTCCCTGCCGGCGCGTGTAATCCTCGCGCGACCACTTTGCGTCGTAGTCGATGACGCGCGTATAGTTGGCCACCTCGTAGTGCGGCCAGTCTTCGGCGAGTCCGTACGTCTGGCCGATGCGCGATGACCAGCCGCTGCCTGTATATTGAATCGTCTTCAGGTTGGCCCCGCCCATCGCCTGAAGCGAGGCTTCCAGAACGGAGCGGACATCTTTCACCGGCTGTGTCATCGCGACACTTACCAGTAGGCCCAGAAGAGCCGGAACGACCGCGATCTTGTGCGTCATGGGGAGAATTCTAGCGTAAGACCGCACCCCATCGTAGGTCCGACCCGCAACCGCGACCCGCGAGGGAGGAGAGCTACCGGCCCGGATTTTCCGCCAGAAACCGAACGCCTCTCAGGTCATCCACGCTGGCCGGAAGCCCGCTCGGTCCCGCCGGAAAACCGTTCACCTTCAAAATGTACGACACCAGGTCGGCGCTCTGCTGTTCGCTCAAACGGTCCCGCCGATTTGCCGGCATGGTGTACTGAATTTTTTCGAACAGATCCGCGATGTTCATCTCGTCGAAATCGTCGCGGAAGTCGGGGCCCGCCAGCGGCGGCGCTTCATCGCTGCCTTCTAGCGATCCGCCATGGCAGGAGGCGCACCGCTCCCGGTACATCGATTCCCCGCGCACCGCTTGAGTGTTTGTATAGATTCCGCCCCAGGCCGACTTATAAATCTCGGCCCAGACCGAATCGGCCGTCCTCTCCGTGCCGCCTGCTCCGAAAAGCGCCAAGGTCGCGGGGCCGAACCAGCCGATCCATCGTACGCGGCAGCTCATTTCTGTACAGGTCTATCATATAACCCCCTTGACGCCGGCAAACGGGCGGGTATAGAGTCGCACAATCGCACAGGGGGCTGATCTCAATGACGCGACTCAGAATCGTACTTTGTGGATTTGCGTTTGCTGCATTGGCGTATGCGCAGAGCGACCGCGGCACGATCACCGGCACCATCGCCGATCCGGCTGGCGCCGTTGTTCCCAATGCCGCGGTGGAAATCCGCAACGTGGAGACCGGCGCTATCTACCAGGCGGGCGCCACCGCGACCGGAAACTATACTCTGGCGCAATTGCCGGCTGGCCAATATGAACTCTCGGTGAACGTTCCGGGCTTCAAGAAGTTCGTCCGGCAAAATGTCACCGTCGAGGTCGCCCAGACCTATCGCGTCGATGTCGTTCTCGAGGTCGGCTCGAACAACGAGTCTGTCACCGTGAATGCCGAGGCCCCGTTGCTAAAGACCGAAAGCGGGGAACTCAGCCACACCGTCGCTACAAACACAATGAACAATCTGCCGGTCATGGGCATCGGCGCAGCCGCTGGCTCGTCCGGATTGCGCAATCCCTACGCCGTCGTCCAACTGCTTCCCGGCAGTACCTATGCTCCTGATGTCGATATCCGGATCAATGGCGCGCCCGCGAACACACAGGCTATGCGAATCGAAGGCCAGGATGCCACTAACGGATGGTATTCCGTGCAGTCGCAAACGCAGGGCAGCGTCGACGCTATTCAGGAATTCGCCGTCCAGACCAGCAATTATTCCGCCGAGCTCGGCCAGGCGGGCGGCGGCCTCTTCAATCTCACCATGCGCTCGGGCACCAACCAGTTCCACGGAACCGCCTACGAATACTTCGTCAATGAGGCGCTCAACGCTGGAACGCCGTTCACTAGCGACGGCAACGGCCACCTGCTGCGGCCGCGGCAGCGCCGGAACGATTACGGCTTCAACCTGGGAGGCCCGGTCTACATTCCCAAACTGTATAACGGTCACGATAAAGCGTTCTTCTTTTTCAACTTCGAGCACTTTGCCGAAACCATCATTACCAATAATGTTTCGGGAACGGTTCCCACGGTCGCTTATCGAACCGGCGATTTCTCGAAAGCGTTGACGAACCGGAATCTCGGCACCGATGGCCTGGGCCGGCCGATCATGGAAAACGCCATCTATGATCCCACCAGCGATTTCATATCGGGTGGCCAGACCTACCGCAATCCGTTCACGAACAATATCGTCCCGCCTTCGCAACTAGACCCCGTGGCGCTGAAAATCCAAAGCCTGATTCCCGTGCCCACTAGTTCGGGGCTGATCAATAACTATCTCCCGGCTTACGCCAATCCGAAGTACACTCTGGTGCCCTCGGTCAAGGGCGACTACCAGATCAGTGCGAAATCCAAAATCTCGGGTTTCTGGTCTCTCAACCGTCAGGACAACCCGAACAACAGTCCTTTGCCGCCGCCCGCCCGCAACGGCCAGCCGCGGCTGGTCAACTCAAACACCTACCGGCTGAACTTCGACGAAACCCTGACTCCGACCTTGCTTCTACATTTTGGAGCGGGTTTGGTGGATACACGGATCAACGATCACACTGATCGTTTCGATCCCGTTGCCCAACTCGGCCTAATGGGTACAAACTCAACCCTGTTCCCCGTGATTGGCGCGGTCGTCGGCGCGCTGAATTCGACTTTGTTGGGAAACCAGGGCGGCCTGAGCTACAACACCGGATCCGGCAACCAGATTCACCTCATTTATCGCAAGCCCACTGCCAATACCAGTCTCACTTGGGTCCGCAACAATCACACCTACAAATTCGGCGGGGAGATGATGGTGAACGGCTATCAGATGTTCAACGAGACCTATACCATGGGCTGGTTCAACTACAGCGTGGTCGACACCGGTATGCCCGCCCTGAACGGCGTGAGCCTTCCTTCGACTGTCGGATTCAGTTACGCCAGCTTCTTGATGGGCCGCGTCAACAATGGAATCGACGCCGTGCCCGCCGTTACGCACATGGGCGCACATTCCCTCTCGGCTTTTGCCCAGGACTCCTGGAAGGCAACACGCAAGCTCACCCTCGACTACGGCCTACGCTACGATTTCTCGACTTACCTTCAAGACGGCAACGGTTACTATGGCATCTTCTCGCCGTCAACGCCCAACCCGAATGCCGGCGGCCGGTTGGGCGCCATCATCTACGAAGGGCACGGCGGAGGCCGCTGCAATTGCGCCTTCTCCACCAACTATCCGTTCGCGTTTGGTCCTCGGCTCGGCCTGGCCTACCAGCTGAATTCCAAGACCGTGCTGCGCATCGGGTCTGGTGTCTCGTACTACAAGACAGACAATAACAATCTCGGTTTTTCTGCTGGATCCCAGTATAATTTCCAAACCGCCTCCTACGGCTATCCGGCGTTCCAGATGGCCAGTGGCGTGCCGTACAAGATCACGTTCCCGAACTTTGATCCCGGCCAGTACTTGTTCCCCGGCGTGCTGGGCTCGGCGCCTCAGGAACAGGATCGCCATGCCGGCCGGCCCGCCCGCCAGATTCAATGGAGCGTGGGGATTCAGCGCGAAATCGCGCGCGACTTGCTGGTCGAGGCCACCTACGTGGGCAACCGCGGTGCCTGGTGGAACGCCGCAGGTTTGATCTGCGTCAACTGCATCCAGCAGCAGACTCTCTCCTCGTACGGCCTCGACCTGAGCAAGACCGCCGACCGCACCTTGCTGGCTTCTCCCATCAATTCACCGCTTGCTGCCGCCCGAGGATTCTTTTCCCCCTATCCCGGTTTTCCGACCTCCGCCACCGTCGCGCAATCCCTGCGGCCGTTTCCGCAATACGGCAACATCACAAACTGGCACTGGGTCCCGCTCGGCGACACCTGGTATGAGTCCTTGCAGTTGAAGGCGACCAAGCGCTTCAGCCGCGGGCTGGAGTTCGGATCCAATTTTACGTGGTCTAAGCAGCTCACCTTAGGCGTCGAAGACGATTTCGGCCGCGGCGACGGCGTCATCATCAACGATGCCTTCAACCGTAGAAACCAGAAGGATCTTTCGGTATTCGACCAGCCGTTCCAATTCGTGTTTTCGGGCAGCTACACCACGCCGAAGCTTAGCGGCGGCAACCGGCTCACTGCCAACAAGATGCTCTCCTGGGTGGCGCGCGACTGGCAAATCGGAACGCTCCTCCGCTACACCAGCGGTTTGCCCATCCCCTCACCGACCTCTACCAACAGCTTGGCCACATACCTGTTCCAGAGCACGCTGTTCAGCCGGGTTCCCGGCGTGCCTTTGTTCACGCAGGACCTCAATTGCCACTGCTTCGATCCCACCAAGAACCTGGTGTTCAACCCCGCGGCATGGTCCAACCCCGGGCCGGGCCAGTGGGGGACTGCGGCGGCTTACTACAGCGATTTCCGCTATCAGCGGCGGCCAATCGAGAACCTCAGCCTCGGCCGCGTCTTCAGGATCAAAGAAAGGGCCAGCCTGCAGATCCGCGCAGAGTTCACCAACATTTTCAATCGCACGGAAATGAGCAATCCGACCGCGACGAATCCGCTGGCTACCCCTTCACAAAACGGCCTCGGTCAGTACACGGCGGGCTTCGGCTATATCAACACGGGCACGACCTTCAGTGCCCCGCGGCAAGGGCAGCTGATCGCACGATTCCAATTTTGAGAATTACCGGACCTTGACGTACTTTCGCAGGTTATGGGCGCCGACGTCGGCGGCATAGACCGAGCCCATGCGATCGGCCGCGATGCCAGACGCCGATGTTCCGCGGATCACCTTGTCCAAATCGGCGGGATCGGGAATGAACGCTTTCAGCGAGCCGTCGATCGCGTTACCAATCACGATGCCCCGTTGCTCGCCTTTCTTGGCCGATGAATCCGGAAACGAAGCGCCCACATAAATAGTGTCATCCGCGCCGATAAAAACGGAGCTTGGCTGGCCGAATTGCTTCCACGCCTGGAGAAACTTGCCGTCCTGGTCGAACACCTGAATGCGATTGTTCTTGCGGTCAGCGACATACACCCAGCCGCGGGAGCCACCTACGAAAAGATCGTGCGGCTCGTCGAACTCTCCCGGCGCCGATCCCTTCCGGCCCCACGCTTTGACGAAGTGCCCGTCCTTGGAAAATTTCACCACTCGCGCCGTGCCGTATTTGTTTGGATCATGGCCGTCCGAAACAAAGATGGAGCCGTTCGCCGCTACGGCCACGCTCGTCGGCCGGTCGAATCCATCCGAACCGGTGGCGGCCACGCCCTCTTTGCCGAGCGCCAGCAGAGTCTTGCCTTCCTGGCTCAGCTTGAGCACTTCCTCACCCATTACCACGCCGTCCGCATTCCGGGCGGACACGCCGAGGATCGTCTCAGAATCGTTGACGTCAGTTGCCCACAAGTTGCCGTCCGCGTCCAAGGTGAACCCGTGAGGATAGGCGAACAACCCCGCGCCGAAGCTCTTCAGCAATTTGCCCGACGCGTCAAATTCCAGAATCGGCGGATTGGCGGCGCCCCGGCCTACGCACGTAGCCGAGCCTGCAGGAACCACATTGAAGCAGCGATGGAAGACCCAGACATTCCCCCTCGGATCTACGTGGACCCGAATTACCTCCCCCCAGTGGCCTCCGTTCATGCTCGGGGGGAGTGTCGGCCATCCCTCGACCAGGCGATACGGATTGGGCAGTTCGGTCGGCTTCGGGTACTGGGTCTGTTGCGCGTAGGCCGTTCCTCCCCACACGAAGAGCCATGCGATCCAAACCGGTTTCATGGATGCCGTCCTTTTGGCGACGCTCGGGATCCGCTTGCTTACCTTCGCGTCGCGGCTTCCTTCTCTTCAGCGCGTGCGCCCGAGAGAATGCCCGCCAGACCTTCGTTGCCTTCGTGGCAGGCATATTCGAACACGGCGTCCCGGCTGTAGTTCAGCGGGATCATAACGGTCCACGGCTTCGTCCACGTCGCCGGGTCATCGAGCGTCACTTCGTACTTCAGCGTCTCCGGCCCCGTTCTGGTGAAGCGCTCCACCACGTGCAGTTTCTCGCTCGCGTTCATGAAGGCTCCGGCTTTGTAATTCGTCGTATCGACCACCAGGGTGTCGCCTTCCCAATGACCGCGCGAATCCCCCAGCCAGTTGTGGACCGAGGAGGACAGGTGCGGACGCCCGTCGAGCGGAATCATGCGCGCGTCGTGAATCGTCTCCATGTTGACCACCACCCAATCCGGCGATTGCACGATCTGGTAATAACTGTTGTAGCCCGCGCCCAGCCGCGGCGCACCGAACGTGATGCATCTCTCGCTCAACGACCGGTCCTCCGGGCCTTCGGGCAAACGGTTCCGGCGCGCCGCCATGGTGGCCTGCCGCTTCTGCGCCTCCGGCGTCAGAGCCGGGATTCGCCCGTCTGGCGGATCGGTGATCAGCGAAGTCCGATTGTCGAAGTTCCGCTCCACCAGCCACACCGAGCTGTAGTCGCCGGTGCCGCCGTCGGTGCTCTTGAAACCGGCCTTCGTTCCGTTGACGTTCGCCAGCGTGCTCACGAAAACGCTGTCGCCGAACGCCGCATCCGAGCCGCCGTTGTCGAACAGCTCGTGCGACTTCGCTTTCAACGCCGCCACTTCTTGCTCCGTCAAATAGGGGCGTCCCGCCAGCTCTTTGGGCCGCTCCAGCGGCGTCGCGTTGTTGTTCGCCCAGACTCCCTGCAGATCCGGGTGGCCATCGCTGGTCCGCGCCGGTGTCCAGGTCTTGGTCTCCGCCTTCGCCGGTTTGGCAGTGATCGGCTGCGCCATGACTTGTCCTGACAGCAGCGCAAGAATGGCTGCTACCGCAACGAGGAAAGTGAGATTTCGAATACGCATCCCGGCCTCCATGTTGGTATCAAGTATATCCGTTACGGTGCCGGATGGGGTAAGAGGCCATTGGCAATAGTATCCTCCAGAGAGGGGGCTTATCAATGGAGTTCCGGCTGGCGGCGGCCGCCGATGCCGCGGGAATGGCTGAGATTTATGCGCCCATCGTGGCGTCCACTCCCACCTCGTTCGAGATTGACCCTCCCGATGCCCCCGAAATGCGCCGCCGCATCGACGCCACCCTGCCCACGTTACCCTGGTTGGTCTGCGACTGCGAGGGCCGTGTCGCCGGTTACGCTTATGCCAGTCCCCACAAGACCCGCGCCGCTTACAAATGGTCCGTCGACACCTCCGTCTACGTGCACTCCGCGTTCCACCGGCGCGGAATCGGCACCGCGTTATATAAGCTGTTATTCGAGATCCTGACGGCTCAAGGCTACTTCAACGCCTATGCCGGCGTGACTCTGCCCAATCCTGGTAGCGTCGGCCTCCATGAGTCACTGGGGTTCCAAAGGGTTGGGGTGTACCGACGAGTGGGCTATAAGCTCGGTGAGTGGCACGACGTGGGCTGGTGGCAGCGGCCCCTGCGCCGGTCCGATGAGGTCCCCGGCCCGACCCTCGCGCTCGGTGACCTCCAGAACCATCCCTCCTGGCACCGGCTACTCACCAGTGGGCGATCATCTGGCCGGCACTGATCGCAGCCAGCCATACTGCCGGTACCGGTACATCGATGACCTGTAATTTGAGACTGAAATGACCTAAAATACCAATCATGCAGCCGGTCCGATGGACTCCCGACGATTTCGTATTTGTCCCCCAGATGGACGCCGACCACCAAAAGCTGTTTGAAGACGCAGAAAACCTCCGCCTTGCCATGGCGCTCGGTCAATCCTCCACCCAAATCGGATTCCAGGTCTGGCGGTTTTCAAAGAGCCTCTCGGCTCATCTCACCTCCGAAGAGCGTCTGATGCGCAGCTCGCGGTATGCGGGTTTTCAGTGGCATGAACGCCAGCATCACACAGGGCGCACCAAAATGGCTTTGCTCACTCAAGCGGTCCACCGCGGCGACAACTTCGGTATGCGGGATGCGTTCCAAGACCTGGTCCGCTGGTTGTGCGACCACATCCACTTGGCCGATCGTATGTTCGCCGCGCATCTTCGCAACGACCAGCGCGAGCGCCTGGCGTCCTGACTGCTAACCCCCGGCTTTGGCGCGCCTCGTTGTCGCCACTGGTTTGGGCTGCTCCGGCAGCGCCGCCATCTGCGCTGGAGCCGCTACAAACGGCAACTGGGCGATGCGCGCCATCGCTACCGCGGAGAGCGCCTCGGCTTGCCGCATGAAAACCATTTCTCTCGATGCGCCTTCGGAATCGATCATGATGCAATCGCCGTTGCGGACCTGCTCAGTCGCCAACAGATTCGAGATCGGTTGCACCAGCAGCCGGTCGATCGCCCGCCGCAGATGGCGCGCGCCGTACCGCGCGTCCGTTCCCTCGGCCAGTAGTTGATCCGCCGCCGCCTCGGTCAGCCGGAAGATGAACGCGGCGCCTTTGCTGTTGAGTATCCTTTCCTGCAGCCGCCGCAATTCGATTTCAATCACCCGCCGCAGTTCCTGCTCCCCTAGCGCGTTGAACACCACCATCGCGTCCAATCGGTTGATGAACTCCGGGCTGAATTTCCGGCGCGCCGCTTCCACTCCCGCCGTGCTCAGCTTTCTTTGCAGTACCTCCCGGCCCTCGCTTGCCCCAGCGGGCGTTTGACCGAAGCCCCACCGCGGCCGCACCAGACCCTGCATTTCGGCTGCCCCGAGATTGCTCGTCATAAAAATGAACGCGCGCGAAAAATCCGTCCGGCGCCCGTCCCCTAACGTCAACGACGCTTTGTCCAGAATCCCCAACAGCAGGTTCCACAACGCGTCGCTTGCTTTTTCAATTTCATCGAACAGCACAATGCTGATTTTCACCGCGTCCGTGTACGACTTGTTGAGAGCCTCCTGGCTCAGCGCGGCGTGTGTCTCGCGGTGCCCCAGGTAGCCCGGCGGTGCGCCGATCAGCTTCGCAATCTCGTGACTGTGTTGATACTCGGCGCAGTTCACTTTGACGACCGCGTTGGCGTCCCCGAGCAGACCCTCAGCGGTGGCTTCCACGAGCCGCGTCTTGCCCGATCCCGTGGGCCCGAGAAACAGGATATTCGCAATGGGCCGGCCGGGAGACGTCATCCCGGTCACGTGCATCTGGTAGAGATCGACGATCTTCCGGATTGCCTCGTCTTGCCCGACGACGAGTCGGCGTAAACAGCCTTCCAGGGTCTCGGCCGGGCGGCCGGACCTATTGGGGTCCAAACGCCAACCGGTGCTAGCCATCATTCAGTCGCCTCCCACCTCCGGCTGTTGGAATTCGCTGCAATTCACGAACCAAAAATCGAGAAACTTGCCTGATTATCTGTAAACGACCAGAACAAAAGGAGTACGAGGATGGAAACAGCTGGATCTCAATAGAGCGATGGGCGAAATGCCCCACACACAGTACTAAGCAGATCGACGCGTCAGTGCCGGTCTTTGGCGCCGTGCGCCAGATTTTCGTAGACCTTCCCACCCTTCATCACAAACACCGCGCGCCCCGCCGCGTTCACATCCTGCAGCGGGTTGCCATCAAACGCGACGATATCGGCTTCCATGCCGGGCGCGATGGAGCCGATCTGATCGCCCAAGTGCAGCGACTCGGCCGAAAGAGAAGTTACCGAAATCAGGGCTTGCATCCGGTCTTGGCCGCCATCCCGCACGCGAACCTGGAACTCCCGGTAGTTCTGGCCGTGCGCGCCCGCTGTGGCATCAGTGCCGTAGATGATCTTCAGGTTCTTGTGCTGCAGCGCCTTCTTGAAGGTTTCGCGGACAATCGTAACCCCCTTCTCCATGAATGCGAAGCCTTCCTCGTTATAGTTGCCAATGCCAAAATACTTCGGCTTGTTTTCCAGATAGTTCTGCAACACCAGCCCGATGTTGGCGTCGTAGTACGTGCCCCGCTCCGCCATCAGGTTGAAAACTTCGTCGGTCAGATACGCGCCGTGCTCGATCGATGTGCATCCCGCCAGAGTCGCTGCCTTGGCGGATTCGGGCGAGTGCGCATGCACGATCGCTCGCAGTCCCTGCGCCTTCGCCTCTCCGCAAGCCGCCTGCAGTTGAGCGTCACTCAGCGTCTGCGCGCCACCTTCGCGAATGCTCTTCGAAGCAAAGATCTTGATGAAATCCGCGCCTTGCTGCTTGCGTTCGCGAACCAGTGCCCGCAACTCCGCCGGTCCTCCGCTCGTCTCCGTCAAGGCGTCGAGCGAAGTCAGGATCCGCGGACCGCGCAAAATCCCGCGCTCCACGGCTTCCCTCAGATCTTTATCGATCGCGGCCCCGGGACTCTGCACGGTCGTGAATCCCGCCTGCAGCGTCAGCTCCAGGTTGTCCGCGATGTGCAGCAGCGCCTCCGGCATGGGCTCCCCGTTCCCCGCCAGCCGCCCGCTCTTGTCGAAGTGAACCGCTACATGCGAATGTGTATCGATCCACCCCGGGGAAACCGTGAACGCCGTCAGATCATAGATGATGGCGTTTGCCGGTGCCGCGCCCCCAACGCGCGCAATCTTCGACCCTTCGATTACTACGATAGTATTCTTGAGGGTCTTGCCCCTACCGTCAAAGAGCGTGGTCGTCTTCAAGACAACCGGCCGGGGCTGCCCGCCCAGCACGAGCGCCCCGCCGAGAGCCAAGAGGAGTTTCGCGTAGCTTCTGGAATTCACACCGATTCACGCAAGTATACACCTCCTTTGTTCTGCAGGCTCGTCTGTCAGAGCCTTATGACACACTCCCTCAAACGGGCGGGAATTGCGCCCCTCAACCCGGCGCAAGGCATTTACCGGATTTACCAAAGCGCAGATTTACCAAAGGACAGATTGTCGGGGGCCACCGGGCTGGGTTAGCATCGTTCCCGGGCGATGGCGACCAACGAAGACTTCGAACGAGTGATTGGTCACATTTCGATACTGTTTGGGAGCTGGGACTTTTTCGTCGCTATGACCATTGCCAGTCTGGTCGCCGACGGGGCCGAGGTCCGCAACCTGGATGACGAGACGCTGTCCCGCAAACTTCGTTATCTCAACGAACTCGATCCCGAGGAAGTTGTGAATCGGCGCCTGCTGCAGCGGATTCGATCTCATCTGCCAGGGGCTTTTGAAATCAGCCGGCAGCGAACCAATTTCTTGCGCGACATGTGGGCATTCCGGCCGGAAAAGATAAGCCGCGGTTTCATTGAGCGCATTGCCATGGAAGTCGAACTGAGGCACGACGGGGATCGCCTCGGATTTCAAACTCAGGACTACTCCCTCGAGCAACTCCGCGAACTGGCCGGGAAAATCCGGCAGCAGCACGATCTGTTTCTCGGGTTCGTTTCGGAGTTGCAGGGGGGCCTCCAGTCAGCCCTCCGCTCTCGGCGCGCTGTCGTATAGAATCTGGTCGCGGCCGGGCCTCTCAATCCTTGCCGGGGATACCCAACAGCTTCACGCCGTTTTCCCACCGAATCTTTGCGAAAACCTCGGGCCCGGACATCCTCCGTACATCTGCCAGCGTTTCGCGTGCGATGCACTTCCCGTGTAGGCGCGGCGAAGGGTTCGTGTTACCGCCGCCGCGCCCGTCGGAGCACGGGCAGTCACAGCCAAATATGAGTTTGTCTTGATGCCGGTTGAGGAAACCCGCCGTGAAGTCGGGGTCGCGATTCAGAAAATTGTTGCAGGAGTTCGCCGACATATCGGCCCACAAGTTCGCGTAGTCTGAGAGCCACCGGTCGCTGATGCCCCCGGGCTTGATGGGGCCCCTTGGATATGCCGTGTCATATAAGTAGTCGGAACTTACGTTAGCCCAGAAGGTGTCCGCATGGGCAATGAACTTCGTCCGCGGAAACGCTTTCAACATTGTGTCGAAGCGTTTGAAACCACCGCTGAAAACAGCGTTACCGGAGGCCTGCGGCACATCGCCGAAGTGGATCTGAATCGGCACATTCAAATCCGCGGCGAGCGCATACATGCTCTTCATCTCAGGGCCATCACACGGAACCTGGTACTTGATCTCGCCCAACCCGAGGGCGCCGTCTTTGACGGCCTTCGTGAGCAGGACGGCCGATTCCGGCTGTGCCACGTCGGCGCTAACGAACCACACAAACCGGCCCGGGTATTTTTCGGACAGCGCCCTCGACTGGGGGGCCGACTGCACGCGCGTGAGCAGAACTGCCTTGCTGACGCCGCTGCCGTTAATATGAGCGAGGTTCGATTCGCCATCGGCCCGCAGATGGAGATGAATGTCGAGCACGGGGCCGCCCCACTCCTCGGCTTGCTGTGCCATCAGCGAAATCGCCGAGCCGGCCGCCGCGGCATGGATGAACTGCCTTCTGTTGATCATGAATCTATTTCGCGCTATTCCGACGCTCAATGCCCCATCGCCCGTTCGCGCGCGGCGTCGGTCATCTTCGAGAAATCGAATCGGCCGAGATAGATCGGCGTCGATGTGGGAGGCTGGCTGCGCGTAGGGTCCACAGGGTACGGACTACCGAGCAACGTCGGGAAGCCCCAGACGTCTCCGTTCCTCAGGTCGACCACCATCTTGCCTTCCACCTGCTGAGTTCCGTCGGGCCGGCGCACCGTAACTACCCCCGGCTCTAAATAGTAATGGAAATCACCGGACTGCGCCTGAACCGCCGTCGGACGCGCTAGTGGCCGGAACGCCACGATTCCCAATAACACGGCGATCACCGTGAGGAGAACTTTGCTGTACCCATCGAAGCAAATATGCCTGCCTGCGTTCATACTAAATTGAGACGGATGCCGGCGCCCCTCCGTGCATCCTACTTCAGCCCCAGCTTCTTTCCGGCGGCCAGCAGCGCCAGGGATTCCCGGATCCGCTTGCTCCGCGTCTCCGGCCGCTTCGCTAGGTGAATCCAACTGGCAAAGTGCCGTTGGTGCGATGGCGCCAGCGTCCGGAAAAACTTCCAGGCCTTCGCATTCGCCCGCAGAGCGCTTTCCAATTCTGCCGGTAAGCCTTCCGGGATCTCCGGTAGCGGCGCGTACCGATTGTCCGTCGGCGCGGCTGCCAACCCCGCTTGAGCCAGCAGACCGGCCGTCTTCAGTTCCGCCCAGCGTTTCCGGTTGCTGTCCGACCACTTGCTGGTGGGCTTGCGGGGTGTGAACTTCCGCGCGTACCGCTCATCGTCGAGCCGCTTGATCAGGCTGTCCACCCATCCGAAGCACAGCGCCTCGCACACCGAATCGTCATACTCGATACACTTCACCCCCGTGTGGTCCTTGTGATAAACGAGCCAAACCCCCGTGCTCGCCGCGTGGTGCTTCGTCAGCCACGACCGCCATTCCCGGCGGCTGCGCACATCCAGTGTCGGGATTTCCACAGGTTAGTTGACCAGGTACTGCCGGATAAATGCCACCGTCGCCGCGAACAGGTAATCCTGGTTGTTCTTCTTGCTGAACCCATGGCCTTCGTCTTCGGCAATCAGGAACCAGCTCGGCGTATGGTTCTTCCGCAGCGCTCCGGTGATCTGCTGTCCTTCCGTCCACGGCACCCGCGGATCGTTTCTTCCCGCCACCACGAACATCGGCTTGGTGATCTGTGACGCGTGGTTGAGCGGTGCGATCGTTTCGAAATAATCCCGTATCTTCGGGTCGCGCTCATCCCCGTATTCCACCCGCCGCAGATCGCGCCGGTAAGACTCCGTGTGCTCCAGGAACGTGACGAAATTGCTGATCCCCACCTGCTCTAGCGCGCACCGCACCCGGTCGCTGTAATGCGTCATCGTCGCCAGCGTCATGTACCCGCCGTAACTGCCGCCCGTCACCATGATTCGCGCGGCGTCCAGCTCCGGCTGCGTGCGGATCCAGTCGAGCAGCGCACCGATATCCTTCACCGAGTCTTCCCGTTTCATCCCGTTGTCCGCGTTCAGGTAGGCTTTTCCGTAGCCGGTCGATCCGCGCACATTGGGATAAATCACGGCGATTCCCAGCTCATTCAGATAGTAATTCCGCGTTCCAGAATAGCCTGGCCGGCTCTGCCCTTCCGGACCGCCGTGGATGTTGACGATCACCGGCCGCGCCCCCGAGAATTTCGCTGGCGGCATGTACAGGAAGCCCGAAATGGTAAGACCGTCGAACGATTTCCAGTGGATCAGCCGTGGCTCCGTGAACTGAGAAGCATCGAGACCGCCCGTCTCGCTATGCGTCCAGCGCTCCAGCCGGTTCGATCCCATTGTGATCGAATACACGTCACCCGGCGTGCGCGACGCCGATAAAACGAATCCAAGCTCCGGGCTGCCGCCCCGCCAATGCAGGCTGTCGACGACTCCATCGGGAATCGCGGGTAGCGTCACCTCCTGCCGCGTGGCCGTCCCCAGAACATGCAGCTTTCCGATGCCGTCTTCATTGACCACATACGCCAGGTACCGGCCGTCTTGCGAAAGCGCCATCTCTTCTACGTCCCACTGCACCACTCCGCGAACTGGCGACACTTGCCGCGTGGCGAGATCCATGTACGCCAGCGCCTCGTAATCTCCGCCGGAATTGGTAGTGAAGTACGCGCCCTTCCCATCCGGTGTAAACTGCCCGCCGAAGTAGCCGCTGTCGCCGCTATCCGGCCCCAGCTTCTGCTGTTTCGCCGTGGCCACGTCCACCACTTCCAGTTCGCTGACCACCGCCGACTTCCGCCGGTTCACCAGGATCTGGCTCTCATCTGCCGACCAGTCCACCGCATTGCACGATGCGTCGCTGCTACCCTCCACCAGCAACTTCGCCGACGCCGGGTTTCGCGGATCCATGATCCAGACGTCCACGTCCCGCCCGTTGCGCCGCGTCGAACTGTAAGAAATCCACCGGCCCGTCCGCGACCACCGGAACCCTAGGTTTCTCGTGCGCCCGCCTGTGGTGAGCAACGTCGCCCTGCCGCTCTTGCTGTCCATCAGGTAGAGCTGATAGAACTCATCGCCTCCCGAGTCTCTCGAAAAAATAAACTGGTCGGGATTGGCCGGATTGTACTGCGCTGCTGTCACGCGGTCCGCGAAGAACGTCATCTGCCTGCGCTCTCCCCCCGGCATCGCCACCGCATGGATCTGCGGCACATTGCCGAAGCGCGTCGAAATGAGAATTTCCCGACGCGCCGGGCTCCAGTCCAGCAGGTTCGCCGTGCGCGATTCCGTATACGGCGCGATCTGCTCGGACAACTCGCGCGAGAGCGCGGGCACGCCGTCGGGTTTTAGGTTCTGCGGAACCGCGAATAAAGTTCCGGGCGCGGCGCCTTGCGAAAAGGCGGCGCCCGCCAGAGTTATGACGAAAAACGTGAGGCGCAGAGCGGGCATGGCCCTATTATGGACGTTCCGCGCCCCCATCGCACCTCCGCGGCACCCACAGGTTCGGATACATGCTCAGCACGATTTCGCCGCGCTGGTTCCGCGCCGTAACATGGATCCGCACTACGCCATGCGTCGGCTTCGACCGCGACGGCGTGATCGAAACTACTTCCACTTCCACCTGGATCCGATCTCCCGGCCGCACCGGCTGGGGCCAGCGTAGCTCGTCGACTCCCAGCCCCAAGAACGGCCCGCCACCCATCAGGTTTGCTTTCACTAGTAACCCGTTGACCAGCGAAACCGTGTGCCAGCCGCTCGCCGAAAGCCCGCGCAGAGGCAAGTCAGCGGCGGCCTGCGCGTCCAGGTGCATCGGCTGCGCATCGAACCGGTGCGCAAATGCCACCAGATCGGCTTCGCTCACCTCGGCGCTTCCGGTCGTGAAACGGTCGCCGGCCGCGAAGTCTTCCAGATGTTTCATCGGGAACCGCGGTTATTGCTTGCGCGGGCCGCGCGGCTCCGACGCCGGCGGCACAATGTTCTTCATCCGCAGCATCGTGATCATGTTCCCGTAGATCTCGTTGTTGTGCCCGTAATTGAGGATCAGCAGCGCCATGCGCAGATTCCGCCGCGTCTGCCCGTTTTCCTGCGTGATGTCGATCGTCTCCGTGCCCGAAGCATCGGTCAGCGCACTGTAGACACCCTCGCAGTACGCGAACGCGTCGTTCACCGCCTTCAGGAACTCGGCCTTTGTAGAGAGCTTCTCCAGATTCTTACCGGCGTTCGGATTCGCTTCATCCTTCGCCTGCGAACACCACAGGAAGTTGTAATTCGCTACGTGGCCCACCTGCTGCCCGAACGTCCGCACTTCCTCCTGCGTCCCCGGACGCATACCGTAATTCTCCTCCGGCATTTTCTCCGCGGTCCTCACGATGTTGTTGCGGTTGCCCATATACGCGCCGCGCAGCCACGTGGAAAGCGGGTTGGCCGTCGGCTGCTGCCCCGGTTGCGCCAGGACGCCCGCGGCAAGCACCGGCACGATCGTGAAAATCTTCTTCATCAAGTGTCTGCTCCTCTGCAAACCTTATATCATGGGCTCCGCCGTTCCGCGAACTCCCGGGCGGCTTCAATCATGCGGTCCACGCGCCTGTCTCGCGAGGCGGGATCCCGGTAGTAATAAATTGCGAACAGGTGTCTTCGCCGGTGCGACGCCGACATGCGTTTCCATCCCTCATACGCCCGTCCGTCTCGCGCGAACGCCATCCGGAGGAACGGCGGCAGTTCCCGCTCCGCCTCCATCGTCGCGAACAACCGTTCCGCCATCTGTCCCGCACGCCGTTCCCGCGCCGCAGCGCTCTTCACGTCGGTCACCCAATTCGTAATCTCTTTCCGCCACGAGTAGTTCAGCTGGTCGTACCACCGGCGAACCGCCCGGTCTTCCGCCAGCGCCTTCGTCAGCTCCGCGGGCATGAGGACTGTCCGCTCATCGGTATCCATCTGCAGTTGGAACTTCGCCGCCCCGTCCACAGCGACCTTCCCGCCCGCCTGCATCCGCTTGTTCACCAGCAGAATGTGATGCCCGTCTCCCGTCGGAAATAGCGAGGTGCGAAACGGGAACCCGTTGATCGTCCCCTTCACCTTTAACAATCCCTTCGTCCCCCACAATTTGCCCGCGTCGAATGGAATCCGCGCGATTACCCATCCCAGCCGCGGGTCGCCTCGCTCCAGCGGTGCGCGAAACGTTTTCACTTTGCTCTCCGGCATAAATCGCAGACGCTAACTTTCGTAAATTACCGGGGCGCCCTATACCGGGATTTTCCTTACGCGCGTAAAGAAATCCCGAGCAAATTCGCTCATATAGTCGCTCCTTATGTCGGATCAGGAGAATCTGAACACTGGGCGGCCGCCGGTCTTCGTTCCACCCCCATTCCGGCGGCCTACCTTATTGTCTCGTGTCCCGATCATCGCGCACATAGCTGCGACCGAAGGAAGCGGCCCTCCTCCAGCGCCCTCCCGCCTTCGCCGGTAGAACTCCGCCGCTCGCCGATTTTCCCTCGAACCCCCGCCGCCGGACCGCTATGCTCCTCTCATGCAAGACAACGGAAATCGCCAAACTCAGCCGGAGCCCATGCCGGCGCCCGCCCACGGCATCGTCTTCGCCCTCGCGGCCATCGCCCTCGGGGCCCTGTTCTTTCTTAACAACCTGGGCATCGCCGGTTTCCATGACGTGGCGCGCTTTTGGCCCGTAATCCCTATCGCCCTGGGCTTCGTGCTCCTGGTCGATTCCCGGACCGCGTCGGCCAGCGTGTCCGGAGGCCTGATGATCGCCGCCGCCTCTCTCTTCCTGCTCGGCAACCTCGGCATACTCCATCTCGAGTGGCGCGTCCTCTGGCCCGCCCTGCCGATCGCTTTCGGCGTTCTGTCATTATTGCTGGCCGAGCCGTGGCGGGAACAGAGGTCCGTCCTTCACCGGTAAAACCGGGGCATTCGCCGATTTTGGGTCGAAGCCATTGTTAGGTTCTGGTACTCTTCAGCCATGGAATACGACGAGAAGTGGCAGCGGCAGCAGGAGCGCATGGCGCGCTTCCAGGAACGCCTCGCCCGCAAGCAGGAGCGCTGGGCGCGGCGCCAGGAGCGTTGGTCGCGCCGCCGCCAGCGCCGCATTAACCGAAGCCCCGCCCACGGCATCGTCTTCAGCCTCGCCGTGATAGCCCTCGGCGTGCTCTTCCTGCTCGATAACATGGGCATCCTCAGCTTCCATGATGTCGCACGCTACTGGCCCGTCATCCTGATCGCGTTGGGCGTCGTCCGCCTCGTCGATTCGCACGGCACCGCCTCGGTCGTCTTCGGCGCTCTCTTGGCTGGCGTCGGCAGCCTCCTCCTCCTCGATAACCTCGGTATCTTCTACTTCGACTGGCGCCTCTTCTGGCCCGTCGTTTTGATCGGCGTTGGCGTTCTCATGCTCTTGCGTACGCATTACTGGCAGCAGGAGCGGCGGGACTGGCAGCAGCATCCCGAGACACCTGGCGCGCCTCCACCCGGCACTCCTCCCGCACCCGGTACCATCAATCTCTGGGCCATGTTCAGCGGCGGCGAACGCCGCATCGATGCCAAGGATTTTCGCGGCGGCTCCATCGGCGCCATGTTCGGCGGCTTTGAAGTCGATCTTCGCGGCGCCACTATGGCCGAAGCCCAGGCCACCATCGATATCAGCGCCATGTTCGGCGGCGTAGAAATCCAGATACCGGAAACCTGGGTTGCCGAAGTCAAAGGCTCCGCTCTCTTTGGCGGCTTCGTCGATGAAACCGTCCCTCCGCCTCCCGGCCAGCCCGCGCCGCGCTTGATCGTAACCGGATACGCTATGTTCGGAGGCATTACCGTCTCCAACTGACGAGACCCGGCCGCCATGCATCCCATTCTGATGAGCCGGACGCGCCTCGCGTTCTACCTGCTGGCCTGGGTCCCGCTTGCCGCAGCGGCCGCCGTTCTGCTCGCTGGCGCGCGCCAGACCTCCTGGACCCAGAGCGCCCTGACCGCCTCGGTGCTCGCGCTCTTCTACGCCCTCGTCTGTCTCTCGCCGTGGTACTCCGGCCGCTACCTGCCTTTCCAGCCTTCTGCCATTGGAAAACTTCTGCTCAACCACACGGCTGCCGCCTTCGTCGCTGCCGCCCTCTTGCTTGGCACCGCCAAACTGCTCGGCGTTCCCCAAACCCAAAGCGTGTTTCTGTTTGTCGCCGGCGTGCTCCTCTACCTCCTCGCGGTTGCGCTCCATTACGTCCTCTTCTCGTTTCAAAACATTCGCGAGGCCGAAACTCGCATGCAGGAAGCCCGCGTCCACGCTCGCGACGCAGAGTTGAAGGCGCTCAAGGCTCAGATCAACCCCCACTTCCTGTTCAATTGTCTGAACTCCATCAGCGCTCTCGCTACCGTCGACGGCGCGCGCGCCCGGGAAATGTGCATCCGCCTCTCCGACTTCCTCCGCTCCACTCTCAACCTGGCCGAAGAAGAGATCATTCCCGTCGAGCGGGAACTCGCGCTCGCCCGATCCTATCTGGAAGTCGAGCAGATCCGTTTCGGCGCGCGCCTCCGCGTACAGCAAACCATTGCCGCCGCCTGCTCGGCCTGCGCTGTGCCTTCGCTGATCCTCCAACCCCTCGTGGAAAACGCCGTCAAGCACGGCATCGCCGGCCTCGTCGATGGCGGCGAGATCCGCCTCGATGCCGATTGCGGCAGCGGCCTTCTTCGCATCACTATCGAAAATGAATTTGATCCCGATGCCCCCACCGCCAGCCGCAATGGCCTCGGCCTCGCCAACGTGCGCCATCGCCTCAGAACCATTTATCAAAACCAGGCTCGTGTGACCGCCGAGGCCCGCGACAACCGCTTTTCCGTCACCCTGGAGTTCCCGTGTCAGTAACCTCCCGCCTCACCGCCGTCATCGTCGACGACGAAGAACTCGCCCGCCAGATCTTGCGCGAGTATCTGCGCAGCATTCCCGATATCGAAATCATCGCCGAATGCGGCAATGGCTTCGACGCAGTGAAGACCATCACCGAACGCAAACCGGACCTCGTATTCCTCGACGTCCAGATGCCTAAGCTCGACGGATTCGAAGTCCTCGAGCTGATCGGTCGCGATGTCGCTGTCATCTTCACCACAGCCCACGACACCTACGCGATGCGCGCCTTCGACGCCCACGCCGTCGACTACTTGCTCAAGCCGTTCCGACTCGATCGCTTCCAGACCGCCGTCGAACGCGCCCGCCAGCGTATCGGTACTCCGTCTCCGCCACCCGCTGACCTCGCCGCCGCCGCGCGCGGCCCCGCGCAGTACGCCCCTCGTCTCGTCGTCAAAGATGGCGCCAAGGTGCACGTCATCCCAGTCGCGCGCCTCGACTATGCAGAGGCCCAGGATGATTACGTCTCCCTCCACTCCGAAGGCAAAACCTACCTGAAGCAGCAGACTATCTCCACGCTCGAATCCGCCCTCGACCCGCAGCAGTTCATCCGCATTCATCGCTCCTACATCGTCAATTTGTCGCGCGTCGCGCGCATCGAGCCCTACGGCAAAGAGAGCCGCCTCGCCGTTCTGACTGACGGCAGGCAACTCCCTGTCAGTCGCACCGGCTACGATCGCCTGAAGTCGCTGTTGGGAGAATCAACACCTTGAATAGCTCCATCGAATCTTGACAACTTCTCCTCCCTGACATACCATCAGCCCTAGCATTTTGCGGCAGGGGTTGCCGCGTGGATTTCAGTCTCAGCATAAGAGGGGATCAACCAATGATCGGGAATAGAATTTTTGTGTTGGCGGCCGCCAGTGTCGCTCTCTGCGCCGGCCTGTGGGCGCAAGCCACCAATGGATCCATCAGCGGCCAGGTGCAGGATCCGCAAGGCGCCGTCGTTGCCGGCGCCAAAGTGACGCTCACCAATGAAGCACAGGGCGCGGCCTCCGCGCGTCAGATATCGACCGGTCCCGAAGGCACCTACGTGTTCTCGCCGGTCCTGCCCGGCCAGTACACGGTGGAAGTCGAAGCGCCCGGGTTCAAGAAGATCACGCAGACGCACGTCGTCATGAACGTCAATGACCGCCTCGGCCTGCCCACGGTGACTCTCGAAGTCGGCACCACTGGCGAGACTGTGAATGTCGAAGCCACTGCCATCCAGCTCGAGACCGTTACCGCGGAGCGCTCCGGCGTAGTCACCGGGCGCCAGATGGTCGATATTGCGCTCAATGGCCGCAACTACACCGGCCTGCTCAAGACTGTGCCGGGAGTCCCAGCCGATGCCACCGGCGGCGATGCCACCTTTAACGGCGGCCGCACCGGCCAGAACAACTATACCGTCGACGGCCAGAACGTGACCGATATCGGCGTCAACCAGCAGTTCGCCTATCGCATCAACGTCGACGCCATCGCCGAGTTCAAAGTCTCCACCAACGCTCAGAGCGCTGAGTTCGGCCGCAATGACGGCGCTCAAGTGCAAATCGTCACCAAAAGCGGCACCAACCAGTTCCACGGCGACGGTTACTGGTTCAAGCGCGGCGAGTTCATGAACGCCAATACCTTCGTCAACAACGCCGCGCCCAACGTAAAGGACCCGAATACCGGAAATCTCGTTCCCGCGTTCCCCCAGTACCGGTTTATGACCGCCGGCTACACTTTGGGCGGACCCGCCTATATTCCCCACAAATTCAATAGCAGTAAGGACAAGCTGTTCTTCTTCATGTCGCACGAGTGGAACCGTTCGTTCACTCCCAATCCCTTGCGTCAGATCACCGTTCCTACGGCGGCTCAACGGACTGGTGACTTCTCCAATACGCGCGATGCGGCCGGCGTCCAACAGATCGTTTACGATCCAGCGACCACCCGCACTGCCGCCAATCCGCAAGGCACCCCGTTTACCAACAACCAGATTCCGAAAGACCGCTTCAACCAGTACGGACCGTCCGTGCTCAATTGGCTTCCTCTGCCTAACATCTCTGGTCAGCCCAATTACAACTATCAGTCGCAGGCCGCCAACTCTTCGCCTTCCTTTGATCAGGTCTATCGCGCCGATTACAACATCAACGACAAGTGGCGTCTCTTCGTGCGCGGTCTCGACAGCAAGCAGACCCAAGTCGTTCCGTACGGACGCGCCGACACCGGCAACAACCTCGGTCTCAGCAATTTCACCGCTCCGACCTATGGCTGGTCCATCACCGCCAACGTCGCAACCATCGTCACTCCGACTCTGACCAACGAATTTCAGTTTGGCTACACAGTCAACGGAATCCCGGGTGATCCGCCGCCCGCCGGCAGCCCCTATTACCGCTCGGTGTCCAACATCAATATTCCACTGCTCTACCCCGCCGCTAACGTCAGCAACGTCATCCCGAACTTCGTTTTCGATGGCACCCCTACGGTTAGCGGCACTGCCATGACCAGCTTCGCCGGCACGCCCTACAACAACCGCAACCCGGTCTGGAACTACATCGACAACGTCAGCAAGGTCATCGGCCCGCACGCCATCAAAGCAGGCATCTATTTCGAGCGCGCCATCAAAACTGAGAACGCCTTTAAGCCCTACAACGGCACCATCAACTTCGGCCGCGATCCGAACAACCCCGGTGACACCAACTGGGCCTTCTCCAACGCCCTGCTCGGCAATTACCAGACTTACACCCAGATCAACCAGGACCCCTTGCCCAGCTATCCCTACACGAATTTCGAGTTCTACTTGCAGGACAGCTGGAAAATTACCAAGAAGCTTACCGTCGATTACGGCCTGCGCGTCGCCTTCGTCGCGCCCTTCCACGACACGCTGGGGATGATGTCCAACTTCGATAACTCGAAGTACAATCCCGCCAACCAGGCTGTCTTCTTCCAGCCGGTGATTTCGGGCGGCGCCCGCCAGGCCCTCAACCCGGTCACGGGACAAATCGTGCCCGCGCCCTACATCGGCGCGCTTGTTCCCGGCGTCGGCGATATCAACAACGGCATGGTCCGCTCCGGTCAAAATGGAACGCCGCTCGGTCTCATCCAGAACCGTGGCCCGCAGTGGGGCCCGCGCCTCGGTGTCGCTTACCAGATCGACGGCAAAACCGTTTTCCGCGCCGGCGGCGGCGTCTTCTACGAACGCATCGCAACCTTCGGTGTCGGTATCACCAGCAACTACACCACTAACCCGCCGCTGCTGCGTACCGCAACCATCTATTACGGAAATCTCTCCAACATTCAGAGCGCCGGCGGCGTCTTCTTCCCTACCGGCGTCAACCAGCTCGCGCCCGATGGGCATGTGCCCACCGTCTACAACTACAATGCTGGTATCCAGCGTGAGCTTCCTTCGCAGTTCTTCCTCGACGTCTCCTATGTCGGTTCGCAGTCGCGTCACCTCTGGCTCGCCCAGCCTTTCAACTTCGCTCCGTTCGGCAGCGCCTGGCTGCCTTATTCGCAAGATCCGACCAAAGCGCCCAAATTCGACGGCACCACCAACCTGCCCACCGACATGTACCGTCCCTACGCCGGTTACAGCGCCGGCACTTCCTTCAGCTGGGGAACGTCAGCCAATTACAATGCCCTGCAGGTTGCCCTGAACCGCCGTTATGGCAGGCTGCAACTCGGAGCAGCCTACACTTGGTCCAAAGCTCTCGGCGTCTCGACCGCGCCCGTTGCGGTAACAGGAGGCCAGCCCGGCAACCCCGTCAACATTCGCGCCGCCAACTACGGGCCGCTGCCTCAAGACCGCACCCAGACGCTTGCCTTCAATTACATCTACGATCTGCCCAGCCTGGCGCGCAAAGGTTCTTTCCTCGACAACGGCGCCGCGCGTCTGGTGTTCAACGGCTGGCAGATCTCGGGCCTCACTAGCATGAGCACCGGCGCTCCCATCAATGTGACCTACGGTGTGTCCGGCATCGGACCCACCACGTTGAACGCCGAGATCACCGGCAGCCCCGATCTGGCGCCCCGCGTAGTCATGACCTGCAACCCCAACCTCTCGCGCGGCGACCGCAACATCAACGAGTTCATCAACACGTCCTGCTTCGCGCCGGCTCCCAAGGGCAGCATCGGCATGGACTCCGGTTACGACCGCATCACCGGCCCCGGCATCAATCAGTGGGATATGAGCTTGTTCAAAAACGTGTCGATCAAGGAAAGGGCACGCATTCAGCTCCGCCTCGAGGCGTACAACGCCTTCAATCACACCGAGTGGGGCGGCATCAACAGCACCATCACCTTCAATGCGGCCGGCAAGGTCGCTAACCTTCCCACGCAATTCGGCGGTACCGGCGGACGCTATGGCTTCGGCGCCGAGAACGCCATCCGCGCCAACAGCCAGCGCATTCTCCAAATCGCCGCCAAGTTCTACTTCTGATTCATCGAGTGCGGGCGGCTTCCCGCCGCCCGCGCTTCAACCCTCGTCCTCCTCGGCCAGAAACTCGCCCAACCGGTCCAGCCGGCGCTCCCACTCCGACCGCCGGTCGCCGATCCATTTCTGAGCCGCCGAAAGCCCGGCCGTTTCGAGCCGGCACGTCCGCACCCTCCCGATCTTCTCGGTCTGCACCAACCCGCTCTCTTCCAGGATCTGCAGGTGCTGCGCCACCGCGGTCAGCGTGATCGCCAGCGGCGCTGCCAGCCGCGAGACCGACAGCGGCCCTGCGCTGAGCCTCTCCACCATCGCCCGCCGCGTCGGATCGCCCAGGGCGTGAAAGACCCGATCGATATCAGGCTTGCGCCGCATGTTGAGTAGCGCTGGTGATCTTGTCACCGGTGCCCTTTTCTCCGCTTAGTTCCTTTCCCAGTCCCTCCAGCAACTGTCGCCAGCCCGCCTCCAACGTCTGCGGCCCCTCCACGAAGTCGATGTACACCCCTTGATGCGTGCAGACCAGGTTCGTCCCTTTCTCCGTCGCCCGAAACTCACACGTCACCAGCGATGCGGAAATGTGCTTGCCCTCAAGGCTCATGGTCCAAGCCGTCACGATGCGCCGGTTCGGCACAATATCCTGGTAACGACCCTCATTCGTCAGCACAAGCCCCGGATACGGCGTCCCTTCCCGAAAACGATAGCGCATCCGTTCGCTGCCGCCATCCCGAAAATCCATAGAGAATTCCTGGATTTCATGCGTTTCCCCCTCCGCGAACCAGCGCCGCTTCTTAGCCGCGTCGGCGAATGCCGCAAACACACGCTCCGGCGGCGTCGGATAGCTGCGCTCGATTATGAAAGTGCCGTGCGTCACGTTTTGTTCTTCCATGTGCTCCTCCCTTTTTAGTGAAGTGATGACTTCAGTATTAGACAAGCTGGCGCTGATTGTCAAGTGAATACTTCAGTATTCCTTCCGCCCCTCCTTCGGCTAGAATCGGACATCCCATGCCCGCCTATGACTTCGCTGTCATCGGAGCCGGCGTCTTCGGCTCCTGGACCGCCTGGCACCTCCGCCGCACCGGCGCCTCCGTCCTCCTGCTCGATGCCTGGGGCCCCGCGCATGCTCGCGCCAGCTCCGGTGGCGAGAGCCGCATTATCCGCATGGGCTACGGTCCCGATGAAATCTATACCCGCATGGCGCAGCGTTCGCTCGAGCAGTGGAAGTCGCTCTTCCAGCGCACCGGCGAACCGCTCTTCCACCGCACGGGCGTGCTGTGGATGGCCCGTCAGGGCGATCCCTATAGCGAAGCAACGCGCCGAACGCTGGCGGCTTGCGGTGTACCGATGGAACTTTTCTCCGCCCAGGAGCTCGAGAAGCGCTATCCGCAGATGCGCGTTCCGGGCCCGGATTCTCTCGGAATCTTCGAACCGGAGAGCGGAGCCCTCCTCGCCCGCC
>Ga0126371_10000246_pt1 | contig 42567 bp, 36 predicted proteins | sample PanSoiMetaPlot_4_FD_110145 | JGI IMG/M metagenome (GOLD analysis project Ga0126371, IMG submission 110145) | Tropical forest soil microbial communities from Panama - MetaG Plot_4 | ecosystem: Environmental > Terrestrial > Soil > Tropical forest > Bulk soil | place: Panama | collected 2016-02-17
ACGAGGTGGCGGCGCGAAAGCTGCTGCTGCTGGCATTTGCCAGCGAATGCCTGGATCGTATGCGGCCGAATCCGGCACGCGAACATGTGGACAGGTTGATCCAGGACTACCTTTTGAGTTTTGCGGCGAGCCGAGGACGGGATCGAACACCAATCTCCGAGCCGCCGAAGCAAGCAGATGAGGGGGCGAGAAACTGGGAGGAGATGGGATGACCACAACTGCAAATCTGCCCTCGACGGAATCCCCCGTGCTTACTCCGTTACGGTCGCCATTGGATGTGGAACGCATTCGAGGTGATTTTCCCATCCTGGCGAGGGAGGTCCACGGAAAAAAGCTCGTGTATCTCGACAATGCGGCAACTTCACAGAAGCCGCAGGCGGTGATCGAGGCGATTTCGCACTATTACCAGCAGGAAAATGCGAACGTCCATCGCGGCGTCCATTTTCTTTCCGAGTTGGCTACGACCGAGCACGAGCGCGCGCGGCGCTTGGCGCAAGAGTTCATTCACGCCGCCAGCTCGAACGAAATGATATTTGTTCGCGGAACTACCGAAGGCATCAATCTGGTGGCGCAGACCTACGGTCGCGCGAACGTGGGTGAGGGCGATGAAGTGCTCATAACCGCCATGGAGCATCACTCCAACATCGTGCCCTGGCAGATTCTGTGCGGCGAGAAGAAGGCAAAGCTCCGGGTGGCGCCCATCAACGATGCCGGTGAACTGCGCCTCGACGAATTCGAAAAGCTTCTGGGTCCGCGCACCAAACTTGTCGCCGTGGCGCATGTGTCGAATGCACTCGGGACAGTAAACCCGCTGGCCAAGATTGTGGAATTGGCTCACCGGCGGAATATTCCCGTGCTGGTCGATGGCGCGCAAGCTGTGCCGCACATGAAAGTGGATGTCGAGGCGCTCGATTGCGACTTCTATGCGTTCTCCAGCCACAAGATGTTTGGGCCGCTGGGCATAGGAGCGCTGTACGGCAAAGCGGCGCTGCTCGAGGCGATGCCACCCTATCAGGGCGGCGGGGATATGATCAGCTCGGTTACCTTCGAAAAAACAACCTACAACAAAGTTCCCTTTAAGTTTGAAGCCGGGACTCCCAATGTCGAGGGATCGGTTGGATTCGGTGCCGCGATTGAATACCTGAACGCGATCGGCATGGACCGAATCGCAGCCTACGAGCACGAACTGCTCGAGTACGCGACCGGGAAGATCTCCGCCATTCCCGCCGTGCGCATCATCGGTACCGCAAGAGAACGTGCTAGCGTTCTTTCCTTCATTATCGAAGGTGTACACCCGCATGACATTGGCACGATCCTCGACCAGGAAGGAATCGCCATTCGCACTGGCCATCACTGTGCACAACCGATCATGCAGCGCTTCGGGATTCCGGCGACCGCGCGGGCGTCCTTTGCTTTTTACAACACCAAAGAAGAGGTCGATGCGCTGGCCCGAGGTATAGAGCGGGTGAAAGAGGTGTTTGGATAATGGCTGATCTCCGGGATCTCTACCAGGAAGTGATTCTCGAACACAGCAAGGCACCGCGAAACTACCGCCAGCTGGGCGCCGCGAATCATCACGCGGAAGGATTTAATCCCCTCTGCGGAGATCACTTTACGGTTTATCTCGAAATGGAAGGCGACGCGATTCGGGACGTGAGCTTTCAGGGCTCTGGCTGCGCCATCTCGAAGGCTTCGGCTTCGATGATGACACAGGCGGTCAAAGGCAAAAGCAAGGCGGAAGCAGCCAAGCTGTTCGATACGTTTCACAAGCTGGTGACTACCGGCGAGGGGAATGGGAATCAGAGCGATCTGGGCAAGCTGGCGGTCTTTTCCGGCGTATCGGAATTTCCCGTGCGTGTGAAGTGCGCGACGCTCGCCTGGCACACGCTCGAAGCCGCCATTGAAGGCAAACAGGATCCTGTCTCCACGGAGTAGGGGTATGACTTCGAACATCCACACGGTTTTGAATCGCAATTGTGACGTCATCGAAATTCCCAGCGGGCGTGCCAGCACGTTGCCGCAAGGCATGTCGCTGCGCATCATGCAGTCGCGGGGAGACAGCTACACGGTCTGGACCGATTACGGCCAGATGTACCGCGTCGAGGGCAAAGATGCCGATGCACTAGGTCTCGAGGCTGGGTCGGGGGCGGCGGAGGCGACCGAGGATGCGCGCGAGTTCAATGAGCAGATGATCTGGGACATTCTAAAGACGGTTTATGATCCCGAGATCCCTGTCAACATCGTGGATCTGGGCCTGATCTATTCCTGCAAGGTCAGCGATGTTCAGCCGGAAGGAAAGCGCGTCGACATCAACATGTCGATGACTGCGCCCGGTTGCGGCATGGGCGGCGTGCTCAAAGCGGATATCGAAGCTCGCCTGGCGAGGTTGCCGTCGGTTAAGGAAGTCCACGTCGAAGTGGTGTTCGAGCCGCCTTGGGACATGAGCCGCATGTCGGAAGCGGCGCGGCTGCAGCTGGGATTTTAGCTGTGGATCTCGGCGCCTGGCTCGAGCGGCGGAAGCACAAGTGTGATATGTCCTGCTCTCGGTATTCCACGTTGCTGAATACCTTCCGGTTTTGTAACCTGCCGAGTTCGTTCCGTCGTGAACGCTGCTGGTGAGAACGAATGTTAGGACTTCTCGACTCCTTACTGCAGTTTGTTGCGCGATAACCTCTGTGCTGGCAGGCGCGAGAGGTCTCTGGTCGATCCTAACCCGGTCATCCGAACTCTTATTTAGGATTGCGCGTACGTTCTGGCTGGTTTCGGGCGACGTTGACGTTACAGCTCCCATCTGGGCTCCTGGCTCACGAAAAACTGCTGAAAAGAGGGGCCTTGCGGGCGGGCAAGGGCGGCCTTATCCGCTTAATAAACAAAGACCCAAGGCACAGGCGGCTTTGGGTCTTTTTTATCGAGCAAATTTTGGATGTTAATGGCCAATAGTTGGACCCTGATTATTCTCCTGCGAAGAGACGGCGTACATTGCGAGTTCGACGCGATTTGAAATCCCGAGTTTATCGAAGATCTTGAGAAGGTAGTTCTTAATGGTATGGCCGCTCAGACCCAACTGAGTCGCAATTGCTCGGTTGCTGAGCCCTTTCGAAACCAGGCGAACGATTTTCCTTTCCTGCTCCGTGAGCAGCTTTTGGATTCCGCTGCCGGTCCACTCGAAGGGACTGGAGCGCACCAGGGCTTCGACAACCTGTTCGAGTTCTGCGCTGCCAGCCCAAACCTGCCCTTGGTGGATGCGTACGATACATTTGCAGAGCACGTCAAAATCACTTTCCGACCGAAAAAAAATTCCCTTTGCTCCGGCACGAAACGATTCGACAATGAAGCTTCTTTCAGAGCGCTCAAGCAGTACTATCGAGCGGACGTTTGGTTGCAAGCCTCGGATCTGTTGCACCGCACGCAACCCCGAGTTTCTGCCATCCTGAAGATGGGCGCCGACTAGGGCGACGTCAATGAGATTGTTGTTGACGGCGTCAAACGCCTGCTTCAGATTGACTGCGCGTGCCACCACAGAAAAACCGCGTTTTCTCTTGAACGCCTCGCTGAGGAGCTGACAAAGCATAGCGTTGGCGTCGGCCACCAAGAGGTGGATTGGGCGTTGGCTCTTGTTCAATCGGGGGCTCGCACAAAACAGGAAGGGCGCACTTCAACCTGCCTACACCGCCCGCCAAAAGCCAGGATCCCGGTCATTAGCTGCCTGACCGGGACGCAGTCTTTGACGCCAGCATGATCAACCCTGTGCTCTGAGTCAATCCCCCAAAAGTTGCAGATTGGGCGTGAGGCGCCTGGCGGCGACGCAACCGACCGTTCGGTTGTTGGCGAACCCCGCACCGAACCCCTCAAAAACACTAGAGGACTGATTGTGAGAGAAAGAACGGGCGGCGCTCGACTACTCGTACCGATTTATGCTGGTTTCACGATCCAAGACGAACTAAAAACGGGCCGATACTGGTCGCGATGCTCGACCCGGAAATCGCGTTATTGGACGGACTACGAATCGAAGAGGACTCCAGCAGTAGCCAACACCGCATTCTCATGCCCCGGATTTCCTGCTGGCATCTTCTCCTCCCCTCCCGTTTTTGTGCGGGTTTGCCTCGCGACTTCCTGGATCATGGTTGCGGTGATGGTTCGTTCCCGCCGGGAGTAAGCTTTCACCAGCACGCCCGCACAGAGAAGATTGATCCCGAGCGGAATACCGTTTGAGTGAACAAACAATGCAGCCAGAGCCTGGCTATCGAAATTGGGCGCAAGCTCGGAAGTCGACTGCGCATTTCGAATCCTACATGCAACATAATTCTCGACTTCGGATTGATTCAGGGACTCGAGGCAATTCTGAGTTCCGTTACGTCCTCTCCAGTCGGCAAATTGCCCTGGATCGAAAGATTTCCGCAATTGGGGAAACCCTACGAGAACCAGCTGTAAGCCTCGCGGTTGAGCCAGCTCTGTCGCGAACCGTCGAATGCTTTCAAAAGAATCCTCCGAAAGCTCGTGGGCCTCGTCTATGAACGCAACCGAGAATTCGCGTCCGCATTTCAGTTCACCACCGGTTGGAGACAGCAAATTAGGCTGGTACGAGGGCCACTGATGAGCCAGGACGTACTCAGTAAGAACATTGCCCGCTCGGAGTAGTTCTATGAGACATGTGATGAGGTGGGTTTTCCCGGTACCAGATTCACCAGTCAACAGTAATAGTTTTTCATGGGCAAGAATGGACGAATAAAGATTGCCCAGGGCCGTTCTGTGGGTTGATGTCAGACATAGAAAAGAGGCATCAGGTGCAGCTTGAAATGGATTTCGCTTGAGTCCATAAAACTCCAGGAGCTCGGGATCAGAGGCAGCCATCTTCACGCGACTTTCCCGCACCGGTGGGGTACTCCATCGCCGGGGAGTGGTGGCCTCGGGTGTTCGTTCGCTGTGCCCGAAATCAGCAAGAACTTCCTCAATGTTTTCACCGCCGATCTGCTTCTGGCCAGTTGCTACCAGCAATAGCAGCGCGTTGAAACAAAGGGTGTTGATGTCACGTGGAACGCCACGACTTACTTCCCATATCGAACTAACGGCTTCGGAAGTAAATAACGGCTGCCCGGCGTAACCGGCCACTTTCAGGCGGTGCTCGATGTACTGCTTCGTCTCTTCCTTTTCTAGCGGCACCAGGGTCCTGACGATGGAGATGCGCTGTTGCAGTTGCAGTAAGTCGGGTGCCGCCAGCTTGGCGGCAAGCTGGGGCTGCCCGGCCAGCACGATCTGCAGTAGTTTTTCAGTGGGAGTTTCAAAATTCGATAATAGTCGTATCGTCTCCAACACCGAAGTGCTCAGGCACTGAGCCTCATCGATGATGAGGATTGTTCGCCTACCTTTACGGCGCTCGTTGATAAGCAATCGATTAATGGCATCTTGTATATGCACCGTATCTGCCGGAGGTTCCGCATTCTCCAATTCCAGCGTCAGATATCGCAAAAAGTCTTTCGCATCGCCTTGCAGCTGAAAAAGAAACGCTGTGCGCGCGCTTTTGTCAAACCGTTCGAGAACATCAAAGAGTATGGTGGTCTTGCCCATCCCTGGAGAAGCGATGAGGGCCTGGAACCCAAGCCCGCACTCAAGCCCAACGATGAGGGATGCCCTTGCCTCCGCGTGGCTCTGAGTCTGATAGAAATATCGCGGGTTGGGCGTCACCCCGAACGGGTTCTCGGCAATTCCCAGTTGTTCAAATAGGGGATTTAACTTAGATGCTATTCCAGAATGCATATCCATATCTCGAGTTCTCGGCATTTGGCATCGCGATTACACCGCCCGTTGCCGCAGGCGGTCTTTTTTCTCCCATCCGAGGGCAATGGTTTTCGGCCATGCTAAATTGGTCACAGAACGGGATGAAACCCATTACGCACGCAAAGCGCGCCTGATAGGCAGTTCATGGGGGTGGTATACGGAGTCCGAGCGAGGACATGTCCTTCTGAGTGGCTCTTTCGAGACCTTATCATCTTTCGCCAAGTGCATTTTAATGCACTTGGAAGATGACGCCGCACCGGGCTGCGGGTGCGAGCATCTTACAGAAAGGTTTGATGTGGAATGAACGTTTCAATGTCTATGCAATTCAAAACAGGGGAGACTTGTTAATGGTGGATTTCAGGAAATTGATCTTAATGGTTTTTGTTTTAGGGCTATTTTCCCGCTTCGGTTCTGCCCAGTTGGCAACCAACTGTACCCTGTATGTTTCTCCTTCGGGTGGAGGGAATGGTTCAACAGCCAGCAGTCCAACCACGCTTGCAGGTGCGAATTCGGCATCGGTTCCGGGATCGGTGATTTGTTTAGAAGGAGGTACTTACAATCTTTCTTCCACTTTCGGTCCCTCCCACAGCGGCACGTCGAGTAACTACATTACTTGGAAGGCGTATGGCAACTCACCTGCGAACTTCGTTTGGACAGGCGGTGCAGGCGCTAACAATGGAACCGGGCGCCAAATGATCGCCGTCAATGGGCCCTCGTACATTAAGTTCATTGGTTTTAATCTTAATGGTCAACAATACGCCAACTCTGGCATCCTGTGTCACGGCGGACATCACATTCTTTATCAGAACCTGTATGTAAAGAACATGATTTATTCCGGACTGGTAAGTTCCGACTGTGATTACATGGTTGCTGACCACAATCAGGTTTTTCATGTTGGAGAGAATCCGTACGGCGTTTATACCATCGGAAGCAATGCAGGAAGCGGAATTACTTATAACCAGCAAAGCCTATTGGACACCTACCCGGGGCTGCATAGCGTAATCTCTAACAACATCGTATCGGGTGAGTTTGATCCAACCTCTGCTCATACTGATGGAAACGGCATTAGTCTCGATCTCACAAATCAATCCACCAGCGGGACAACACTAATCGTGAACAACGTCGTGTACGGGAATGGTGGCCGCTGCATCGAGGTCAATTCGACGTCTCCCGACTACTGGACCGGCACCATGGTCGTGAATAACACCTGCTACATGAACTCTCTCGATTTAACTTCCAAGTCGGTGCGTCCAAACTTTATCGATCTTAGCTCTCAGCACACCCATTTCATTAATAATATCTCTTACGCTTGGTCGGGGTGGGGTGGGACGGTACCCAATTATCAACTCGTCAACGGAGCGAGTGGAACCACGTTCAATAAAGTGCTGTGGTATGGCGGAGTATTGGGCGTAAGCAGTAGCTCGCAAGTCATGAATGCAAATCCATTATTCGTGAGTCCGCCCGCTTTTAATGCGACCGCCGGCGGCCAATACGCGAATAGCATAGATCCCGCACTCCTGGGGAATGCCCTTGCCCTTCAATCGGGCAGCCCAGCCAAAGGAGTCGGGGTTGATCCAGCTACCATCAGTGGCATTGCGTCGCAGGTTGTTACTGATATGCAGCCTTTCATTTATGTGGATATTAATGGCGTAGCTCGCCCCCACTCCGGCATGGATTTGGGTGCTTACCAGTCTACCGGCACCAGCCCGACGCCGGCGCCGCCGACGGGGTTAACCGCAATCGTGCAATGAGATGTTCTCCTGCCCCGAACAAAGGCCGCTCAGCGGCAACAACCTAGACAGAAAGTGACACGGTGACGCCCGCCGTGTCACTTTCTTAATGGAGCGTGTTCGGTGCCGCCGAGCAGCACCAGTCGGCTACCGTCGTTGTGAGGAAATGTGAGCCAGATTTCATTCAACGATATTCCTGTTTGACAATCCGCCCGTACTGAAAGACCACATTGCTGCAAGGCAATGCCCAAAGTCTGGACGGTTTGTGCAACCTTCTTGGAATCTTCGATCGCAATCTCGATTCGAGTTATAGGTATCTCATCCCGTCCTGAAAAGACCACTACCTTCCTAGTAATCGCGACCTTTTCCAATTCTTGCAATATAGCTGCGAGCCCTTCTGCACAGGTTGTTGGCGTGCGAACTGAGTCGATTGTTTCCCCTAAGTGCTCAGTCATGCGTGCTCCTGCGGGCCTCGATCTTGCGAGTCAGGCCGGATTGTCTTCGTGATCGGCGGCTTGTGTAAACCAAAGCGCCGGATGCGCCCGTTGCTATCGAAATCGTCAGAAGGCAGAAACCGCGAAGCGCTACAGCCGGTCATAGATTGCCTGGGGTATGGGGAAAGTTCGCTGATTCAAGACGGCGCCAAGCAGGGGGATGTTCGCTGTTTTAATCTCACTGGCCACCCTCTGACTAGCACCCCGGTGGGAGGAGTTGGCCTTTAACACCAGAACGACTCCGTCCGCAGCCGACCCCAGAACGGTAGCGTGGCTAAGGTACGTCCACGGCGGCGCATCGATGATTGTGTACTCAAACTCGTCACGCAGTTTTTGCATACACTGGTGGAGTGAATCTGGTTCCAATCGCATGTCGGCTGCCGGTACGTACCCGGACGTCAGTAACCACAAGTTTCTGGGACCCAATTGCGTGACACACTTTGCCAAGCTGTGAGAGTGCGCCATGGTTTCCGCGAAGCCCTGCCCGTTCTCCACTTCGAAAAAATTGTGCAGCGCGGGAAAAGGCAAGTTCGCATCCACCAGACAAATCGATCGCCGGACCTGGGTGGCCAGTTCCTGAGCACAATGCGCAGCCATCCAACTGCAGCCCGCGCCTCTTTCCACACTTGAAAACACCACCACTTTCGGTCCGCCAGGATTAGGCAAGAAAATCCGCCGCACCAACTGGCACACCTCGTCGGGAGAGTGCATCCTTGCTGGTACTTCAGTTTCAGCCTCTGCATCAGAAGATGAAGCCTCCGAAGCGGGTGAGGTTTGAAAACGGGCGAGAACCTCGGCTTGCGATCGATGTTCTTGCTCCAGCTTCTGCAGCAGCTCGAAATTGCGGCTCATAAGAGTTCCTCGCAGTGTTGTTGTTTGGTAGAGGGAGACGCGGCCGCTGGCAACATATCCGCGCCAGCGTGCGGCGCGGTCAGGCGACTGAATCTAGTACCCGCGCTGGAGGAGCGCTTAGCGATGCGGGTCGCTAACCATACCGCCGGGCAGAATGCCGACCCGCGGGACCCTGCGAACGTTTGCCGATCAGAAATCCGCCCGAGGCCGATAGCGGAAACGCTCCGCCCGGAGGTGCACAAAGCAACAGAGACCGTCATTCATTCAGCGATCGTTCCGGTTCGAGTCTTTGACGCAGGCGCTCTCCATGCTGAGATGTTTGGACATAGAGAATAACAAGTACGGTTGTGAAAAAGGTTCAATCGGCTCTCTCCGGTGGTGGCAAACACATGTGGGGATGCCACGCGAAGGTTTGCTAACTTGTCGACCTTGACATTCGCCCGGCACCGAAACTGTGTTTGCTTAGAGTTTGTTGGTAGATGTTGATGATCTTCGGTGCTACCAGGGAGCTCCCAAGATGAGATACGCGCTGGCGCCCATCTGTCCTGGGCCGATAATGAAGGATCTCAGACAATCTCTCGGCAAAGCTCGATATCTCGGGTTCGCAAATATAGCAATGAGGTGTTGTGCCGAGAACTTGCCGGACATCGCCGACATCAGTAGCGACGATGGGCAGATTGCAAGCCATCGCCTGCTTGACCACGTTCGGTGAGCCCTCTTGAAACGACGGAAATACCAGCGCATCGCATGCGCTCATATACAAGGCTAGCCGCGGTTGTGATTCACGGCAGACTACGAGCAACTCGACGTTCGGATCGTGCCGTCGCAACCGTTCGGTGGCGGCGGCCGCGAGGGGAAACCGCTTGACTGGCCATTCAGGATTCGCGGCAAACAGCAGATATTTTTTCTGCGCGTCCAACCCCAGCGCCGCGCGGGCTTCGTCTCGCGGTATGGGGTCGAACACGTCGAAGTTAATCTCGTGAGGCACCACGTGGACCGTGACGTTGCCGAAACGCGCGGCCATCTGCTCGGTCTGCACAATAACGGCATCCGCCATGGAGCCAATCCCCCGGCAGGCGGTAGCCAAGACGAGACTGAACTTCGAAGTACGGCCCCTGGTGTCGACTGTCCCAAGTACGTCATCGCCGTGATACGTAACAACCAGGGGAACACGGAACTGAGTTCGGGCCACGATTCCAACAAGTCCGTAGTGTGCGTGTACTAAATCGATGCTTGGGTCGGCCACGAGCCGTCTTCGCAGCTGAAACGGCGCCTTGAGATAGATCAGCTTGCGGATCCGGCCCTCTAAAACGAGCACTTCGACCTCCAGTCCTGCGCGCTTGAGGGCTTCAACCTGGGTTCGAACGAAAGATCCAAACGCCGGGTTTCCAGGCCTGGGCCATAAGGCCGTGATTACAAGAATTTTCACCGGATACCTCGATCTACCCGTGGTTTGTGGACGGGGAGCAAAGTTCTTCTTGGTATTCTTCGCAAGAGAGAGATTCCAGTCGCTGGTGAAGGAATTTGTGGTTTAAGGCCTGAGCCGTGGCCATGAGAAAGTCGGACTTCCAGAGCACGCTGTCCCTGAATTCCGATAGCATGCGTCGCGTCCATACCCGGGTGGTGGTCCTGAACCCAGAGTCCGGCGCCGCACTCGGTAGTACGTTCTTATACACAATGTGTATCTTGGCGCTGGTGTGCGCCGGGATTGTCAGCTCGAGCTGCACAATGTCGCCGGCAACGGCGAAATCCGCCGTTGATCCATTGACGAAGATGTTGTCGATTGGAACGTCGGCGACGTGAGATTTAGTTAAGACGAAAATGCGGTCACGGTCGCTGTGGTTCTCGATGACGTGCGAATTCGAATATAACTTGCAAGCAGTCATCTGAGCTGAAATGTCTCGCTCCAGATGAGTTTTCGCGAGAATTTCATTCAGCCCCCTCCATTCCAGTCCCCCGAAAGAGTTTAGCTGGGCGATAAACTCGACTAGGTCCCGGCCCCCGTCTTTAAGGTACTCGTGGTGCTCGACCACGAGTAGCGGGTTTCCGAAGAATAAATCCAATGCAAACCGCTCCAAGCGGCCAGGGTGCCTCCGCAGATAGAGTGGAAAACCTGCAAATCTCGTAATCGCCGGTTCCAGGAACTCGCCCAGGGTCAAGTCTTGGGCCTGGCTGGAGCCGACGGGGGTTGCGCGCGTATTCACCGCAGCGAGGTAGTTATTACACTTCAATGCCTTTAGCGCCTCGGATGAAAATCGCGCCTGCGGGAACACCATGACTTCAGCATGCGCGAGTTGGGTGCGGGCACGATGAGCATTCATCCTGTGGGAAGCCAACCCCACACAGCGGTTGAGGGTTGCTAGGTCACGGGTCGCAAACTCCGCGCGGGTGTGGTCGCAGCCATGAATGCACAGCGACAGCCGGTCCGAACGATCACGAAAAAGCCGCGCAATGCTGCTCTGGGTTCGCCGGTAGTTCCAGGGAATGAATGCGATGGTCGTAGAGAAATTGTTCTCGTCCATCTTCGAGAGCAGATCTTGGTAATTCAGGTATCCATAAGACTTCTTCAACAGAGGGTCGTCGATAATGAAATTGGCGAATCGATGTTTGCTGTGCCAGCAGTGGTTTGGGAACGCCCACTTCAGGAACATCGCTACCGGCAACAAGCGAGAGAAATATTTCGCAACATCGTCGCCGCCATCGGTTTTTTCCTGGATATCGGCCATTGCAGTGCAGGCAAGAAAAAAGGTTGTGCATCCTTTTTGCTCTGACAAAATCCAGAATGGCAGTCCCGCGATCGAAACCAGAGGGTAGAGACCGCCAGCAGTCGAAGCGCATACAAATCCGAAATCCGTTTGGTTTTGGGTGGGACCGAATGAAAGGCCAGAAAACTCCTTGGTGAGCTGCGGGTGAGAACAGGCAACTTCATAAACCAAGTCGGTTCGCTCAAATCTGCGCACGTCTAGAATCTGGCCGTCTGAGAACCAGGTTCCGACGGGAAGCGTATCGCTCTGCGGCGAAAACCCGTACAGGAACAAGAAGCGTGCCTTGCGGCGCAGGCGTTCGAAGGAGGCGAGATTGGTCTCGCCGCCGTGCCGCCACCGGGAAATAGTGCTGGCGCTCGCTAAGATGCAAAGATCGTGGTCAGGCGCACGATCCAGTTCTGCTTCCAATCCCGTTGCGTCTAACGTTGTGCATCGAACCCCGAGAAACTGGGCGAGAGACCTGAGTCGCACATCACACGGGGCTGGCTTCTCATCTTGAAACAGTATCGCCTGAGGATTCATGCGCGCGGGTTCCGAGCCGACTGGGGCGTGGTGTTTTAAGCCCCGCGCGACTGTCGCAATTCGAGCGGGCGCAGGGAATTGATAAATTCCTGGTAGCTTGTGTGTTCGGTAAACGGTGCAATCAGTCTGGCAAGAGGCCTTACTCGTTCGACGCCACACACCGTAAACGATGAAATGTCGGTCGTGACCACCGATCCAGCCATGGTTTTTTTTAAATGATGATTCGTCCAGCACCGCCGGTGTAGGCCACGATCGTGGTTCGCAGTCCGATCGTTACCACAGGGTGAATTTCCACGCACTGGGGACCACGGACACTCCCACTAGAACTTCAGGGCCGACTCCCAACTTCAAAAGATAATTGCCCTCTGGTTCGCCCGGGGATTCAGTTCGCGATACGTAAGTTGATGCTGGTTGAAGCACGCCGCGATTCGGTTCGTAACCTGTCAGAGGCTATCTTCATCGCTTGATAAACTGACCACGCGCCGCAACTTCGACCACAAGAACCCGATCGCCACGGGTTTGCTGGCGGTGAACTTCATCTCTCGCCATACCTTTTGCACTAGCTGCTTTGTTTTTTCGATGGGCAACATGTCCAGACCTATATTCCACAGATTCCACAGCCAGCGGCCGCGTCGATAAGATTGCTTGTCGTAACCAAACGAAGCCAGATGCTTGCCGGCAATCCAGTTGAAGCGTTCATGTTTCGCGCGGCTCCAGCCACTCCATCTCTCCAGAGGGCGGAAGTCGGCGGTCTTTGGCACCGCATGCCAATGAATGCCCGGAGCAATAAAGGATTGTTGCCAATCCGCGCCCTCGCGGCGAAGGCTGGAAGAACCTCGCACTGGAAGGTTAACCGCAGCTGCAAAATCGTACAGCGCCGGATCCAGTCGCAAGAATGCCATTATCGTGCGCAGCTCGGCTTCCGTGTTGCTGTAGAGATCCTCATACCTGACGATCAAGTATCTGCGCCCGCGATTGGAATCGTCATCGGCGAAGCGCCGGATGGCCGCTGCCCGTTCTGCCCACTGCCGTGCCTCCTCTGCGAAGCTGCGATAGAAGGTTCTCACCGCCGATTCCACCACTGCTCGACCGTCGCGAACCAGAATCAGTAAATCGGCATCGGGAAAAACCCTGAAGAACAGGTGCAAATTAGTGACATCCGGAGTTTTGGTGACCAGTACCTTCAGAGGCTTGTCGGCAGGCACCTTGCCAGTGAGGATTCTCCTGTTTCTCACCTGCAATCGCAAGTAGGAAATCAGTCCGTCACCAAGGCACTGGCACAGCAACTCGCGTTCCTTGCGGAGTTGTTGCGGCCCCCACCACTGTTTCCAGTTCCGCGATGCCAGATATACGTATTTCACCAGCAAGTTGGCGCAGGTTACAAAATGATCTTCCTCCAATTCCAGTCCGTCCACATCACAATCCGGGTGCACGCGAAGGAGGTCTTGCAAGTAGCTCGTTCCGCTCCGTTCGGCAATGCCTAGGATGAATACGGGTCGGGTCTGGCCCGGTCCGACATCAGCCCCAGAGTCTTCCCGCCTGGCTTCGTGAACTGCCATACTCTCGCCAAATCCTTTCTCGTCCATGGCTAGGGACACCCGATGGTTGGAGTTTGTGATCGTGCCTCGGCCGAATCGCCATCCAACCTAGCCAGCAAGGTGGCATAGAGCATCTGGCGACTCTGTAAGACGATTGCGTATGGGTGGGCTGATCGTAGATGCAGCTGGACGGTCAATAAACAGCCGATACCAAAGCTCGACGTGGATCAGGGCCCAAAAGATATGGCCGTGATCGGCGCGACCGCGGTCGTGCTCATCCAGCAATTGCTGTACATACTGCGGATTGAAGAGTCCGCGCCCTGCGATCGCCGCGGGGGAGAGGGTATCACGCAAGAATGACCGAGCTTCTTTCCGGAACCATAGTGAGATCGGCGTCGGAAAGCCTTGCTTCTTTCGGTCGATAACCGTCGCGGGTAGCAAGCTTCGGGCGACTTTTTTAAGCAAATACTTGCGTGCCAGTCCTTTCACCTTTAATCCTGGAGGAAGCGTCGCTGCGAATTCCACCAGTCTATGGTCCAGTAAGGGAACGCGTGCCTCGAGCGAAGCTGCCATACTGGTCTTGTCGCCCCGGGCGAGAAGCACGTCTGGTAGGTAAAGCGTCGTGTCGACGTAAAGCATTCGGCTCAAGGTATCGGTTCCGTCAGCGTGCGCCAGTCGGTCGATAAAGATCTGTTCGTGCGAGACGCCTTCCAAACTTCGTGCTAATGCCTCTGAGAGCACTTTGGATTTCATTTCTAAATTGAAGAGGGGCGACCAGTTAGCCAACCGGCGCTCTTCCTGTGGCTCGCACCAGGCATGGAGCGCAACTTTGGGCCGTCGCAACCCCGCGACATGCGCGCTGGCCGCTCGTGCCAGCGACTTTGCTGGCCGCGGCACAAAGCGAAACCAGGTAGCGAGTTTTTCGGCGGCATAGCGGGCATAGCCAGCAAACAGTTCATCCCCACCTTCTCCGGTCAGAACCATTTTTACGTCGTTGGCCGCAGCTTCCGCCAGCAAATAATTGGGTAGTGCCGCCTCTTCTGCGATCGGTTGATCTAGGTGCCAGACGATCTTTTCAGCGAGATCGATCAGGTCCTGCGGGCGCACGATTACCTCGTGATGGTCGGTGTGATATTGCTGAGCCACCAGGCGCGCATACTCGAGTTCACTGAACTGCTCGCCTTTGCCGTCGAAGCCGACGGCGTAAGTACGCACTGGACTCGCTAAGCGCTGCGACATCAAAGCCACAACCGTACTGGAGTCCACCCCGCCACTCAAGAACGCCCCGAATGGCACATCGCTCATCAACTGCGATTCGACGCATTCTCGTAACAGCGTCAAAAGCTGCTCTGCATACTCCTGCTCGCGCACACGGCCATTGTGGCTGCAGGGGAACGAGAGGTCCCAGTAGGGCCGGATGCTCGGGCCGTTGGCATCGCAGGTCATCAGGTGACCGGGCGGGAGGGAGGCAACGCCCACGAACATAGTTTGTGGGGAAGGCACGTACTTCAGAGACAAGAAATTGCCCAACGCCGCCAAGTTCGCCTGCGCCTCCACGTGAGGATCGTGGAACAGGCATTTAATCTCGGAAGCGAAAACGAGCCGTTCCTTGTCGGCATAATAGAGAGGCTTTATGCCCAGCCGATCGCGCGCCAGTAGCAGTCGGCGACGTCGCGCGTCCCAGAGTGCGAATGCAAACATGCCGTGCAGCTCGTGCACACACTCGTCCCCGAGCTCTTCATAAAGATGCACGATGACTTCGGTGTCACTCGCAGTCGTGAATTTGTGTCCCCGGCTTTGGAGGTGGTTTGCCAGCCGACGGTAGTTGTAGATCTCGCCATTGAAAACGACAACGACGCTGCGGTCTTCGTTATAGATCGGTTGGTTTCCACCCTCTAGATCAATGATGCTTAGCCGGCGCGCCCCCAGCCCCAGAGCCGGCTCCAGGTGTATCCCCTCGCCGTCCGGGCCGCGGTGACGAATGCTGTAGAGCATTGTCCGCAGGGTGTCCTCCTGCACTGGTTCACCCGAGCGGTATGGATAAATTCCGCAGATTCCACACATGGGATTACTCTCCCTCTCGAAACTAGAATGGTTGCAGTTGTTCGATCTCCTTGCTCGTGCGCGCTGAGGTGCCGAGGCAGAGACATGTTTTAGTCCGCTTGGTGAGCGAAAAGCATTTTTTCCGCGGTTCTGCGGCTCGCCCGACTCCGTACCGATATCTGGGGCTTGGTAGGGGCCCTGCAGGATTACTGCGGATGCGGTCCACCGCACATGATGAAATTCCAAGAGGCGGTAAGTACAAGGAGTTACCCTCGGAGCGGGGTCAGCGACGCGATGAACTCCTGGTAACTCGTAGTTCCTGTGAAAGGTTTGCCAACCAGGGCGAGGGGCTTAGCGGTATTTGATCCATACAACGTGTGTGGTGCGACACTCCCGCTAACTTGGGTTGAAGCCATGATGACCGCGCCTTCTCCAATGACTAATGGACGGTCTCCCGAGGTTACGATCACACAACTAACACCGACAAAGGCGTCTTTACCGATTACAACTTTTCCCGCACCGCGGGTGTGAGCGACAACAGTACTTCGCATCCCTAACATCGCGCCATCCTGGAGCTCGACGCACTCAGGATATTCGTTTTCCAGATAGACATCATCCCCGATCCATACGTTCTTGCCGATTTGTACTCCGCGCAACCGGTGGAGGAAAGGCCGCAGTGTAGTTCCGCCCGGGAGAATGCGGCAGAGCAGATGCAAAAATCTGTTCACACCCCGTCGGATGAGCCCCTTGCGACGGAAATGATTGGGCGATGGCAGCGAGAGATCAGGTCCCCCTGTGGCAAGCTGCACTTCACCTCCTGTTTCTCGTTGCGGCTCGCCGTCGGCCCCTCTAGGCATGGGCCATAACTGCCTCCGGCTGATTGCCTGTGCCTGTTGTTGAATCGTACCCGCCGTGATCAGTGATTCCATTGAAATGCGTTGGCCAAACTGTTGTTCAATGCGAGTGAGCAGTCGTGCTGCTCGTAGCGAGTCGCCGCCGACCGTAAAAAAATCAGCACGGATGTTGATTTCGGGAATACCAAGAACGCTTTTCCATATCTGCAGGAGTTGCTGCTCGACGGGGGCAAGTAGTTCCGCGGATGCGGACAGTTGGGCTTTGCCCTGAGATGCGGGGTACGGGTCCGTCCGATCGGCGGGCGCCGTGCACCCTCGCGCTGAACGGCTCGTAATCGGGTGTATCCACTGTAGGTCACTCAAACGCTGGTCGGGGTCGTCCACAAGCGTTTGCAAAATTCCCCTGTAGTTGTCGGTGAACTCCTTTATCGTCTCTGCTTGAAACAGGTCCGAGTTGTATTGCAGATCTAGTTCAAGTCCGGATCCCATGGTTAACCAGAGATTTAGCTCGTATCGAGTGGTGCCGGTATCGACCGCATGCGGTTCGACGATCAGATCGGATGATGGAAAGCACCCCGTCGGGGCATTGCGAAACACAAGTAACGTCTGAAACAGTGGATTGCGACTGGGGTCCCTAAGGGGCTGCAAGTGGTCCACTAACGTGCCGAATGGCAGGTCCTGGAACGAATAGGCGCTCAGCGTTGCCGTCCTGACCCGACGTAGTATCTCGCGAAGCGTAGGGTTCCCGGAAAAATCGGTTCTGATCACAACCACGTTGCCAAAAGGACCGACCACCTGCTCCGTCTGGGCGAGTGGGCGATTCGCTACGCAGGAGCCAATGCCGATGTCCTCACTTCCTGAATAGTGATGCAGCAGGCATCCTAAAGCCGCGAACATTGTCATGAATGGTGTGACGCGTTCCCCAAGGGCCAAAGATTTTATGGCCTCCGCTAAACCCGAAAAACGTGTTATCGCGTGAGTGCCTCGGTAAGTTCGTTGCGGCGAGCGGGGATGGTCAGGGGTAACGTGATGAAAGTCATTTCCGTTCCCGAGACGCTCTTTCCAGAAAGTGAAGCGCGAGGCCAGCGTCCCATGGTCGAGCCTTTCCTGCAGCCAGTTGCTGAACTCAGCATAGTGGTAATTCAGCTCGGGCAGAGGGGATGGATCGCCGCTTCGAAATGCGTTGTAAATGGTGAATAGTTCGGAAAGCACAATTCCGGTCGACCAATCGTCGCAGACGACATGGTGTGTTGTCAGGCTCAGGATATGGTCGTCAGTATCCAGGCGGAGCAGGCATAGGCGGACCACCGGTCCCTGAGAAAGGTCGAACTGACGAGTCCCCTCTTCGAGGAGCACGGATTGGATCCTCTGTTTGCGAGCATCTTCACTGAGACTGATCAGATTCACAACCGGTATTGTGACTGGAGCTAACGACAGGATGCGCTGTGTCAGTTTGCCGTCCACAATGCTGAAGGCGGAACGCAAGACGCGATGACGTCGAAGAACCTCGAAAAAGCTCCGTTCGAGAACTCCCCGGTCGAGTTGTCCGTGGATGCGGAACGCCAAGGCATAGTTGTGCGCGATGTTACCGGGAGTCGACGGATCCTGCATCCACAAACGCTGGTCGACATACCATCCAAGTCCCGGGAAATGTTCCTCGCCGGCCGCCGCGGGGCGGTTGAGGCGATCGATTTGGTACGCTGGCTGGCTACTAGTACTCATAGAGATCTTCCCCGTAGCAGCGCCTGTTGCCGAGCTCCCCTGTCGCAACTTGCGCCATGCTTCACAGATAAGACTGCAATCGTGATATTGGCAGCTGCCGATTGTCAGCGGCGGCGGTCAGCAAAGCCTGAAGATCGCTCACCAATCGAGTAATTGTGTCGAAATTAAACAAGTCGGGGTTGTACTGCAACCGGCCAGCCAGCTGGTCACGATGTACGATGAAAGCCAGATAGACGTCCCACATCGCCCCTCCACTGCTGGCATCCATCGAAGTCACCGACCACCTGGACGAGCCTCCCGATGCAGGAGGTTGCATAGATACGCCCACAGTGAAAAACGGATTACGGCTTTCATCCTGAGTGGCAAGCAGTTCATGCGCCAGAACCTCTAATGGCACGTCATCATGAGACATCGCGTCATAAGTGACGCGCTGAGAGCGCTGCAAAAGCAGCGAAAAACACGGGTCTCCGCTGAGATCCAGACGTAAGGGCAGAGGATTCAGAAAATGCCCGAGCAATCCCTGCACCTCGGACCGCTTGCGACCGGCCGGAGAAAAGGTGCCGATGATGATCTCCTCTTGTCCTGTGTAGCTGTGAAGCAGCGTAGCCAACGCGGCCTGAAGTACGATGAACGGGGTAGCACGCTCCTGGCGGCATAACTCCTTAACAGCGGTGAAAATCTTGGCCGGGAAAGTGAAGGAGTGGATAGCGCCGCGGAACGTTTGCCGAGGTGGACGGGGACCGCTCGGCCAGGTTAATGTCAGAAGCTCTCCGCCAAGCTGTTTACGCCAATACTTCAGCTGCTTGGGGATCTCCTGATGCACCAGCCACTCGCGTTGCCAGTAGGCGTAATCCCCATACTGGATCGCTAACTCAGGAAGAGGTGAGGGCTGGCCGGTGGAGAAAGCTTCGTACACCGTGGTGAGTTCCTCCGGGAACACCTGATAGATCGAAACGCCGTCCACAATGCTGAGGTGGGCGGTGAGGCACAAGCGATAGTTTTCCTCGTCCATGCGGATCACCATCGCACGCAAAAGTGGTCCAGCGTCTAAGTTGAATGGAATCCGTGCCGCTTCAGTCATCAGGCGCGCGGCCGATACTTCTCGCTGCCACTTGGACGCATCGCGCAGGTCGGCGATCGGTAGCGGGAACGCGGCAGGCGCTGCGTGAACCACCTGCCAGGGCTGCCCGCGCCAGGTCTCGTATGTGGTTCGCCAGATTTCGTGCCGGCGAATAATTTCGGTTAGGCTGCGTTGGAGCAGCGCGAGGTCCAGGGGCCCGTTGCGATAGAGGGTTATCGACTCGTTGTACAGGAGCGGAGTTGCTGCGGTTTGGGTGCGACGCCACAGATGTTCCTGGGTGAAGGATAGCGGTATCTGCACACCCCGAGGTCGAGGCATGATTTTCTGATCGGCGGGAGGGAGACGCAGGCTTCCCCCGAGGCACTGTGCCAGCACTCGGCGCTTGACCTCCGATAAACCTGCCATCTTGGCGTTGGATGGAATCACGGGCTGCACTCTCAAAATGTGACCGGCAGGGCGATCAAACCGCGTAACCCCAAGTTGGGCCGCCAACTCAGGGGGGCCGGCTGGAGGTTCAGATGGGGCAGGCGGCGGAGTATGGTAGCGAACGAAATCTGGCCCTCGATGCGGGCGAGCGCGGCCCCAAAACAGAAATGAGCCGCCCAGCCAAAAGCCACGTGCCGGTTATCGGTTCGGGTAAGGTCCAGTACATCCGGATCAGGGAATCGTTCGGGATCGCGATTGGCTGCTCCCATCACCGCGATCACCGCTTGCCTTTTGCGGATCTTTCGGTTCCCCAGTTCGAGGTCGTAGGGTGCGATCCGAGCCGTATGCTGGCTGGGGCTTTCATAGCGAAGTAGCTCCTCTACAGCTGCCTGCATAAGCGACGGGTGGTTACGCAACCATTGCATTTTTTCCGGATTCCGCAACAACGTGAGCAGCCCATTCCCGATCAGATTGGTGGTGGTCTCTTGCCCCCCGACCATGGTCACGATGACGTTGGCAATCACTTCTTCCTCACTCAGGCGGTCACCGTTGATCTCCGCGGTTAGCAGCCAATTGACAAGTCCTTCGCGGGGACGCACCCGCAGTTCGCGAACTGTGGTGCGGAAATATTCCAGCATGTCCTCGACACTGCGCAGCACGCGCGGAACCCGATCCGGATTGTGCTGGAAGTTTCCTAGCATCTCCGCAAAATCCGCTGACCAGTCCTTGAGTTGGAGATGGTCACTGATCGGGACCCCCAGCATTTCGGCGGTCACGATCGCCGGAAGCTGTGCTGCGAAATCAGCGATCACGTCCATCTGCCCTTTATCCACCACCGCGTCGATCAATTTGTCGGCAATCTCCTGGATGTGCGAGCGTAGGCGCTCGACTCGCCCTGGGGTGAACGCACTGGCCGCCAGTGAGCGCAGGCGCGTATGAGTGGGCGGATCGAGGAACAGCATCTGCTTCACCATCACGGCCGCAATCGGATTTAGGCGGGAGAGTCCCATCTCGGTTAGCTGTTCCGGCGTGGGAGTGCGATCTGCGGAAAAATCATGCAGCACGCGAACCACGTCGGCATAACGAGTAGCCACCCAGGCGTGAAGAAATGGATCCCAGTGCACAGGGTCTTCACTGCGCAAGCGACGGTACAAAGGATAAGGATCCGCCAATGTCTCAGGATCGAGCAGGCGGTAGAGGCTGAGGGTAGCTCCTGGGTTCCCGGGTCGCGGTGAGGGAGATTGGACGGCGACAGAGTTCATGGTTGTTGACCTCCTGAGCCGGCGTGCTGCAAGACAGTTTCAACTTGAGCCTCGTCCATCCCATCAACCGTGGCGACAATCAGCCGCTCAATCTCTTGCGCCAAGAGCGCTGGGGTGGGCAAATCGAAAATACTCAGCAAGGGAAGCTCGACGCCGAAGGTGTCCTGAATACGCGCGATGAGTTGTGTGCCAAAAAGGGAATGGCCGCCGATTAAGAAAAAATTGTCGTCCACTCCCACCCGGTCCAGGCCCAGCAGACCGGCGACTATTCCAGATAGCTTCTGTTCGAGCACGGTGCGCGGCGCGACATAGTCTTCATCCGGCAAGGTGTTGGTGGAGTCAGGGACGGGCAATGCATCCCGATCGATCTTCCCGTTTGGAGTGAGCGGTAGAGCACTTATTCCAATGAAAACAGCAGGCACCATGTAATCTGGGAGGCGCTTGCGCACTAAAGCACGGAGTGAACCGGAAGTGAGCGGCGTGTGGTCGCGAACGATGACGTATCCGAGCAGTCGCAGATTTCCCGAACCGTCGGCCCGTGCAATCACAGCGCTGGCTTCGACTGCGGGATGAGTGTTGAGAACGCTAACAATTTCATTGGGTTCAACCCGGTAACCGCGAATCTTAACCAGGTCGTCCACTCTCCCTAGATAGGCCACCTGACCGTCCGCCAGGAAACGTGCCAGATCTCCGGTGCGATAGAGCCGCGCACCGGACTTCTTGTTGAAAGGATCGGGAATAAACTTTTGAGCGGTCAGCTCGGGGCTATTTGTGTATCCTCGGGCCACACCCGCGCCTCCAATATAGATTTCTCCCACTTCGCCCCTCGCTATTAAGTTAAGGGAGTCGTCACAAATATAGATCTGAGTATTGTCGATCGGCCGTCCGATGGGAGGCCGTTCATCTGCACAGGCCGTGGCTGGTACCAGGCCGGAGGTTGCGACCACAGTGGCTTCCGTGGGCCCGTAATTGTTGATCAGCTGAAACGGGAGCCCGGGACGCGGATAATGATGCAGAGTGTCGGCCCCGGTGAGCAAGAGCCTTAGCTTTGTGTCCGCTGGCCAGTCAAGGGAAATCAGACGTTCAGCCAATGGCGTAGGTACAAAACCGATGGTGATGCGCTGGTCGCCGATCCATTTACGCAGCAACTCGGGAGAATTCCGCGAGGCATCCGGCGTAATGTAGACCGTGGCTCCGGCAGTCAGATATGGCCAGAGCTCCCACACTGCGGCGTCAAATCCAAAGCTCGCCAGTTGGGTGGCTCGGTCTTCAATTGTTACGGTGAAGACATTCTGGTGCCAGCGTACAAGGTTTATTAGGTTGGCGTGGGTTATCTCGACCCCCTTAGGGGTGCCGGTTGAACCGGAGGTATAGATCACGTAGGCCAGATTGTCCAGAGTTGCAGTATCGAGCGGTGCGTGGAGTGGGTAATTCGCGATCGCTGGCGCATCGCGGTCCAGCATCACCGGCCGCCACTTGCCCTTCGGCAGGCTGCCTGACACTCGTTCCTCCGTCAGCAGGGCCAGAATGTTTGCGTCTTCCAGAATGTAGGAGAGCCGCTGGCGTGGATAACTAGGATCCATGGGGACGTATGCGCCGCCCGCCTTAAGGACCGCCAGTGCGGCCACAACGTTGAGGGGCGATCGCGACATGCATAGGCCAACCCGCACCTCGGGCTTGACACCCAAAGCCTGCAAATAATTCGCCAGCTGATTGGCCCGCGTGTCCAACTCCGCATAGGTAAGCTCGATATTCCCCACCAACGCAGGATGCTGGGGAGTCTTGACCGCCTGTTGTCCAACCAGGTGAAAGACACATTGGTCGTGGAAAGACTGCCGCATTTGGTCGGAGCTTGTCAGCGCTGCTTGCCGCGGGACCATTGCGGGCTTACAAGATTCAATCTCAAAGGTTGCAGATCTATGCATATGCACCTCCGGGAAACCACCTTCGCAATATGTGTTGCTGTTCAAACTCTGTAGGCTGGAGACGCTAGGTGCTTCCGACTTGCCAGAGAGTGCGAAACACACCAAAGTCCTCTTTGGAAAACGCCTTCAAAAGAAAAATCATCGCCACATAGGCCACTGTGCTTACACAGGCAAGTGCCCACAACTCGAGATAGTCACGAAGCAGCACCGTTATGACGCCCATTCCCACCGCCGCCAGCGCCGACCTCCCCGCAAGCTGAACAAATCTGAGATGACTCCCGTCTCGTCGCACGTGATACGTGAGAAGCAGATCAAGGACGAGCAGAGAAGCCGTGGTGGAAATAGCAGCTCCCAAGGAAGCAAACGAGCGAATCAAAAAATATCCTGCCGCCAGGCGGAAGAGAAGGGTCACGCTCTGGCTCTTAAGAGTGTCGCCATGTTGACCTCTTGCCGACAGCACGCGCCACAGGACCGCCCACAGCGAACCCAACGGAATAGTCCAGACCAGAACCTTCAAGACCGCGACTGACGAGTCGAAACCATCGCCATAAAGCCAGTGAAGGACGGGGCGGCCAGTTATGAACAGGCCTACTGTAATGGGGAATGACAGCGCTAGCAGGTATTTGATAGATTTTTCCCGGAGTGCGTGCCTTCCCTCGTTCCCGGACTGATAGTAACTGGACAGAACGGGGAAAACATTGGTCATAAAACTCCTTGGAATGAGCTGCCACAGATCAACGATCTTTAGCGCAGCACTATAGAAACCGATCTGGGCATTATTCCTGGTAAACGACAGCAGAATAATCTCCGGACGTGACAAGAATCCTTGAATAAGGGAGCTGCCAGTAAAGGGACGAATCTCCCGTAGTATTCTGAGGGCAAAGGCGGGCAGGAACTCCCAATGCAATCTGGTGACGTAGCGGTTTATGGATAGGAAATAGAATGCCGCTACCACGAACTGCACCATGGTGAACGCCAAAATCAGACTAACCACGCCTAAGCCTCGCGACAACAGGTACAGGGCTGCCGTCAAGTTGATTACGCCCGCAACCAGCGCGGAATAGGTCAGAAACTCCGCCCGCTGGTATGCGACAAAGACCGACTCCTGGATGGCCTTCAGGGTTGCCGGCACGATCGCCCACACAATCAGATACAGAGCTTGTTCGACGTCTCGGGAGAAACCCGCAAAAGGGACCACCAGGCGCGCTCCGGCTGCCAAAACGATTCCGAGCGCTCCGCTCATTAGTGCGGTGTGGACTACGAATCTACTAGTCTGAGTGCGATCTTTGGCAATTTCCCGAACCAGATACGTAGTGCATCCTAATTCAGCGGCCAGAAACAGTAGGCTGTAATAGACCATCGCCACTGAGTAAACGCCGAATGCCCCAACTCCGAGCCTACGGGCGACGCAGATACCAAGGTACACCGTGCTGAGTCTCTCGATGACCTCGGAGAGTCCCAGCACAACTGTGTTTTTCAGAATGGTTTGAGATTGATTCACGGTTCCGCGCACTCGTCGCGTGTTGGTTGGGCTCAGTTGGGTTATGAGTGGCGAGGGAAACGCTGGCTGTTATGTCTTTTTGGCGTGACTCATTTGCTCCGGAACTTCGATCAACTGAAGTTTGCGGGTTCCCCAAGCGGGAATGCTAGGATCTTTCGCTCGCTGAGAGCGACTACCTTTCCTGCCTGCGTCTTGGTAATGAATACCGTCTTCGGAGACTAGACCGTCTACGGTCACTTGAAACCTTGAGTGGCAATGTGGGCAGGTGACCGAAGAGTCTGCGGCTGAAGCGCGCAAAGGGAGGCTCTTGGCGCAAACGCACATCCAGCCAATCTGCCGCGCTGGATTGCCGACCATCAGCGCGAAGTCGTGAACCGGTCTAATGACAACGGTGCCTGCACCTATGAATGCATACTGCCCAACGGTGATTCCGCACACGATGGTTGCGTTCGCTCCCACCGTAGCATTGGCACGGATCAATGTGGTTTCGAGCGCGGCGCCGGTCTTCTTAATGTAGGCGCGCGGATTATGGTCGTTGGTCAAGACGCAATTAGGGCCCAGGAAGACGTTGTCTTCGATTGTGACTCCCTGCCAAACCGCAACTCCATTTTTGACGGTGACATTATTGCCCAGGGTAGCTCCCGCCTCGATGAATGCGTGGTCACAAATGTTGCAATCGAACCCTATGCGTGCCCCGGACATGACATGAGCAAACGCCCAAATGCGCGTGCCGGAGCCAATATCGTCGGTTTCCACGATGGCTTGCGGGTGCGCGAAATATGTGTTCGCAGAAACTGCTACGCCAAGACTCATGTGCCGGCCTCTTTTTACACTCGATCTCTGAGATGAGGGATGTCAGAGGTAGTGGTGATTCGGAAACTGTTTCGTGAAGGCTGGGACCACAGATCGCAATAAGCATCTAGGAGCCGGGCGGCGGAGTAGCTCCAGGCAAGATGCTGTTCGATTCTGTCGCGTCCGATCGCACCCATGATCTGCCTCCGCTGGGGATTATCCATGAGCTCCGCGATGTTCCGCGCAAGCTCCAACTCGTCATTCGGTCGAGCATAGAGCGCGGAAGACTCGGCCGTAAAACGATGCTCGGGCAAGTCGAACGCTACAATGGGTTTTGCCGCAGCCATGTACTCCATGAGCTTGATCGCGGTACACCGATCGTTGTATGGATTGGAAGGACTCGGGTCAACGCAGATGTCCGCACTCGCAATGTATCGGGCATAACGGTGCGGATCATCTATCCAGCCCGTAAATCGAATGCACTTAGCGACTCCCAGCGTGTCCGCTTGGCGTCTTACATCAGGTAGTGCGTCACCATCGCCTACGACTAAGCAGAGTAGATTCGTTCGGTTAAGGGTCACCACGAGGTGGCGCAGGGCACGGAGAAGAAAATCCACGCCGTCCTGAACCCCAATAATTCCGGCATAAACCACGATTGTGCGTGCCTGAGTCTTGATTTCCGGGTCGGGCTCAATCGTCTGCGCATGCTTCAGTTCGGGGCCGTTCCGGACGACCGTTATTAGCGCCTCATCGACACCGTCTCGGTGCATTTCGATCGCCTTATGCGATTCATTGGTTGCCAAGACGTGATCGGCTAGTCGACAGGAAAGCCGTTCACACCAAAGCAGCGCTTTGTGCACCCATCTCTTGCCGCCCTGCGGAAAGCGAGCGTAGTACATTTCCGGCGTTAGGTCGTGATGGTCGAACACAAAGCGTTTTCCCAGGCACTTATAAAAAGCCCCAATCAAGACGAGTGTGTCGGGAGGATTCGCGGCATGAATAACATCGAAGCCCTCCCGGATGCACACCCAAAATGCAAGGAGCGAAATCGCCGCCATCGAGTAGGCATACTCGTACACGTAACTGAAAATACCGCTGGCTGGCGGAGATGCCGGAAAGCGGTACACATTCACCCCGTCGATCCTCTCATGCAGCTTCTGTTGCGGCTCCGCTGGGCTGATGACCGTAACCTGATAGCCAGCCTTGCATAGAGCCTGGGACTGCTTGCGCACCCGTGGATCCTTGGGGTAGGAGTTGTTCTCTACCAGCATCAGAATACGGCTCGGTGTTGTTGCTGCTTTTGTCACTCGGTTCCAGTGCGTTCGGATATCTTGGACCTGCTTGCTGAGTTGCCGTGCCTGCGGCTCACAACGTCACGGCGGCAACCGTCGAGGATCGTTGCAGAGTAGGATTCAAAGCTCGGCGATACACTTCGAAAGTCATTCGCGCTATTTGCGTGGGCGAGCACTCGGTGTTGAGCTTTCGGTTGCCATTGCTACCGAGAGTGCGGGCCAGATCTCGGTTCTGCAGAATGCGCACAATTCGATCGGCTAGCGCCCTTTCATCGCGAGGTGGCACACAGAATCCTGTACGCCCGTCTTCGACCATCTCAGGGATGCCGCCTACGCTTGTGCCAACTACCGGCTTGCTGTGTGTGTACGCCAAAGGGATCACACCGCTTTGAGAGGCTTCAATGTACGGTAGCGTGACCACGGTTGCCTGGTCGAACAGTTCCGCGCAGTGAGTGTCTGAGATGTACTCGTTATGCACCTCAAAAACCTCGGGATTCACCATCATCCGGCGATAGCGGGAAAAAGCCTGGCCCTGACCCGCGATGACAATCTTTGCGTCCGGAACTTGCGAGGTGATGAATGGTTGGGCGCGAATCAGAAATTCCAATCCTTTGTATTCCCAGATGCGGCCAAAAAAAAGCACGGTAGGCGGATGGTGGTGGTGTGGCTTGCTCTCGACCAGCGGGTGACCCAAGCCTATATGCGGGATTACATGGATCGATTCATCAGGGATGCGGCCGCTGCGAGCGAGCTGCTGCTTCACGAAATTCGAATGCACAATGATCTCATCGGCGCGACGCTGGCTGAGATCGAGAATCCATTGCGGAGTCTTGCGGGACGGTTTGTCTCCGGGATGGCGGCGGCAGTCGTGGACCGTCAGTACAAAGCCTGACTGTGGCATAAAGCGAAGGCCAAGGTTGAGCCACAAATGTCCTTGCTGCAGATGAAATATATCTGCCGAGTAGCTTTTCATCTGTTGCCGGAGACTCGCCAGCATCCGCATCTGGCGGATAGGCTGACGCAACCGCGGCGGAGAAAACGGGCGAAACACCACCGCTCCGTCGAGCAGGCCGAGGTACGGTTCTGCATCTGTTCCGGGAAGCATCAGTAGAACCTCGGCATGGCGGGCAAGAGCACTCGCCAATCGGATGCTGTATTCCAAAAAGTCGAACGAAAGGTAAGCGACTCGCATGATCTACAGAGGCGGTGCTGTATCTGAGCAGCAGCTGACTTAGGAGAAGCGACGTCGAGAAACGGTTTTGACTCGAACCGCTGCCGTCGGCCGGCCATTGACGACCGGCGGCGTGCAGCGGTGGATAGCCCCGATAACTGCTGCCAATACTATGAGCAACTGCATCAAGGGCCGGCCACGGTCTGGTTCGAAAAGATCGCAAATCATGAGCGAAGCAATCCCACACAAGAACGTGAGAGCCAGCGGCGAATAGGGTGCGTGCTTACATTTCCAGCACTGCCAACCTCGATTGAGGGAGGATGCCAGAAACCACAAATAGGCAAGCAGGCCACCTAGCCCAGCTTCTGACCAAACCAGCAGGTATTTGTTGTGCACCGTATAGAGCCATTCACCCATAGACTCCTGGGTAGCATATTCTCTGACGTTCGCGGTGAAGTTATTGACGCCTACCCCGACAAGCGGCTGGTTCTCGATCATCGCAATTGCAAGCTTATTCAGGGCAATACGGGAATGGGCGGAGCCCTCGTCACTCTCTAGCAGTCGTCGTGACAGCGGGGTATCGGACAGTAAGGAGACAAAAAGCGCAACTAGCGCCCCAACCATCATTATTTTGCGACCTAGCCGGAACAACCGCCATCCCGCGCCGCATAGTAGTAGGGTCGAGCTCGAAAAGCCTAGCCAGCCCCCCCTGGAGTAGGTGAGCAGCAGGGCGATGAGTCCCATGCCAGCAGCCATGAGCGTAACCGGTGCATACCATGCATGCACCCGTGCGAGCAGAAGCAGGCCGACCACAAGCGTCAGCATGATGCTGAGGTAACTTCCTGCCGCATTCGGCGAAGCGAATGTGCCGCCGGGACGTGAGAACGCTTCCTCTCCCTCGGTCGTGTCCGCCATCAAGGTATGGCCGGGGAGACCCGGGATTTCGACATTGTGCCCACCCCTCTCTAAGGTCAAAATGATGCCCGCTTCAAGAACGAAGCCGACCAATAACAGGCGAATTACAAACTCCACATCATGGCGAGTGCGTATCCATTTAATGAGATAGATAAAAAGCAATAGCATTTGAGCTGTGAGCCAAACTTCATAGACGCCGATAAGGGGGCTATGCGCCGCGAGCAGCGACACTGCTTGAAAGATCAGATATAACGCCAGAGGCAGCGCCGGGCGAAGGGAGATCAGCGGCTCTCGTTCTCTCCTGCTTATGTATTGCACGAACCACAAAAAATAGAGGCCTAAAAGGGCTACGGTGGTGATTGAAATCTCCAGCCCACCTAAGCCACCTGTCTCACCAAGTTCGTCAGACCAAAACAAATGCGTGCCTATTTGTAAAGGGATGTCGAGAATAATGATCGCCAACAGCAGCTTTCGCAACCGTGTAGCTGAGGTGGCGAAGGGAACTAGCAGGGTAGTAGCGACGACGCTTCCTGCCGCCGAAAGTACTCCTGATCCGATCGGTGATCTGGAATCAGTCTCCACTGCTCGAGTGTCGACGCTGTGGTGGGCCGTCAATATCATTTTGGGCCGTCAATATCATTTCTTATACTGAGTGTGAGCGCGACTGCCGCTCGCAGTGAAACTCTCGTACTTGATCAGCCACATATTGGATAATGGAGTCGCTCAGTTCCGCATACATCGGCAAGGAAAGGCACTGTTGGGCGCACTTTTCTGCTACTGGGAAGTCTCCCCGCTTGTATCCCAAATCTGCATACGCTGGCTGGAGGTGGATTGGCACCGGGTAATGCATACCGGCCGTGATGCCGCGCTGCGCCAAGTGTGTCTTCAGTTCGTCACGACGTGCTGTCTGGATCACGAACAGATGCCAAACCGAACTGCCATAGCTCGCTTCGTGCGGGACCCCAACTTCCGCCCCGTCCAGACAAGCTTTGTAGAAGGCGGCATGCCGGCGGCGAGCCGCGTTCCAGGTGTCTAGGTGAGCGAGCTTGACTCTCAGCACGGCGGCTTGCAATGTATCCAGGCGGCGATTGTAGCCTTTGATCTGATGTTTGTATTTTTCAGTCTGTCCGTAGTTGCGCAACTGCTGTAAGGTTCGGGCGAGGCCTTCATCATTGGTTACTACTGCCCCAGCGTCTCCATATGCGCCCAGATTCTTACCAGGGTAGAAGCTGAAAGCGGCAGCATTGCCGATGGAGCCTACTCGTCGTTCTTTGTAGGTGGCGCCATGTGCCTGGCAAGCGTCCTCAACCACGAACAGCCCGTATTTGCGAGCGATCTCGAGAATGGGATCCATGTCCGCTGCTTGTCCGTAAAGGTGGACCGGAATGATTGCTCGTGTGCGCGGCGAAATAGCATTCTCAATTGCAGGGATACTGATGGTATGAGTCTTAGCATCACCGTCAACCAAAACCGGGGTGGCGCCTGTATGCGATATGGCGAGGGCGGAAGCGATGTAACTGTTGGCAACGGTGATTACCTCGTCTCCCGGCCCCACCCTCAATCCGCGCAGCACGAGTTCCAATGCCGAAGTACCCGAGTCCACGCCTACCGCAAAGCCGGCTTGGCAATAGGCGGCGAATTCCTGCTCAAAAAGGCTGACACCTTGCCCCAAGATGAAGTCGCTCCCCCGCAACACCGATGAAATCGCCTGATCGATTTCCGGGGTTATAGTTTGATACTGCGCGAAAAGGTCAAGCAGCGGCACTTGTTGGCATGGCTTGATCATTGGCATGATGCTCATGAGTGCTTACCTCAATTCTTGTACCTTGGGTTCGGAGGGAACGATCAATCGCTTCGAGCACACGTAGCACTGCGATTCCTTCCCGGCCGTTGGTTAGAGGGGACTCTCCCGTGGTCACGCATCTTAAGAAATGGCGGCACTGTTCCTTCAGAGGTTCAGCGATTTCGAGCCGGGGACTTAGAATGTCGCCATCGCGAATCTGTAACCGATATTCTCCGTAGTTCACCGCTTTCGGTTCCACCAGACGGACGCCCTTCTCAAACACTCGCACCTGTTCCATCGAGTTTAGGTCGTTAAAAACGATCCGTTTGTCGCTGCACACCACAACCGTTTCTCGCGTCTTGTTGGGGTCGGCCCAGCTGACGTGAATATGGCCGAGAACGTTCCCGAGATAGCCCAAGGTTATGAACCCGACATCTTCGCGGCAATTGCGTAGGACCTTACCCCCAACCGCGGATACCCAGGCAGGCACCTCGTCCAGCAAATAATTGAAGATGGCGATGTCGTGCGTGGCCAGGTCCCAAAGCGCATTCACGTCTCGACGGATAGGCCCGAGGTTGGTGCGGCGCGCGTACAGGTAGTACACCTCGGAGGGGGAATGGGTTATGAATTCTTTGACCTTCTTAATCCCAGGGTTGTAGATGAACGTATGACCCACCATTAAGGTTAGAGAATTGCTTTCGGCTAGGGCCGCTATCTCTTCGCCATCCGCAACTGTGGTGGCAATCGGCTTCTCGATCAGCACGTGTTTGCCAGCCAGAAGGCAAGTGCAAGCGATCGCGTGGTGGGTGGTCGCTTCGGTACAGATCACTACCGCGTCAACCTGTGGGTCCCGCACCACATCATCCACTTTCGTAGTCAAGCGTACGTGCGGGAAGCGGATCGACAACTCCTTCAACTGGTCGGGTCGCTGGTCACAGACGGTGACGAGTCGGGATTCAGAGAATTCGCTGAACACCCGGACATAGTTCATTCCCCAGTAACCGCAGCCGATCACGGCAGTTCCCAGGCGGTCGAGCGTAGGCATCGTTTACTCCTTTCTATCGGGCGCCGCGCCCACTGAGCACGGCAGGAATGGTGAATAACAGTATTTTCGCGTCCAGCCACAGCGAGGCGCGTCGCGCATATTCGACGTCCATTCGCAGCATTTCTTCAAACGGAACCTGGCAGCGTCCTTTGATTTGCCACAGCCCGGTGATGCCTGGTAGCGCGGTCAGGCGCTCATAGTGACGATCAGCGTAAAGAGCCGCTTCATAGAGCGGTACCGGTCGCGGCCCCACCAGGCTCATATCGCCTTTCAATACGTTCACGAGTTGAGGCAGTTCGTCCAGGCTGGTCTTTCGCAGAAACCGACCTAACCGCGTCACCCGCGCATCGTTGTTCAACTTGAAGCCGGTGCCATTTCCCGATGTGTCACTGCGGCCTTCCCGGAAATCCCGGATGAATCTCTCATGCAGCGACTGGTCGGCGTTGCTCACCATGGAACGAAACTTGTAGAACGCAAAAGGCCGTAGCACCCACACAATACGGTTACCCTTGGTCCGCCTTTTGACTCCGACGCGGTCGTGAATGAACAGCACTGGACCAGGCGAATCGAGCTTGACCAGAAGAGCGAGCACCACCATCAGTGGGAACAGCCCAAGTAGAAGGCTGGCAGACAGGAGCAGGTCAAGAAGTCGCTTTCCCCAAAAATACCAGTGCTGCCGGCCGCGGCCTTTAACTTCTACGGCATGCACGGGAACAGCCGCTGACGCTGCAAATGTCTGTCCCCTGGGGGGGAGTGCGGCAAACTCCATGTTGGCGTCGAGGCTTGATCCTGGAATGGTCGATGCTTGGGGAAGGGTATTCACTTGCTGGAACGCGCTAACTTGAGGTGCAATCAATCGGAAGTCCTGGGGCGGAGGTGAAGAGCGGAATCAGCTCAGCCGGCGAGAGTTTTTTCCCTCGCTGCTCTACGTGTGAACCCGTTGCCATTGCTTCCGCCGTTGCGGTGACCGTCGAATCGCGGTACCGAAGCGAGGACAGGAATATTCAGCGCGGATTCTATCTCATGGGGCGCGTGAAAAGAGGAATCGAAGAAATCGAGCACAAAGACAGAGACAAGGCTTGCCAGGGCCGCGAAGAACACTCCCATGACTGCCAGCATCCAGGGAGAATAGAGAGGTAAAGTTGGAACACTGGGCTCCTCCACCACCGCGACATTCAGGATTCGCATTTGGTCGAGCGCGTCCGTAATCCGCGACTGTTCGCGTTTCTGAACGTAAAGCAGATAATTCTCTTCCGCGGCTTTTACCTCACGCTGCAAATCTTGTTCGAGTCTCGCCTTCTTCTCCAGATCGTGGATCACCGACTGATAGCGCCGCGCGTTTGCTTGCATTGTGGACTGGCGCGCCAACAATCCGCTTAGGTCAGCCTCCGCCTTGGTCCGCTCGGCGGTGACCAGGGTATGAGTAGGGTCCACGTCGGTGGTGCTCTCGCGCAACGGGGCCACGTACTCGGCTGCAATCGCGGCACGGGTCTTCTGAATCTCCTCGTCGACTTCCTGGACTGGACGATAGCCCTCCTGGTACTTGCTCAGTAGCTCGGTACGTTTCAAATCCAAGGTTAGGAGTGTGCTTTTGAGCTGTTGCATCAGCTGTTCATTGTCCAGCGTTCGGACACTGGTGGTCATACGCGCCGGTACCGCTTGCGCCTGCTCTCCCAGCGTTCGAAGACGATTCTCGGTCTGTGCGATTTCTGCGCCGGTCGCGGCGATGTCGCCGTTTAGCGTGGTGAGCTGTTGCAGCATTTCGTCCCTCACTATCTCGGGACGCACAGAATTCTGGGCGCCAGAAAAATCCTGCAAGCGCTGCTCGGCGACTTTCAATCGCTCCTGGTAATCTTCGGCCTGTCGCTCAAAGAATTGAAACTGCCCGCCCGACCGATGAGCCTCGACGTGTTTGTCGATGTACGCCGCGTTCAGCGTTCGCAAAACCTGGGCGGCTTGTTCGGCGTTTCGCCGCCGATAGCTTACCTCTATGACACTGGTCTTTCTTACGGGCACCACTTTTAACGTGGACTTTAGACCCCTAATCGCGGCGCCCAGCCTGGCACGGGGATCATCGGAGCCGGAAAATAGATGGGGCAGCGAAAAGAGCGGTTTAGTGCGATCTAGTCCACACGCGGTGACCACCTTCCGCAGAACGTCATCACTCAAGAGTATTTCGACTTCGGAATTGAGCTCTTCTTCGGTGAGCGGCTGGCGTATCGTGAGCGGGACATTCGCCGTCGGACTCACCACCGGATCGACGCGGCCCTGCCTCACCAGGATCTTGGTTTCGGCTTCATACTTTGCAGGTAATAAAAAGGCGTATAGCAAGGCAAGCAGCGTCAGCAGCCCAAAAATGACCAGAAGAGCGTTCTTGTGGCGAAAGCCCACTCGAACAATGTCCCTTGCGCTTACGGGTGTTTGCCGCGTTCTTTCTCGATCGAATACATCGCCGTCAGAAGTCATGGAACGCTCCTGTTTCTTGCATACGTGTCCCCAGGTAATCGGCCTCAGTTACTGGATGGTGAAAAAGAAGTCTGATGGTTCTCAGGTGGAGAAGGGCTGGTCTGACACTCTACGGTATCGGGCTAACATTAATTCCGGTATTCGGTACCGGAAGAAAGCGTTTAATTTTGGAGATGCGGTTCTGGGGCACAACGATCATGTCGCCGGGCATAACGTGCAGATCTTCACTCAAGTTCTTGTGTTGCATCATTTTCTTGACGTCCAAAATTCTGCCCTGCATCCAGTCCCGGGAAATCCGGCGGTATAGAACTACCTGCGAATCCTTGGCAGTTTCGTTAAGAAATCCGCCCGCGATGGCCACGGCTTCGACCACGGTAGTATCGCCGCGCAGTTCGTACTTACCCGGACGTCCGACTTGGCCGCTGGCGATGAAATAGGGCTTCTCAAAATCCTTGAGGGAGATGCTGATTATCGGATCTCGCAAGATCTCGGCATACGCCTGACGCACCATGTCCCTCAATTCGGGAATGGTGCGCCCGGCAACGTGCACGTCCCCGACAGCCTTGAGCGTAACAAAGCCATCGGGTTGCACCACCACGGTCTGGTTGAATTCGGGACTCAGTTCAAACAAGAGGTCGAAGGAATCTCCCGGTTCCACCTGATAGCGGGGATTGCGCGTTTGAAAACTGGATGCGCCAGCGTTCGCAGGCACATTGGAAGCAGCGTTCATTTTCTCGGAACCCTTAGGCGTGAGTCCCGCCACCCGGTCTTGCGCCGGGGAAATCGGCGGCAGCAGGGCTGCGATGGCGATAAACAAGGGTGCTATGGTCTTGGAAGTCATGTGGGCTCCATCAACAATTCCGGTCGTGTCGGAACCACTTTCAGGCTCTGGCGAAGGCAAGGAAACTTGTCTCGCCTGGTCAAGTCAATGGCTTATCGCCAGGTACAAGACAGGACGATCAATTTGGGCGGGTGCTCTTTTGGCTGGGGACCTCGGTAACGACTTCAGCCGCTAAAGGCGCCGCCTCCCCCATGACCAAGTATCGTTTGACAAAGTCTTCGAGCTCCTTCAGGTTTCCCGGCCACGAATGAGCCTGGCAAGCAAATTGAGCTGCGCCCGACAGCAAACGTGGTGGCAGACCGTATTTCCATGCGATCTGGTTCATAAGATGGCTCACGAGGAAGGGGATTTCATCTTGTCGATGTCGTAGGGGCGGGATATAGATCGTAAACGCACTCAGATACGCGTAGAGCTCTCGAGAAAAGCTCCCGTCACCAACGCTCATTTCGATACTTTGGCTGCAGGTCGCAAGAATACGAAACTGACGTTTTGCGGCTGCGCCGTCTGCCGTTCGACGACTGGCCGTGTTCATCACGTAGTTCAGGATTTGTGTTTGGGTCTGAGGAGGAAGACGGACAATATTCTTGAATACCACCGTCTGGTACTCGGTGGATAACGCTGGTCTGATCGAGCCAGTTTCTGCCAAGGATGGGCCGTGCGCAAGCCGGAAAAGCTCTCGATCCAGACGCCCGAACGGTTTAAAACAGTCGATTACCACGATCGGATGGGGGGACTGGCCAGACAGCTTGTGAATCAAACGGGCAGCCGTTTCCTTGCCGCTGCCTCCTTCGCCTACAATTAACACCGGTACCTTTGTCTTCGCCAATAGGTCCGCTTGGATTCGAAGTTGCCGCATGGCGGTCCCCGCACAAACGAAAAAGAAGCCATCTCCGAGCTCCTCGATGCAATCAAGCATCATGGTTGATCACTGTTTGACGGAGGATTAAACTTTGGAACCGAGTTCTGGGACAGGAGCATGACCTGCGCTGCCGGTCATTGGGGAAGGAAATGGTTGTTCAGGGCAAAATCAAAGTTGCTCGATCGCATAATCTTCTATACGAACCACTAAAGATCTCGCGATACCATCGATCGACATTACCAAGCTTTTTTCCCCGTTGGTGCGAACCAAGACTCCCTCGATGCCATCGAGGCATCCGCCTCGGACGCGCACACGATGTCCGGCCCTGAGATAGGAGTAGGTGTTGCAGGATATTCGCTGCTCGAGAACTTTTTTAATTCCTGTGATCTGCTCGTCTGGAATGGAGACGGGTTCTCCTTGCATCGTGATGAAGCCCGCGCAGCCTCTCAGGCCCTGCACTGTGTGACGCACGGCGATACACATGTTCGCGTGCAAGAAGACATAGCCGGGAAACAAAGGCATTTCTACCTTCTTGCGACGATCGCTCCAACGATGGATTTCGACCTTCGTCGGGACAAAAGGCTCCATTCCATGACCGTGAAGTTGCTTGCTTACCAACCATTCGTGGCGCGACAGGGTCGCTAGCGCGTACCATAGTCTTGGTTCCGGCCGACCGGTCGAGTTTCCCCAACTTGCATAAGCAACCAGCGCTGTCATAGCTTCGCCCTTTGACTCCCATTGTTTGCGAAGACCTAAAAGCCTTACAGCATAGGTCGACTCGCTGAAAGTTACCTCAATGCCGCAAACCCCAACAAGAGGTCGAAACTCTGCGTCCTTTTGTCGCTTCTTGGCGCGCTGCATTCGAGAGGTCATTCCAGAGACGACTGTCCTCAAGTGAATCACCTAAGGTCAATGGATTATGGGTTGCGAAGAGAAGAGAGGAAGGAATGAAAATGTGAACCCATTGCGAGCGTAGAGGTAACGGTTTCCACCTCCTAGCTCACTATGTAGATCTCCCTTGGCATCCGAGCACTTCGGTTGTCACTGGCTACAACGTCTTTGGTTCTCTGCAATCAAACGGAGCCTACGTGCGCATCAACTCGGCGCTGGGACGGCGGCGACCGGTCTAATTGGGAATCACGTGAGTACACGAACACCGTGCGAGCGGCTATTCCCTCGCCAAGCCTGGAACCGCGGCGCGTCTTGCGCGACCTGGCAACTTAAGGCCGGGCACAAGCGCAACACAAGAATCTTGAATAACAGGGAGCCCCGCTAGCCATGCGGTAGAAGTTGTGTTTGCTGGCAGACATTTCCAAACTAAATCTTGTCAGTTTCCAACGCGGTACTGTCAATTTTGACAGTGGCTGGCCAGCTCTCCATTTGAGAGGATTCCCGACCGGACAGAATACAGTTACGTCCTTCAATTTGGAGGAATCCGCCGTAGGTCCGAGGGGTTTCCATTTGCCGAAAGCCGACGAAACCTTTTCGTTCAGAGTAGGCACCACAAAAGGTCTATCAACAGTTTACGAACTTTGCTTTTTCATTTTGACCAGTGATTTCGGTTTACTACGGATTGCGAGTCAGATTGCGAGCCGGAACCGTAAGCGGCACTCTTTGCATCGAGACGATACACAAACAGGTCTGTGCTGCATCGGTTCTATCCCAGTCGCTCGAGTCGGTTTTGACAGTCCGGCCGAAGAAGGGTCTTGGCGATACCCTCTGGCAAATCCGCTAAATATTCGACCCCAGGTGTTATATGGACCCAGTCATAGAAGAGACTGCGAAAGTTTTCTTGGCCGATGTGAGCTCGTTAGATTGCCAGCTTCTTTCGGCCTCCCTGACGCGTAACCATTTCCATGTCACGGGATGGGGGGTGACATCTGGCGAGGTGATCACCTGTGTTGAGGCTTGTAGCCCTGACGTCGTAGTAATTGGCGTTCAGCTCCAGGACGGCGCGATGGCTGGCGTTAGCGCGTTACGAGAGCTGCGCATGCTGGAATCGGCTCCGCGGGTGGTATTGCTCGTCGACTCGAGTGACCCAGAAATTGTGACTGAGGCTTTTCGTAATGGGGCAGCGGGCGTGTTTTGTCGGACGCGTACCCCTGCTGAGCTATGCAAGTGCATTCGCTGTGTCCTCGCGGGCCAAATCTGGGCCAGCAATGTGGAAGTGGAATATTTGATCAGGGCATTGCGAACCTCTTCCACACCGCGCATTGTGAACTCGAAAGGAATTGATCTTCTCACCAAGCGCGAGCAGGAAATCGTGAGCCTTTTAGCAGAGGGTTCAAGTAACCGCGAAATAGCTCAGCAGTTGCGGCTCAGTGAGCACACGGTAAAGAATTATGTCTTCACCATCTTCGACAAGGTTGGCGTTTCTACCCGCCTCGAACTGGTTCTTTGTGCGCTGCGCAGTTCCGCTCGATCTTTCCCGCCTGACCCGCAAAATGAAACCGGCAAGTTAGAACGACGCCATTAATGAACGAAAAGCACTTGAGGAGAGATTGTTCCAGAAACCGTCGCAGCGAACTGTTGCGAGTGGCCCGTCTGGAGTCGAGCGCTAATGGGCGAAATAGAGATCGAGACCGGAGGCGCGCTCGTCACGTTCAGCACGACTCCGCTGACGCCGAACTACTGATACCCGCTCTGTGTGGTTACCAGAATCGAGGTTGTGAATGCCGCTGACGGCGCAACCGATAGACCAAGAGCCGAAACAGTCCCCACCCTCGAAATTCCAGCAGCGTTGCCATTAACCGTCAGGTAACGGCATTTTTTCCGAGGTTCCGGAAACCGCGGCCGTGAACTGCTGTAACTGCCTTTGGCCAGGGTTGCACTGGTCGGTGAGATCAAAACGCTAACGTCATACTCATGACGATTGCTGTGACCATCCGATCGAGCGCCAGCGAGCGGTAACGATAAGATCGCACAAACGGGCGCAACTTCAACACTGGTCGGGGACCGAAATCGATTTCCGAATTGTCACCAGATTGCATCACGAGGTGTGCCTCTGAAGCCTTGCCGAGCCTTTCGCGAGCACGGCGAACCCATCATCGGTCACGATGTACAGGTTCGCGATCGTCGTGGCGACACATCTGAACCGTATTGAGGCGGATTGCAGGGAGTGCCCAGGGTGCGAAATCGCCTTGGTTGCTCTCTCGCGAAATTCATTTTTTTCTCTCTTGGAGAGGTACGAAGTACCTTCTATCTTTTTTACCACCACTTTACCGCCACCTTGCTTGAAGCTCGATCGGATAGAGCTTGGATCCGTCAATTGTCCTTCCGATTTTGCGCGTCGAATACATTTTCAGTATAAACGGCTGAGAGCAAGCAGTTGCGACACTTTGAAGAATAGGAATCCAAGCGTTGGGCTATGCGCCAGTTACTCGACTAGGTGAACTGGGCAGGCGCCTGAAGTGACCTTCTAATTATGAGATACTTTCTGATATTACTTCTCTCTGCGACGGCGTGTGCGCAGACGTGGTTCAGCCATATTGCCGTGAAACCAACTACGAATAGTTGCGGAATATCATGGACGACCGCCGTTCCAACGATTGATCATATTCAGTATGGACTTACAAAAGGCTCATACACCAAGGGCACCACTAACGGCAGCACGTATTCCGTTAACAAGTCGACGAGTATATCGAGCCTCGCTGCAGGAACTACCTATCACCTTCGGATCGCTGCAGGCGATGTCAGTCAAGTCTGGGTCACAAGCCTGGACTTTACCTGTACAACCCCAAGTTTGACCGCGCAGCACTCGGTCAAACTGAATTGGGGGGCCAGCATCAGTCCTGGAGTAGCGGGCTACCGGGTCTACCGGTCCACCATTTCCGGCGGGTATTATGCGCTTGTCGCGGCCGTGTCCGGGCTCACCTACACGGACCAGAGTGTACAGTCGGGAACGGCCTATTACTACGTTGTCAAAGCGATGAATACGGCGGGAGCACTGAGCGCATATTCGAGTCAGGTGAAGGCTCTAATTCCGTAGACGATCTGGGCGCATGAGAAACAAAGCTTACAAGAAGTGTTGAAAACCGCACCTGTTAAAAGTGGCAAAGTAAATTCCCAAACTTGCGAAATCGCCAGATGACAACAGAAAAGGCTGCCTTCTCTCGGGAGGCGGCCCTTTCTTTGTGCCCACGAAACCGCGGTCAAGGGCGACATTAGTCCCTGCTGCCACTTGGTGGGTTTTGCCTCATCCTGAGCGAGACAGACGTCTGGGATGGGGTTTGGAGCGCAATTTCTGGCCTCCGCAGGCCTCGTCTATAACGTGCGGCGCCATACCAGAAGAAGAATATTCGCCGCACATTACGTCTGGCTCGTAATGCAAATTGCTCACGAGCGGGAACCCTGATGATGGCCTGTCGAACCTGTACCGCAATTCGGTCCTCGTGCTCGCTTTTCCGGCTGGAAGATGAAGGTTAGGATTCTCGACTCATGACTGCCGTAATTGCGCGGTAACCTTTCTGGTCGCAGGTCCGAGGCTCCGAACCTTATAATCGCGCGATGGCGCAACCATCCAGAGCCGGGGCAATCGTGCTATTTGTCTTCGGGCTACCCTTCTTTGCGTTTGGAACGTTCGCCAGTTTTGCCTTTTTCACCTCGGCGCCTTCGGTTCACAACAATACCCACCCCGTAGCAGGCGGGATTTTCGCTTCCGTATTCGCGATGATCGGGGCTGCGATCTTGGTCGGCGCGGTTGCCGGCTATCGGTCCGAGAAACGCGATGCGGAAGTGAAGGATCGGAATCCCGATGCGCCGTGGTTGTGGCGAAAGGATTGGGCTGAGAGCCGCGCCCTTAGCAACCACCGCAACACTATCTACGGTTGGTGGATCGGAACGGTGCTTCTCAGCATGCTTTTTGTGCCCATGGCGGCGATCAACCTGCCTCCCCTTCTGCGTAGCTCCGATCCCAGGGCATTTTTATTGCTCGGGTTCTGTCTCATACCGACGATTGTGCTGGTTGGCGCACTGCGAGCCACCATCCGCCGTGAAACCTATGGCAACACGTATTTCGAGTTTGCGTCATTGCCCTTTTCCCCAGGCAAACGCCTCAGCGGACAAATTCATCTGCGGCTCGACCGGGCTGCGGAACATGGGATCGATTTGCGCCTCTCTTCGATTCGGCGCATTGTGACCGGTTCGGGTAAGAGCGAGAGCACCAGCGAAGTGCCGCTCTGGCATCAACAAAAGAACCTGCCACAGCAGTCCCTGATCACGGGCCCGCTAGGCACTTCTATTCCGGTGGATTTCGAAATTCCGGAAGACGCCTACGAAACCAATCACGAGGTACCCAGGGATCAACTGCTGTGGGTGCTGCATGCGCACGCCGACGTTCCGGGAGTGGATTACAAAGACGACTTCGAAGTTCCCGTGTTCCGCTCGAGTGCGAAAGCCGCGCGGGCGAGCGCCGCGGTAGGGGACTGGGGGTGGTCCGAGGCCGTTCCGCCTGTCTTTGCCGTGGGTTCACGGGAATCTCAGTCACTTGATGTGCCCACGCCCGCCAATCCTAAGGTCAGAAGTTCGACCACTACCGATGGCGCAACCGAGTTTTACTTTCCCCCATTCCGCAATCGCGCGCGAACTCTGATCCTGCTGCTGGTCACGGTGGGGTGGACCGGGATGGTTTACGCTCTGACGCAATCGAATGCGCCACGATTCTTTGCTTTGGCGTTCGCCCTATGTGATCTGCTGCTGGTGTATGGGTGCCTCACAAGCCTGTTTGGGACGGCGCGCATCATCGTTGGCCATGGCAGGCTGATTTCGCGGCGCGCCACCATCGGGAACGGTACTGCCCGCGAGATTTCCTTCAATGACATTGAATCCATTCAGGCCGCGGCGGGAGTCCAGCAATCGAGTGGCTTCAATGCCTCGTACATGATTTGCTTGAAAACGAGGAGCGGGAGCAAACTTACTCTTGCTGACGGTATCGCCGACCGCGACGAAGCCCGCTCGATCGTGGCCCAAATCGAAAAACTTGCCGGATTAAAGCTTGACACGTCCGTTGTGCTCGAGAACTTCGGCCGCGATGTTGGTCCTCCGCCGCAACGAGGCTCGATTTGATCCACACCAGCCGTGGGGTACGGGAACGGCGCGAATTCGGTCGCGACTTGCGCCGCAAACTCAAGCGCTCGGAACACGCACTCTGGGACGGCAACGAGCGCAAGCATGATCCCATCGCAACCATCCTGCTGGTCAATCGCATGCGCATGTCGGAGCTTGTGCCCATCAAAATGGCGCGCATGGCGCTTTCTCCCTTTGGCTTCTTCCGCGGCAATGTGCCGTTGATGGCGGCCGACCTGGCCTTGCTGCCGTCCCCAGAGATCGCCGTGCAAATTTGTGGCGATGCCCACGTGCGCAACCTGGGCGCTTATGCCGCACCCGATGGCCGGCTTGTGTTCGACCTCAACGATTTTGACGAAACCATCCGCGGTCCATGGGAGTGGGACCTGAAACGGCTGGCCTCGAGCCTGGTGCTGGCCGGCCGCGAAGCGCACAATTCCGAACGAGAATGCCGCGAGGCGGTGTTCGCCTGCGCCCAAATGTATCGCGACAAAATCAATGAATTCTGCTGGATGAGCTGCCTGGAAGTGGCGAAATATCGCATTCACCGGCAATTCTTCGGAAAGCCGGGAACTTCGGTGCTCCAGCGGGCGGAGCGCACCACCCCCGAACACAGCCTCGCCAGATTGACCGTTCCGAGGGGCAGGCCGCGTATGTTCCGGGAAACGAAGCCGGTCCTCACCCATCCGCAAAAATCCGTGGCGCGGAAGGTCCGGCTGGCCTTGCAGCAATATAAGCAGTCGCTCAGTCCTTCGAGTCAGCACCTGCTGAGCTTCTATCGGCCAGTGGACGTGGCCTTCAAGATCGTGGGCACCGGCAGCGTGGCCACCCACGACTATGTCGTCCTGCA
>Ga0126371_10000247_pt1 | contig 42539 bp, 58 predicted proteins | sample PanSoiMetaPlot_4_FD_110145 | JGI IMG/M metagenome (GOLD analysis project Ga0126371, IMG submission 110145) | Tropical forest soil microbial communities from Panama - MetaG Plot_4 | ecosystem: Environmental > Terrestrial > Soil > Tropical forest > Bulk soil | place: Panama | collected 2016-02-17
GCGTCCCTAATTCCGGGCTCCATAAATGGACGGGCGGGAATATTAGCGGCAGGAGAACCATAGTTGTGAATATACGCCAAAGCAGCGTTGTTAATTGATGTTGATGTTTGTCCGCGCTCTGGCTTGCGTTGATTTGTTCCGGGATTGCTTCCGTATTTCTGTTCGGTATCCGCAGGAACACCCACTAAGACTTGCGTTTTAGACAGATCCTGTATATATGATAGAACCTTTAAAAAGTGGTCAACAGGAGTAGAAAGCATGATCTTGTGGAAACCTAAATGGCTATATATTACTTGGTGTTGGTTTGATTACTTATTTTCACCGCGCGCGTCTTTAGCGCCTAACTGGTTCGTCGTAATCTATTGCAGACTAGTTAGTCATTCGCACGTAATCTGGGACAATCCCGGTGGATGGGAACCAGACTTACGATGCAGTCGCTGCTTCGATGATCTACACTAAAAACTTTAGTACCTGACATAAATTAGCAGCCTAGATTAAATACTACATCCTCTAAACGCCAGCACGCAATATGCGGATCCACTCGCCATAAAGTATTTCGTTGAAACATACGACGAATATAAGGATCTTGAATACCCGCAAACTGCGCTGACATACTCCGACTTTCTTGCGCAAAATGCGAGTAACATTGACGCACTTGCTGTTTATATTGCGCACAAACTTGACTCATAGGCTGAGCGAGTGCGCTGCTTGATACTAATAAAAAAATAGGTAGATACTTTTTCATGATTAACTCAGTGGGTCAAGAGTGTTTGCCTAATTTACCCTAATAATTATACGACTTGCAGCTCCATGCCATCTTCCAGCTGATCTCGTTTCAATTATCCACCTAGTTCCTTTAAGCAACCGCCGTGCCTGAAACCGGCATTGTCGTACCATATGAAGAGGATCTCCACGCGTAGCTATATGCTCAGCTATTTCCTCGCACGATATAAAATGTCCGGATCGGCTCAGTAGCAGCATAACAAACGCCCACACGCTATAGCCAACGGATTGTGAATTTATACTCTGTAACTCAACATCAAATACCTCTGAGTCAGGATTTGGTATTTTACCGCGACATCTCTGGCATAAAATCACTAATTTTGCCTATTTCTAGTTTTGAGAGGCAGTAATTTGTAAATTTTGAACAGTAGAACAACGGTTTAAGCCTATTCCATCCCCTCCGACCACAATAGTATCACCTCCTGATATTACAAAATCACTTGAATCACCTCCAATAATTGTATAGGTTACAGGATTATTATCTCCATTAAGAATAGACAACGTACCGACCATTGTTCCGGGCGCGGAATAACAAGATATTTGCGGAACGGACGGCGTTACTATTATACAAAACGTATTAGGTTGACAGACATTAAACCCAACAGTAACAGGTGAACTTGTCGTTTGTCCACTTAGTAAAAACCAAATACAAATATAACTTAAATTTCGGCATAATCTAATCGTGTTACTGAACAGCTTGAACAGTAACATATTCCGTACCTCCCAAACCTGCAATTATACCAGGGCCATTGGGGTCAATTACTAAATTGTTACCTTGTATGCCAAAAATACCATTATTGTTCTGAACAACATTATTTACAACTGCAAATCGAAAAGAACCCGTAAATGTTGCATTATTACTCCAAACACCTTGCATCGTAGCTACCACAGTACCCAAAGGCATATCAGTCATTAATGTCGAATATAAAGGCGTAACCACAACGCTTAAAGTAGGCAGCGGGGGCGGCGTTATCGAAGATAGTAATATAAATATAGACACTCAACTCATAGGCCTAGGTTGTGCCTGGCCTTGCTCTCTCAATATACGCCCTATTTCCGGAGGCCAAGGATCTTCCACCACCTGTGCTAACGCATTTACAAATCCAACACCAAACTTTGAAATATCACGTAAATCCAGTACCACATAAAGATTGGAATGCCAATAAACGTGATCAGCAAGGAGATTAGGCGCAGAACCTTGCAGAGGAAAAGTTGTGTTGATTTCAATTGTTCGCCGCATCAGGGAATAATCAGGCTGCCGCATCAAGTCTCCGGGCGACTGCGGTATGATAATTGCCCAATGATTATGCACCATGAGCCCCGTTGATTGCGCGCGGCCATTCTGATTTAAACTTTCCGTACGACGAATAATAGTTACGTTTTCGCCTAAAATACTTATCTCACGATAAACTATTCCGTAGATATTCACATCAAGCTCATAACGCTTATAATAATACTTCCGTCAATAATTACATCAAAACACAATGCAAAAGAAAAGACCACGTAAAAAATTATCGCTTACAACCGGTTGCAATACTTTATAGAATTCTCCTCAAGCCCCGAGAAATCGATGTGGCTAGATTTGATGCAACGAGCCAAAAGAGTTGACGGAGCTTGAGAAGTGGGCTTATCCCAAAGTGATGCCAAGCTGACGCGATAATCTATCTAAACTCTGCTCAATTCGTTCAAGCCGACGTAAGACATTTGGCGTATCCGAGGCACTTTGAGCTAAATCACTAACCGCTTCTTGGTGCTCACCATGCCGCTGATGTAGTCTTCCTATATCTTTACGCAATTCACTAATAGCTTGTTCGACGTCCTTATCCATCAAAAAGGCCCACTCTGATCGATCAAAGGTCGACCTGCGTATACTGGCTCAAATATTCGTTGTGGAGCAACTCGGTAATTCGCTGCGCGGTATTGCATAGTCGCATTCCAATATGCAAATCCATACTTAGTCTGCGCATACCACTGACCAGAACCTGGCGCAACTGCCAATTCGGAACTAAGACTAACACTTCCCTGACTGGCAGAAGAAATACGTCCCGGTGACACCGTTACTGCTTGACCATTTACAACGCGATTTAGTTCGGCTATGTGCGCTGTGACCATGTTTAACAGCATTGTCTGCTGCAAACAATCCTCAATCGGCCCTTCGCCATTATTAGCATGATATAGAGTAGCCTCGCACCACATCTCGTTGATCGTCTGCGAATCTACATTCGCAAACTCAGGGTAGCGCGCTGCAAATCGATTATAGTCAAAGCAAACAGATACGCCCATGATTTAAACCATAATTTACATCTATTTTAAAGCGAAGTAAATGAGGATCTCGCTACCCGTGCCTATCCCTATAGCGGATATCAAGGTTTGCTATTTACAGCCTGTTTTACGCGCGATTATGGATTATCTGTAGTGGTGCCTCTTTGAATGCCGCGCAGCTCAGGCGACTTAGAAGCCGGATCGGCGGGGTTGATCGGCTCAAACCCCGACAACTGACCTTTCATCTCTTTTGCCTTATCCCGCGTTCCTGCTTCGCTTGTTCCATATGCAAAAACGCAATGATTCTTAACGTAAGGCTGGTCAGCATTTTGCGACAACCACTCTTCCCAGAATTCTTTGGGAACACCTGTTGTTAAAGCATAACCATTAACCGTCGAAAGATCTGCTTGTCCTTTCAATACCGCCTCAATATTAATTGCATTGCCTTTTAGAACAAAGCGTCCGGCGCCTTCTTTTGGCCGGCTGCGCGGAACCATGCGTCCGCCGTTTGGCGCTCCTTCCCACTCTTCTCGCATCTCAAATAACTCAAGAATAAGGCCGTTCGGCAAATTACAAGCCACCGTAACAGTATCTCCGTCTCCGCGCGGAGGTCGCTGAACTCGCGACTGCGGAGTCGGAGGGTTAGATGAAGGCGCGTCTTCTCGCTTACGTAACTCACTCATTGGTTCTTTTATCCCACTCTTGTATATATAGCTAAGATCTGCCGCAATCCAAAGATCGTGAGGCCCGGTCTTTGACAAGCTTACCTCGAAAAGCCGCAGATCGGTCATTGATCCAGGAAAGGTAAGCAGGCCTCAAACTCCAACCAAAGGTTACAGACAACATGGACAATGAGCTCAGAAGCCGTTTATCAGACTTTATTCTTATAGCGGGCGGCGCGATTGTTGGCGTGGTAGCAACAGCAATAGTTTACTCAGGCCCTATTCTCTCATACAATTGCCACTAAACGCCAATCATTTGAGCAATCGGGAAGGTCATCCTTCCGATCCAGCCCCACGTCCCACTTGAGGTCTTCTGCCTAAACGAAGATACTGCCCGGATGATTGGGTGAGCGCGCATCTTTTCATTATAGGCACAGTAAGCAGTACGCTGCCCTTCGACCTCCGGACAAATCAACTGCACAAGATTTCCACCCAATAACCCCTGCTGCGGATTAGAACTCGAGATAGCCGCATACTGCGTTGCTTTCATAACTTTCATATTAGGAAAGTTCTTGTTCAGCAAGTCGCTAACATTAACGTTAAAGCTATTAGTCGCTGTTAGCGCAACCTCAGTCCCAGGGCTCATCGCTAAAATTAGCTCAGACTCTCGCGTAACCAGCCCATTCGACTGATTAACGAGTAGCTCAAATAGCGACTGGATATCGGTAAAGATTTCATTCGCTGTTGCCAGAACAACGCCGCCCGAAATCCACTGCTTGTTAGTCAAGCTGTAAGCCTTAGTGGATGGCGTCAGAGGTGCAGTCAAATTTGGATCGTTTAGCGCACCATAGTTCTGCAATCCAGCTATGCCAAACGCATAGCTAAAGTTACCAAACTTATTGAGCGATAACGCTGCAGCTTTATTAAGATCGGCCACATAGTTGATCTTGGCCAATCCCATCCGATCCATCTCGCGATCACCATACTCGATCAAAAGTTGAAAGAGATATGACTGCCGGTTCGGGAAGTTCGTGTTGATACCAGCGCGACCTTGCTCGGAGAAGTCACCGTATGTCGAGACCTCTCCCGTTGCCTCGACGACCGGGAACATGGCTGTTTCCATCAGCCAGTCACCCTTTTTGACCTCGCCAAAGATCTCCGCCATACGCAACGGTGCGTATAGAACACGAATGATATCGGGATCGATAAAAGTCGTCAACATTGCTGGGATAGCGGACGACGGATCTGTCGTAAGTGTCGGCAAGGCATCCATCGCGATCGTATAATCCCGACGAACGTCCTCTGAGAGGTAACCTCGCGCGTATGGAAAATGCAAGCCGACTTCCTCAAAATACGCACGATCTCGTGCCCATGCAGACATGCCCTCTGACAACGTCTGCGGTCTCCACTGCGTCGATAGCATGTCTGTCTTCCTTTCTTGGTCTTCAGGTCAAATTTTTCGGTTAAGGTGCGTTTTGGCCTTGCACTTTTCTGAAAAACTATTATATTAAGGTCTCAGGGCAATGATGCCCGCCGGAGAACGGAGAAGATGAAATGGCGCGTATGTTCGACCCGAGTCTCATTCATCACTACGCACTTGCCGGCAGCGCAGTACTAACGCTGGAATCCGCAAAAACCGGTGCTCGATTTACGTATAAGGTGCAAGCCCCAAATGAAGCGACAGAACGCGGCGGCCTAAAGAAAGACCACGGCTCAAATATTCGCTTCGTCAACCTACTTTCCGGTCCTGATAACGAGGCTTCCTACTGCTACATGGGACTACTGATCATCGAGCAGGCTGGTATCCGCTTCCGCGAAACCAAAGGTTCCAAAATCCGTTCCGACGCGATCAGTTTCAAAGCTTTCGAATACTTTGTGCGCGAGGTCCTCAACCAAAATCGCCTACCCGAGCACCTTGAAGTTTTCCACGAAGGACATTGCGGACGCTGTGGGAAAACGCTGACGGTTCCCGAATCGATCGAAACCGGTTTCGGCCCGGAGTGTTCAGACAAAATCGGCGTCGAGTGGGGACGAAAGACAACCTCAGTGTCGGAGGTCAAAAAAATCCCACTGCGTTCCTCGACTCCAACTACCTCAATCCAGACCCATAACGACCGAGTAGACGATCTGTTCCCCAGTGCAACCACCCCGCTGACCGTTCAGCTACGCGCTCATCTACGGAAGGCAGCCTGATGAACACAAAAGAGTAGGAAGGAAAATTACTCATGCCCACACCAAAAAAGCAATACTCGATAACGCTACGCTCCAGATTCGATGCTACGATCACTGGCTGGTATGACGGCAGTGACGCACGTTGGAGCACCGATCACAAGCGGCGCAGGACTTTCGTTAACAAACGCAAAGCTGCGCCTATCGTGCATCAGCTTCGTAAGCTATGCCCACGTAACGCTGAGTATATTAACTTAGAAAACTGCTAGTTTCCACACGCGAAAAAGGACGATTAAAATGCCACGGGGAACCACGCCAAATGATATAGCGCGCACTAAAAAAGAAGGTTCCGCGCCCACTCGCCTTCGTTCCCTCACCAGAGAGCAAAGCGATCAGCGATTTCGCGAAAAAATAGAACGCCAGAAGAAGAATCTCCGCTTCAATTCAGCCGCGCGCTCTTTTCGACTAACTAAGGCCAAACCTTAGCCTGGAGCCTGCGACGTCATCTTGAACAACTCGCCGGGGGCTGCCCCGCTCTCGGCGATCCATTTTGTTTCGATATTGGTCGTAGACGTAATAGTTGTTGCACCAGCAGTCTGTGAGGGCGACACAACCCAATCCAGTGCGTCGATCTGACCCCACACGGTCGTACCCGCGGTAACCCCCGTACCGGAGATCAAGCTGCCGGAAACCGGTTGCGGTGTTGCTGTATTGAGCGTCAGAATGCCCGAGGTACCGGCAATCGCTTCGCTAGCAACGCTTTGCCCGCCGATATTCAACGAATAGCGGCCAACCCCACCAAGGGCTTCGCCAGACGCTAACGGTATGAGCTGCGATACAATTTGGGATCCCGTAGCAACGCCAGCACCAGTAATAATCGTACCATTAACCGCTGTTCCCGCCGCAACTGCTGTCAGCGTAAGAGTATTGCCTGAGATTGACCCCGTCGCTGATAGTGCGGTTGCTGGCGCAATCGAAGCCGAGGCAAGTGCTACCGAGCTTGCGGCTCCAGTTAATGCCGCACTAGCTTGCCCTGTGGAGAAGAAAGCGTATACTTTCATATACGGCAAGACTGGCGTCGTGCCGTCATTCTGCACCCAGAAATCACCGGCATCAAAGCACTCGTTGGCACCAAACCCTTGCGGAATACGCTGCGTCGCAAGACCCAGATAATCTGTAATCAGCGCTTGCGATGCACGGTGCATAAAACCAAGCGGCAGACCTGAACCAAAGTTGTTCAGTATAGTGCCGTAGTTGTCAGGATCTTGATTTGCGTTTGAAATCCAAGCAAAGCGACCAACATACAGTCCGCTAGGCCCTGCAACAAAACCACCCGGGCCAGCAAGAGCATTGTGGCGCGGATTAGTTGACGCGAAGTCGCCTGCAACCGCAACTGCTGGCACGATGCCAACCTGACTTTGAATTCCTCTTGGCAACGAAGCCTCCTATTGTTAGGGGTTACGCTGATTTACTACATACGAATGATGCGATTAGTATCGCCAAATCGCTCTGTGACGCTACCGCCACTCCCACCTGATCCGTTTATGCGCACAGAATCATGCGCGTAGCCAGTGCTGCTATCGCGACGCGATCCGGGCTTTGGCATCCGAGTCAACAAAGCACGATAAACATTAGCATCACGCGGCAGATCACGAGTTGAGCCGGGTTCGATTGCCTCCAAGGCATTACGATAGACGTCAACTGCACTATCATACGCAAGAGAAGTCTCACCAATCCAAGCACGCACAAATCGTTCTGCTTCAGCAATGTGTCGTGCTTCGTCTTTAGTTTCTGCGATGGCGCGTGCAATACGAGCATTTACTGCTGCTTCGTCCATAGCTGGTGGTTTCCCTGGTGTCCTTGTCCCGCCGGGTTCTGGCCGTCCTGGAAAAGGCGGCGGATCATCTCGTGCTCCGCGCTTGTCGTCGGCACGTTTGCGATCGTCGGCACGTTTGCGATCGTCGGCACGCTTGCGGTCTTCCGCGCGCTTATCGCCCTGCCAGCGGTAGCGGCTACTATCCTCGGCACGCATCTTACGATCTTCTGCACGCATATGGTGAAGATTATCGCGAGCTCGTGCGACGTCGTCTGAAAGACGGCGGTCCTCTGCTCGTCTATCATCCGCTCTGCGCTTATCATCAGCATACCTACGATCTTCCGCACGATGTCTACGCCAAGCATCGCGCGCACTCATATAGCGATCATGAGCCCGGCGGATATCCCTTGCGCGACGATCGTCAGCTTCGCGAGTCTCACACTCTTCTCTCGACTCATCACGGCCCAGACGACGGCGCGCGTCTTCGGCGGATTCTTCTTTTTCGCGTTCTTCTTTCTCTTCTTCACTTTCGTCACGCCCAAGACGATCACGAGCATCGCGGGCACGAATATCCCACCCGCCTCTTTCTTGTGCCTCAAGCTCGGTCTCGTCATCGACTGCACTTGGAAAACGCACCATCCGATCAGCGTTTTCCATATCGTCGGGATGTAACTTTGACTTTAGAAATTCGAGTAACTCTGCATTACCCCCTTCTTCATCATCGTCTGCATCACGACGAAGACCCATCGGAAGACCTGCGTTTGGCTCCATGCCCAAGTCTTCGCCCGGCGGTTCGCTCTTTTCCTCTTGAAGTGCTTGCAGCAAATCATCAAGATCTTCAATATCAGCATCTTGCGCAAGCCTGCCCCGTAAAGCAAACTTGATCGCTGTCCTAATAACAGGACGCCTAGACGCAAAGTTTTTGTGAGTGACGCCTTCAAGTATGGGATCAAGATCGATTTTTGTATCCATTGCCAACCTTGGCTTTAGATACGTTAGTAACGCACCGCGCGCTACTTGGCCTTTTGGTGAAAGATTCATGTTATTCTCTCCTTCGTCTTGTGCTCCACCGCCTGGTGCCTGATGTTTATGAAAACTATCTAGATGTGATGCTAAGGTGTCCACTGGATGTGAGTTCATTACCCCACCAGGTAAACTCCTTGCTTCTAAAGAATGATTAGTTATATTACTTCTAGGTCCCTCATGATCCCAATGTCCATAGCGACTATCTACGCGTATGTTATGTTCTGGATGATCTTTATGCACATATTTACTAGATATCGGCTGAGAACTTCTTTCCTTAGTTACCCATCCGTGATGCGATAAAAGTTGGTGGTGTTGCGGATTAGCTACATAACCTCCGCCCGGAAACCCCGCACGTTCCGCGGAAATAGGCCCATGAGACTTAGCACGTCTCGCCTCTAAAGCTGCAGCGCGCGCCTCAGGGGACCAGGCATCCATCGCCAAATCTAATTGAAGTAAATTCTCGTCTAAACCCAAAGCCCTTAGCGCTTCTTTTGGATTTTTAAACTTTTCTTTTAAGGCTTCAGCAAGTTTAGACATTATATCACTTTCCATTCCAAGCTTCTAACTCACGACGAGTAAACTCTGCTTGAAGTATGCCACTAATGATAATGCTTTTAGACTCCTTCCGCAAATGGCCCACATCTAATCTAGAAGGATAATTACGAATTAATGCATCCTTATCCATTTTACGCAATTGATCATATCTACCCTTAATCTTTGGGTTAGGTCCTTCTTTAATGCTAGGTTTTACTCGGCTTTCGCCTCCGCCTTTTGAAGTAAATTGTCCGCTTTTATCACGTGGATGCTCTCCTTCCTCAAATTCTGAATCAGCATCCAACGCCATTAAAGCACTTGCAATGATCTCCCAAGCATCAGGCATCGAATCCCCTACCATTGCCCCGGGGACCCGCGGTTCGTGAACTAAAGCAACGTGATTACCTTTAATATCAACCATCCGCCCATCATAACGTTGACCATTATATTCGCCAGGCTCCATTACTGCTCTATAGCCATAGCCACAAGATAATGATTTCTTCTCGCCATCTTCAACGGCTTGCGTTGCAAACTTAGGCCAGATGACAAGATCATTAATTAGGTTTGGATTCTCAAACCTCGCATTAGTCCCAGTTGCACCAATCGTTAGTTCGGCAGGATGATCTTCCGCGGTTGCTGGTTTGTGTTGCCACAGTAAAGGCAGGCCGTTAAAAGTATCAACTGCTTTCTCTAACTCTTTTGGATCGCGTAACAGATGATACTTTTTATCGGGGTCAAGCATCACCCATCCGGGCTCATCTTTCATGACCCCGTTTATTTCTTTACCAAAATAAGGACTTACGACTGCCTTAGATAATACCGAATTATCAACGTGCATTCGACCGACATCATCAATCCTGCGGTTGGGATCGCGATCGAGGGCAATAGAATAAGACCAAGGACCAATATAATCATGCGCCATAGAGGAGTCTTGCGCGCCCTTATGTACTCTATGTGATCTAACTAAATCCTCTATCGCATCATTACGAGACCGAAGCCCGTGCTGGCCGCGTGGAGGAAAAGATTGCCCCTCTTGCTTAGTTGGACTAGTCGACCAACGTAGTAAAGTGCGTCCGGTAGAATAACCTCGAGGACCTCCTCCTCCGTGCCTACCACCTTTTTGTTCCGCATGTGTATGAGTTGCAACTGTTCCTAAATGTTGACCATGTTGATAAACATTATAACGCTGCGATGGTACAACTTTAGAACCCTGCGAACTACTAATACTATGCGACTCTGTGTAATGCTTAGTTGGCTCTATCTCTACGCCTTGATGTCCTCCACCTTCCCATCTCTTTCGCGCTCCTTCGCTAGTGCCATAATCTTCGCCCTCTTCGTCCTCTCTTGGTCTATCTTTTATATAATCAAGTATTTCCTCTAACACATTCGCTGTTTCGTCATCACTTGCTTGTTCAGGCTTAAGTAAAGGATGCTCTACGTGAACTCTATGCCGACCAAAAGGATCTTCCTGACTTATCGCTTTACTACCGGAAGGATGCTCGTGCTCCCAAGTTGTTGGATTTCGCTTAAATCCATGCGCAGTCAATTCTTTTTCTGCTTGCGCTTCTCCGCCGCGACCATAACCCTTTTCTTGCCGATGCGGATTCTGCGCAATACTTCCTCTTATTCGACTTGGTGGTAGAGGATTAAAGCCTGCCTTAGCAAGACTTCCGTGAAGTGTTTTTTGATGCGCCCGCCTAGCCTCTAAGGCCGCTTTCCGCGCTTCATCTGTCCATGCATCCTCTCCGTCCCGAATATGTCGCAAAGACCTTTCCGCTCGGAAGTGGGGCGCATTGCGTCTTGTTTCACTTATTTCTTTATACCGACGAGATTCCTCTGATTCGTCGCTTAAAAACTTATCCAAAGTAGATGCAACACCTGGATGTAAAGGATTAGGCGGGTTATCTAATGGAGCCCACTTAAAACCAGTATGCTCATTATTTATGTCAACATCAAATGCATCTGGGACTAAATGCGCAAAAGTAATATATTGACTGCCTTCGTCTTGACTATGATCTAATACTCGCATTGGACCACAGTCCATGCCTTCGCAATCGTGTCCTGTTTCCTCTAATGCTTCTCTTATCGCGACTTGTTCAGGTGATTCATCATACTCAGCTGCGCCGCCGGGGAAAGCCCATTCGCCTGCATGATCTCCAGTTGAGGCACGACGTAAGAATAAAGCCTTTCCATCTTTAGTAATAAAAGCAACGCCAGCACCTCGCTTATCTTGTGCTTCTTGTTCATTTTCCTCCCCTTCTTGATGTTCTGGCTCCGCCATCTCCTCTGCAAAGAACTTAAGCAACCATCTTAAACCAGCACGCCAATCATTACGATTCATATCACGCGCGCGGGATGGTAACTTACCACCAGGATCAGCTTCAGCAAACTCCTTTCCTACACTTTGCGGTATTCCAAGTGTTGAATGCCCACTCTTTGCTGCCCACATTGCCCTGCGCTGGGCTTCTGATACTGGCGGATCTGTCGCTAATTTTGGCATCTTATTGAAAAATAAAGATAAAATTTTAAATATTAACGTATTTTTCACAAATTTTTCACGTTTTTTTAGCCTTGCACTCTATTATATTTATTTGTAGCGTGGGAGTTGGTCCTGCGTTGCTTTTAAATGGAGAACGTTTAATGCGTAAACTACTTGTTGCCATTCCGGCTTTCGTAGCTGCTGGACCTGCTTTTGCCGGAGACGGCGGTTCCGATATCGATGGCCTAATTACTGCCATCCAAGCAGTCGGACGACTGGCAGGCAAGCTATTAGCCCTCGGTAGCATCGGATTCTAACAACTAAGGGGAAGGGATTGGGGCTGCAAAGCCCCTTTCTCTTAGAAAAAATGCTGACTAGCCGAGTTGCGCTAAACATAGCACTTGGGGGCACCAACATTAGTACTGCATTGTTGATCATGCCCCGCCACCGCGAACTATTTGGGCCATTACTTGATACCACAGGAGGATTTCTGGCGCTTGATCTATTAAGTTATGGTATGCATCGTGCACAACATTCAATTCCTCTACTATGGCGCTTTCACCGAATTCACCATAGCGATACTAACATAGGACTAAGCACTGCAGTACGACATCATCCAGCTGAATTTCTCAGTTCAGGCTTAGTATTCTGGATTGCCGTTGCCCTACTCGGAGTATCGCCGGAAGTTGCGGCAGTACACAGTCTTACTACCCTCATTCTAGCTAGTCTTACTCATATGCGTAGCAGATGGCCTAAGCCGCTAGAACATTTACTACGCCCAATAGTTATCACACTTGATCTTCACTTGACCCACCATTCTGCTAATCAAAAAGAAGCAAACACCAACTTTGGAGGAGTACTTTCAGTGTGGGATCGCCTTTTTGGCACCTATCGAGAAAGTTTGCGTCCCTTAGTCTTTGGAGTACCACCAATGTTAATAGAGACTTCGCGCCAAGTATTCAATAAAGAAAAAATGCGGTTGCGCGGCAGTATCGTTGCCGACGACGGCACAGTCACTTGTTCAATTCGGGGCGACTATCACCCATGCGACGGGCGGGCGGTCCCGGATTTCGTTCGAACCTTTGTCCGCGAGACCGGGCTACCGAAGGAGTTCGCCCGTGACAATCGCATCCACAACGCCTTCGACCATGAACGACTAACCTTTGACCCATTTCTATAGAGGAGCACAAAACCATGCACAAAATCATCTCAGGCATTATCTTAGCGGCTATTCTCTCAACTACTTCAGCCAGAGCCGACAGTGGATACGTAGTTGATTACTACCAGTCTGACGGGATACAAGACGGACGTCCTTGCACGTTTTTTGTCATAGCCGATTGGTACGGCAACTGGGGGCCATGGTATGGAATGCCTTTTAACAATTCCTACCCCAGCTACTTTGCTGACTTTCCGTCAATACAGTTTGCCTGGGAGTTTTCAAAAATGGGCGGACAAAAATGGATCAATTTTTACAATGAAGGCTGGGCCGGACCTTGTGGCACGCCTGGCGCGGCCGGCGTCACGCCTTACTGAGCAAAAGGAGAGCAATAAATGAAGAAAAACCTTTTATACTATTATGTTGTTATCGCGCTATTTGCATTTTCTTTAGTAAGGACTGCAAACGCGCACCCATTTGATATCCTAACATTATTTCACTTTCGACCTAACATCAATGCTGTCTACTTCGATGGAAATACCTGCACAGAAACGCCCACGCTTTGGAATGTCCCACCGCAGGGAAACACTTTCTTTGTAGTCCTGCCCGTGACGTTTCAACCCAACGCGAAAAGCGCGCATCATATCTTGATGTTCGCCACCGGGAAGCGGTGGGTGCCCTTCGTCGAACCGAACGGCGGGTACGTAGGGGATTCTGATCCCAACTGGGACGCAGGGATGGTATTCGAAGTCGAGGAAAATCAGGGATACCTAAGCTTGTCGTTTTGGGGCTACAATGGTGCATATCACAGTTTAGTAAGCGCCGACAGCGTGACGAGGCCGATCACGTATCCGTATGATGGCAAATACCAAGTGCTGGCGATCTATATCGACACCTGGAACGTATATGGCACCTGGACCGTAGTGGAGCAAGGGGGCGGACGATTTGAAGGCGGATTACTAACGGTTTGGGACAATTGGGAGCCCCACGACCGCGATAGCGGACCGCCTGGGGCAATCATGGATTGGGAATCCGTGCAGCACTGGTACTTTGGCTGTAACGGAAACCCAACAGGAACATGGGTCGATACGATCATAGGCAATCACGCCTATTGGCACCAAGGCAACATGGCTGAGGCCTATGTCGATCTTGAGCACGAATACATCTTACCAAATGCGCTCAGCCTATTCGCTAATAGCGATGGAACTTTACGCGGGCTGAATGATGCCAATCATCACGATTGTACTGAGCCTTGGGGAACAGGCGGCTTCTATATTCCAAACGATTGCCACACTGGCAACGCAAACTTCTTCCCTAATGGGCCGTTTATTGGCCCAGCACCAAGCCATGTACTAAACACCATTGCCGGCACGCTTCAAACCGCAACAGATGATAATTGTGAGTTTCGAGGTATTGGTGATGGCTGCATTGTCACAGGCCCACCAACTATTTGGTCTGTTCCGTAAACTAAGGCTTATTACTTGTCAAACATTCCGCAGGGAATGAGGCTACTACGTTTCGTGCTCCGTCAAACCAAGCAACACTAACATAACTAGTTATGCGTTTGAAGAGCGGCATCATTGGAGCAGGAGGCCGAGGTATTGGCCCAAAGCCTGGACAAGCTAGATCGAGCTTCTCACGAAAAACTTCCCACTGCTGTTCGTACCGGCGCCATGCTCGTCCCCACTCATTAATCGTCGCCTCATTACGCGCATGTTCTTGTTCGGGCTCAGGCAGCGACATAATTGTAAGGGAAGGTGAGCCACTCTTAAGATAAACTATTTCGCCGACTTGGAAATCGCAGGACATTAGGGAGACCCAACTAATGGATATAGGAAGAGGCCAAATTGTTTACTTAAACAGCGGCTCGCCGCCTCTTACGGTAACAAAGGTGCCAACCTTACCTATATTTGATGACGAAGAATATGAAATAACCGTCGCTTGGTTTGATGGTAGCATAAATCGCCGCACAACATATCCACTGGAATGCCTAACAAAGGAAAAACCGCAATTACCATGATTACTTACGTTTTGTACTTTCTTGGTCTTGGCCTAGGTCTGATTTACGTACATACTGTAAGCCATGGTCCCCTGGATATGATTTACGATGGTTTGCTCTTGAGGCTAGTATATCTACTGGTATACCGTCTGGAAACGCAACGCAAGCCCATCCAATCTCAGGGGTTAGACCAGCGAAACGAGCGCATGTAAAGCATATTGGAACTAGCCCAATTGCGCTCACTCTGTATGATCTTTAGGATCAAAACCAAGTATATCTATAACATCCTTTGGCGTATCTTCTAATTCCTCGTCGTCGGGATCCTCGTCCTCAAATTGACGCCAGTCTTTTAGTGGCTCTTTATCGCCGTACTTTACGTCTGGCAAATCATCAAACATGTGCTGACATCCGCCACCGCGCAAATACTTCTGGCGCAATATAACTCTGCAAGGCAATTGTTGGCGTATTGCCAAGAGCCTCTGAAACTTTCTTCGCAACGGCCATAACCATTTTCTTATAAATCTTAGCATCCTTTGGACGCTGATAACGCATTACTTCTTTTTGCGCAATACTAGTCCCAAGTAAAGTACGAAAATCCTTTGTCTTAAACGAACCACCATCTAATCCGTGAACATAAGACAATAAACGACCCGCCGAAACTCCAGGAAACAATTGGCCTGAGGGACCTGCTCTCTTACTATATATACGCAACATACTTGACACTTGACTATTACTCACTGGTATATCAATATCAACACCTTTCTTTCCAACAAACTGAAGTCTTACTTCTCCGCTTGGAGATACAACAACGTGTCGTCCCTCTAGTGTTGTCGCACCATAGGCTTTCTTTGCTGCTAGCGTGTCGTCTTCGGACCCAGGCCTAATACCTGTAGCCATAATCAACGATAGTACGTTAGCTAAATCTCTTGTTTTTGGATTCTTTCTATTTTCGTCGTTCTCTGCTTGTATTTGTTTAAACTTATTGTTTAGTTCTTCAATCCGACGAAACTTTGCTTCGGCTTGTGTCTTAGAAAATCGTTCTGAGTAAATCGTCTGCTGGCGGCCTTTAGCATCGCGTCCAGTAACTAATAAATCACCGTCGGGATCTTCGTTATAGCTTACGTCCGTCCAAGCAGGAGGAATACGAAGTTTAACAATATGCTGCGGTAATTCGCCACCTGCCTCTGGTGTTCGCTTACCTCCTGCTCCTGCACCACCAGCTTTTGTAAACTGACCGCCTTTTGATCCGCCGGCTTGTATGCGGGGATGTTCAGATTCTTTCCACTCCGCGTCTTTGGCTTCGGGCAAGTTATCATAAATTGATAGAAAGTCAAAACTATACTTGTTCGGCAAATTAAAATCAACCTGATCTAAATGCTCCAAATAAAAACGATTAGGAAACTCTTTTACCATAGCCTAATCAATCTAACTCCATTACGCACTTTAAAAGTCTATTCTTTTTATCTATCTTGGTTATTCTAATATTAACCCCTCTATTAAATAGCACTTCAGATTCATCTTTATTATCTATTGTTGTTCCCGGCATTCCAGCTGGAACTTCAATTTGCATTACAAGTTTGCGTTTTCCCCAAGTAGGATCAGTAGATTCTGCCATAATAGCTTGCCAATCCTGCCACCCCTCTGGATTTAACGAAGTTGAAAGAAAGGTACGTTCCTTCCAAGACATACCATTAACAGCTTTAGTAAAAAGAAACTTAGCAAAATCCCCTCTAACTATTCGCGTTAACATAAGTGGTACAGGCGTCTTAGCCTGCGATAAAAAAGTCTCTAGCTGCGCTATATGTTCCTTTGCTTTTTTATCCCGGCATTCTTCGCCACGCCTAAGACAATCATTCATGTCTACATAACCATCCGAGCGATAAAAATCTAATGCTCTATATTGTTCAGAATTAATCTTTGGCACATAAGCTTCGAGTGCGTCGTATGCCTTATCCCAGTTCTTCGTATCTATCAATTGTTCAATTTCTTTTGTAGACTTTGGAGGTTTTGCTGCCGCTGCAGATATTGACGCGCGAGCAAAGGCTTTTTTCTTAAGTGCTAGTTCGCTCGCAACTCCAGTCGAAGTTTTAGTTCCTGCTCCTCCCTTCTCTACAAATTGTCCGGCCTCAGATCCGCTACTTGCTCGTGGATGCTCAGATTCTTTCCACTCCGCGTCTTTGGCTTCTGGTAGCCTATTGTAAGTAGAAAGAAAGTCAAAAGCCTTGTCCTTTAGATGAAACCAAGATTGTAGATGCTCAGGAAGATCAGTGTTATTCGTTTCACCTTGATGCGTTAAAGCGTACTGAGCTAGCTCGTCTTCCCTAACACCATGACCACCGGGAGTCGTTTGAATAAACTTAACTACTTTATGAATATTTTCAGGCGGAATATGATTACGAGTAATCCACTGCCTATAAGATAATCCTGGTTCTAACACATCAGGACCGCCTTCCTTTGCTTGACCTCTAGGAATTTTAGCTATGACATAGCCGCCTCCCTTATCTCGAATTTCGTTTTTACTTAACCAAATATTACCTGACTGCGCGGGTTTTATTCCACTTTTAGCAATATTCTCTAGTTGACTAGGAGTACTTGCGGCATGATAAAAATATTCATGCGTATCCGTATCCCTAGGCAATGCTTGATTTGCAAACTGCTCTAAATGTTTAGAATTACTAACTTCCAAAGACGTAAATTGTCCTCTCTCGTTACGCGGATGCTGCTGCTCCTCCCACTGATCCTGACTTAATAAATCATCCAATAAATCATCATCCATACCGACAATTAAATTATATAATACTTGTGCATCTTCTTCCGCACCATATTCGTTAGCACCAGCAAACGCATAACCACTAGGCGCTCGATCGGGATCTTCTAGTGCTTGTTGTCTATCTCGTTCAGCGGCTGCAATACGCCCCGGTATAGCGTCCGCTGCAATATGCGCAAACTCATGACAAATAACGTGTTCGGGCTCTCGAACCATATTGCCGTGCCAGCCCATATAATCATCACCTACTGGCACGATATAAGAATCAAGGCTAGCTTGTTGTAATATCTCTGGATCTTGGCTAAACCAATAACTATTTAATTGAATAATACCTGGCTGATCTGCATTGCCAAGAGAATGATCGTCTTCATCCCCGGGCTGATATAATTCAACTCGTTTTAGTGGAACCCAAGGATACCTAGACATTAGACCACGGATTATTGATTCTATCTTTTCTGCGTGTTCTGGGTGCGCGTTTTCTAAATTGAATTGAACAGATTCTTCTTGCTTCTCTAAATCAGAAGCTATATCGAAAATAGTGTCCATCTAAAAAATACGGGCCAAGAACTAAGTTAACTGGCAGAAAACCAAGAGCTCGGCCCTAGTTTAGGGAGGAAACTACCGGCTTAAAGCTCAAATGGCTTATCAGCTTTAACCGGCATCCCCGTCAACGCTGCGTTCCTCGTCAACAGCATCAACGAAGCTCGATCAATTTACCACTAGAAGCTTTTGACAAAGCCTCTAATACTTTTGGACAAGGCGTTGTAATCACGGCCACTTATTCTGCTGCTGCCGATCCTGCTTGAGCAGCTCTTGCTCGCGCTGCGCAATTTGTCGAGCGGCCGCATTGCGTGCAGCGCGGGCCTTCTTAAAACCGGCTCTCGCACGCTCATCGTCAGCTAGGTTACCCTGGAGCCACACGTCGAAAATACGAGCCACGTATCTCGTATAAGCCTCATCAAGCGCCTGCTTGTCCAGCTTTAGCAGCGTTGAATCGAGCGGTATGCCCTCGTACAGCTGCGGCTCGAGGAGCTGTGCCTCGGCCTCCGACCAGTCGTTGTTGACAAGACGGCCGGCGAGAAACACTCCCGAGACGATGACCAGCACAATCCCGAGCGCCAACGCAAAGCGGCGCCCGACGCTCAAATTCTCGAGGAACTCCATCCGCCATGACAACTGCAGAAAAACGCACCATAATTACTGGAATAAATACGTATCACTTAAAGCTGCACACTAGCTCCGATAGTCATCGTTGTCGTATCAGTTGTTACTATATTCACGCGCCACGATGCAGGTAACGGAACAGGACAAATAACGTTAGCGGCGGCGGTCAACCCTGGGTAAATAGTTAGGGTCTTAAATCCGGTAGTATTTATTCCCGTTGTGGCGCAAAGCGTATAAAATTGGCCCGACGCTGCATCTTGCCCTTGTACGGTTATTGTAGCGGTGCCAGTTCGGGCTGAAGTAATATTTATACCAAGAACAAGCCCCTTACCATACTTATTTGTGAATACCGCACTATTATACGTTCCCGGCGGATTTGATGCGCTATAGATACTTACGTTTGCATTACCAAACTCGGGAATTGCTGGCGCTTGTGCTTTGCTACTTCCATGCAAGGTAAGCGCAAGTGCAGCAAAAATCCCTCCGATCAGTAACCCGCGTTTTCCCGCGCGTAAATAGCGCATCTCGATACCCGCTACCCTGATATGTCCCAAGCTAAGATTTGCATTTACTTCGCGTTAAAATAGAAGTAAATCATAGTTGATCCGACATAGCATACTGCTTTAGCAGTTTGTCCTTTGCATAGATCACCAAGCCTGCAGCTATCATAGTAAAAACCAACTGCAGGATTTGCACGAACACTTTTACTGGACCCTTGCTTACGCCTTCGACCATCAAATACCACCATAGCTGCCAGTAAGACATCGCCTATGGTCCAGTTGGGCCTGTAGGACCTGCGGGTCCTGTGGCACCGGCAACTCCTGCATGACCGGTGGGTCCAGTTGTGCCGGCAGGGCCCGTGGCTCCAGCGCCAGTGGCCCCAGCTGGACCAATACTACCAGTTGCCCCTTGGACGCCAGTAAATCCGGTTGGCCCGGCAGGACCAGTGGCCCCTGTACCTTGCGGACCGCGCAATCCAGTGGGGCCTATTGCGCCGGTCGGCCCAGCAGAAGGCCCAGTGGCTCCAGTGGCTCCGGTTGCCCCAGTAGGTCCTCCAGCAGGTCCTGTTGCGCCAGCACTACCAATAGCACCAGTAGGACCGATGCTACCGGCCGGGCCAGTCGAACCACGAACGCCCGTTGCCCCAGTAGCACCAATAGGGCCTGTTGGACCACCGCTCGGACCGGTTGGCCCTTGAGATCCTGCTGGCCCAGTTGGGCCTGCTGATGGACCTGTAGGACCTTGTGGTCCGGTTGCGCCGGACGTAACGCCTTGCCATGCCGCTGCGCCTGCTATATTATTTACGCATTGATAGGAAGCAGATCCAACAACAATAAAGAAATCACCAATAGAGAAACCTGCATTAATATCGTTCGTCGCACCGGGGATACCAGTGCCAAGAAATACTTTAGGTGCCGAGAATCTTTGGCCTGTATCGATATCAAGAGCATGAGCCATTTTCTTAGCTTTCTTTATCTTCAAAACCAACGGAAGGACTACTACGTCCTTCCAAAATTTCGTTTGCTTGTGCTGACAATAGCTTACATAATCTCATAGCCTCATTAACTCTATCTACCTTACCAAAAAACTCAACGCGCTTAACAACACCTGGAATACCAGTAAAGTATTCTATCGCCGAAATACGCGGACAAGTTTGCCAATCTCCGTGCTCATTATCGCAATACTTACACATTTTATGCGGCCTTTATTAAGTTACGTCGCCACAAAAGCAGAAAAAGACTAACTAGCGTAAATAATAACACAAAACTCGATGGCTCATTGATGCGAATAACCTCGGTTCCAGCAGTCTGAATAGTATCAGTAATAGCTTGACCGGGTTGTGTGAAAAATACTAAGAAATCTTGTTGAACAGAGGTAATATCTGGAACAAAAGTAGGTCCTTGTATATCGAAGGATATTTGGTTTGCTGAAAACGGAGCAAAGTGCAGCGGATTAAAATCGGTAGAATCAAAAAGAAAAGTAGGGCCAGCAAACTGATCAAAACCTGCAAAGTTCTGAATTGCAAACGTAGTAGTCATATCTGCATTAACAGGAGATAAATTCTGTTGAATAACATCAACTTGTAGCGAATGATCGCCATTAAAAATCGATTCGTCGGCGCCGGTAGCAAGAACTGTTGTTATTAAGTTTGGACTATTTACTATCGGAACCCCAACAGTGCGCACAAGAATTGAAAGAAAGTCTGGCTCAGTAGGTATAAAAACAATATCACCTGTCAAAGAAACGGGACTTATACTTGGCGGGCCATCATCCTCTGAAACACTAATTTGTATGATAGGATTAGCCCGAACATACGACGTGAACAGAACAACTATCGAACAAACTAGAATAAACAGGACAAGAAAGATAGCTTTCATTGCTTATGCAGCCTTTAGCAGATTACGCGGCAGAACCACTTCTGCATAACACCGACAATTGTAAATCGCTCCGGGCAACGAACGTTCACCTTTATCGCCCGTAATAGGCGGCTCGGTCCATTTAAAGTATTTGCCTTCGAGCTTTTGGTGTAGTGGTCTGACACTTTTATCCAGCGCAGTGCGCCAAATGTATCCATCTGATCCTACATAATTAGCACGAGCTTTAGTAAATTCTGCTTCTGTTCTACCTATCTCAGTTCGAGCAATTAATTCCGCACGCGATCTAGTAACGTGACCAGTATCAAGTATTAATTCAGCAATCTCTTTTGCGCGTTGAGATGATACAACAGCTTCAGTAGTTAAGTCATGAACACGCTGTGCGGCATCAAGAGGGAGAGAAGTAATAAGTCTTACTTGCTCTGCCAGCGCATCTTTAACGACTTGTCCTATGTCTGCATTAGCCAACTCTTGTCGCATGGCTAATCCCATGTCTTTTGTATATCTACGCCACGTTCGTCCATTATGGGCTTCAACCTCCCGCAGCATCCGCATTCCGGTTGCCTGCGCCCAAGGCTTTAGCATACCACCATAACGATTTAATAGTTTGATTACTTGGTTAGCGTGCTTCTCATCGCTCAAGTCAAACGCTTTAATCAGTGCATCAACTTGATGCGCAATCCTTCGTAACGCACGGACGTAACGCGATTCAATACTTTTTGCGCGAATAAAGCGACGATGAGTAGCAGAAGACTTCAACTTAGCTAAGAACTATAGAAAGAACCGCATAAGCCATGCCCGCTATAACACAAACAACGGCAAGACTTGCTAAGAATAAGAATATATCAGTTAGACTCAATTCATATAACCATTAACTGCGGGCAAGACGTACAATAATGCTCTACGCGCTTCGCCTAAGCTAGTTGACTTATAAAGAAGTTCCCATTTTTCTGGATCGCCATCATCTTGTGTCTGTAAATGATATTCAACTTTCTTTGTACCATCGGCAAAATGACTAACATATTCCATTATTCGATATGCGCCTTCACTCTGCGGCATTGCGCCAACCTTCTTGCGGTAATTGACTTTGACTAGATTCTAGCCCCGCACCCGCCTGGTACTCTTGTCCCTCAGCACCTGGACTCGCAACACCAGGCTCACCAAAAATATCAGGCGGGGCGGGGGGCTCGATAGGCTTAGAAAGATCTAAGCCCTGATACGGCGATTCTTCATCCGCCGCAAGCCGTTCTCGGACCTCTTCCGCCGTAACCGCGCCCATCTCTATATACTGCATATCAGTTTGGGCTTTAGCTTGATTATTTTGTACTAATTGGGCAGGATCAACTTGCTGTAAAGGTTTAAACTCAAACATAATCTCAGGATCAGTTTCGCCCCATAACGATAATTGAACAAAATCAATTAGTGTTGTTGCTGGACGTCGCAGTAGTCTTTCTTGAAACCCTGCTATCCAGTCATCAAACGCGATCAACTCGCCTTGTGAGGAGGCATTAAAACCAGCAGGCTGAATATTGAGTAACTTTACCGCTGGTATCCTTCCAACCGAACACATATGTTCTTGCGACTGCGACTGCAATTCATGCAAGCCGCCGATTGGCGCCGAGACATTAGCAAAGTCTTCGTCGGAGGTTTTATTTAGAACAAATAAGTTAGAGTTATCCCGCAAAATATTGAATAACTCAATTCGCTTCCAAAACTTGTCAGACCCCGGCATCAATGCTGCCTGAAGATCGGTCTTTAAAACAAATACTGAAAACGAATGAATTAAATCTGATACCGACTGCCTTGTTCTCAGCCAATTATCAACATAAGGCTTTGCCATCTGCGACATCGACAAGCCGGCAAAGGAATACGCAGGCTTAAGAATATCAGGAACGGGGCGTCCAATTAACGTTAGTAGTCTTGTGCGATGGACCTCCTTGCCCATCACGAACCACTGTTCTGGTCTATACCAATTTGGACTTAGCGGATCAATCGAATTATAGTTGGTGGGATAAACCCACATAGGTTCGACATTACGAAATGCTTTTAGCTTACCTTTTTGCACTTTCTGCTTTGATATCAAACCCCTACCATTACCAATTGGCGTCTTTAACTCATCACGATTGTCGGTGTCTCCTGTATCTATATAAATCTGACCACGACCAAAAAACCCATCGTGCTCAATCGCTAAAGTAATAACATCCTTCAAACGATAATTATCACAAGCATCTGTTAATTCCTTAATCTTTTCTGTCTTATCATTATCCCCCGTAGATTTAAACTCAATCCATTCGCGGGTCATCTCTGCTGCAATAGTCTCACTTAATACTCTATATTCCGCCCTCTGCGCTAATAAAGCCAGTTCCGCAAAACCTAACCAAACTAAACCTTCTGCATAATTAGATCGTATTGCATTATTTGCCCAGTCATACGTACTAGAAAACGAACTATTAAAATCATCAAGAGCTAGTTTTATGTCTTCGTTAGTGCCCGGAATAACCCCTGGTGGTGGTTCTGGAAATCTAAATGGCGGCCATACGTCAGGCGATTTTGGCTTTTCACGACGAAGACTGCGCGCAAACGGAATAACATTATCCCAGTTGGCAGATTTCCACCAACTAGCTTGACGCGGTTGTATTCTTTTTCTTATCTCAGACACTTAACTAATTATCGTCTGATCCGCGTCGGTGAATTGTAGTTGCTTGTTGTTGAACTTGTAATTCAACAGCTGGACCGGTGGGTCCGGTTGATCCTATATGACCGCGCCATCCTCTATCGCCGGTTGGTCCGGTAGCTCCTTCAGGTCCAGTCGGCCCAGCTCGGCCACTACCACTAGGAACTCCCATCCAAGCCGCTTTGCCTTTATCACTGCAAACACAAATAAAAAAAGTTTTATCTTTTGTGTTAATCCATAGATCGCCTAAACCATAAAACTTACTCTCATCATCCCTTTCAGATGGATCTCTGTGGTCAACATGCCGTCTAACGACTAAATCATCCTCGCGAGCCATCTAGTAAGGACCATTCCAGGTAGCCGCGGCAGTAGCATTACTAAGGCAAATATAGAATTTAGCAGTAGTAGTATTGAGCCACATATCACCAAGCATTACGCCCTGTCTGTTATCATTATTTGCGGTTGGGTTAACCGTATCAACATGAATACGCGAAACCGGTACTTGTCGGCCCGTAGATACGTCTGTTGCTTGTGCCATCTTTACTACCGCCTACTCATCTGCCTAGCACGATCTAGCGCCTCATCGGTAATCATCAACGGAGCAGGACCCTGCACACATTCAACTGCACATGCTGCAACAACATTCGCCAGATCATCATGTGCTCCCGGCGCCCGACTAATCGAATCCTGACTACCGGTTACCCTCGGCTTAGTGATAATTTCCCTGCCACCCGGACTAGTGCGCCGCTCCAACGCGCAAATCTGACCAATAACTCTTGGCTGATCTAGCAATTCAACTCTAACCGCATTTAGCAACGGCAGAAAATCTAAGTAATACTCTGACTTAGTGCTCTCCGCTACTTCATAATTAATACCCTGTAAGCGAAATCTCTCTCGCGGCCACTCACCAGCGTAACGATCACCTTTTACTGTTCTAACTCCGTACTGCTTTAGTAGCGCGCAATACTCCATTACAACATTTTCCGGGGAAAATGGTGGGCGGTTCTCCCGCACCGCATCGATGACCGCCCTATCGCCCACTTCACGGTGACCAATGCACAACGTAAATGAATCAACAGATCCGCCCGAAGGATCGACAAACGCCACATACTCTATTTGCCTATCTGGCCACAATTCAATACGTTCTGGAGTTACGCAACGCTCTACTATTTCTCTCGAAATATAGTCTTGAATATCTTCTCTAAACTGCGAGAAGTATTCAGCTAGCGCATATTCTCTATCTTCGGCTAATGCCTTATCAATCTCACCAGGAACTAGAATATCAATATTTGGATTAAACGTTCTTGTGTCTGCTTGTATCACTAAAACATCAGGATCGTCTTTACCAAAATGCTCTTGATACTTTTGATATAGTAAACCTTTCTTTCTATATGCAGTGCTTATTCCTATCAACATTGCATTGGGTACCGTCATACCAGGCCTTAGTGCGCGGTACGTCTCTATATCGGGCGTTGCGGAATTTTCGTCTTTCCAAAAAGCTACTTCGTCAAATATCACGCAAGCATATGCTCTGCCTCTTGGTGCTCTATAGTTATTAGTTGATACTCTTATTTCGACTGAATTAATTAAGGTTATTGGTTTTCCTTGGTGCGTGGACGGTAAGTCGCCTTCTATCCAAGGTTTAAGAGCTGGTATTGTGTCGAAGTAGCCGCGTATGTAAGAGAAGACAATACCAGCCTGGTCTCTATCTGATGCTAGACAAGCAACTACTGCTTTTTCGCCGGGTCTGAGAGCGACGTTGTCTGCGTGCCTTGCCGCCTCAACCGCAATGATCGAAGCGATAGAATCTTTGCCTCCCCGTCTTCCAACAATACACCAGAGTTCTCGAACCCTTTTGCCCGGGGGATCGCGCTGCGCAACTCTACGAAAGAGTACAAGTTCGTCTTCGGTGAGTTCTTTGCCATAGGCTGCCTTTAATACTATTCGCCAGGAGCGCCAGGAATCTTCGTTACACTGATTAAGAACGTTTGTAATAAAGTCTAAAGGCTCGTAATCATATAAGTCAACACTAACTAACTTATTATGAGTTCGTTCACGTTTTACTTTTGCACAAGCTCGTGCATATAGTTCTAACTTTTGTTGTCTGGATAATTGACTTAAGTCTAACATTAGTCAATAAGCGGCTTTGCACCGCCCTCGCCGGCTTTGCCCACACCGCTCAGTGGTCTAGCTATTAAGGAGACTGGGTACTCCGCCCTCGCGGGCAAGGTAGCCTCGGAATACTTGGACGCCTCTGCACGAAGCAGGATCACGCGCCTTCTATATTCCTAATGACCGGACTATTGCTCACGTGTCTTGACCATAAAGGGATTCGGGCCCGTGAGCTCAACTCTAGGCAATCGACAAGCTAGTGCTGGTGGGCCATCGCACCAAATACCACCATACAGTGGGTTGAACATATATTGTTTTCATGGGGAACCTCAACGCCTGCTTACTTTTTATCCTCAATCAGCATTAACTGGCGCGATTCGCTAATATCAGTAGCGTCGATAATGCCTTTTTCAGAGGCTTCAAACAACACTGCATCAAGTTGTTCGTCAGTCATCTCGTCGGGATTAAATACGTCAAGCGGCTTGCGCGTTCGACGAAAACCAAGTAAATCTTGAAAGTTCTCCATTGCTTTTGTGCGATCACGTAGCTTTATTTCAATACCACCATCTCTTGTATACTTAATCCCATCAAACAAAAGAGCGGCACCACGACTTAGATTATCAATAGCTAGGGGCGAAACAACAAGAATACCTTTGCCGTTACACTCAGTGCACTCTGGATGAGGATCCCTTGTCGAGTTGTATCCAGTACCGCCTAACATATCAAGTTCTCTGCGCGATGCAGGCGGCAACTTTAATTGTGCTACTAAATGCTTGCGTAAAGCTATTCGCCACTCATTCTCAGTATACTGGTACTGATGCTCAACGCCCCAACAATATCGACAAGAGCCTCGTAAAACTGGATTTAGCTCGCGGGCATCAGCTGTGGCTAGATCCCACCAGTACTGCGCCACATCATCCGCATTAATCTGTAGTCTGACCGAAGTCTCTTGTCGGGCTTGATTAATTGCTAACAAGACGCGCGTGCGCTTAAGCCATTCGTTCGAGACATGACCAGCCAAATCTTTTGAAATACCAGCCGCTCGTGCAGCCCTCGACGCATTAAAGTCGATACAATACTGCTCGACAAAAATACGCTCCTGCACCGATAACCCATCTTCAATCAATTTAGAAGGCGGACGACCATTACGCCGCGGCAACGCAAAAGGATTAAGGCGCTTCTTACGAAGCGGTACGCGATACATTATCCTAGAGAATTCGGCATTGGATAAGAATACTCAACCTGATCTTCTAATCCATTCATCATAAAAGCCTTACGTCGCATAACGCAGGGCCCACATTCGCCGCAACGTAACTCATCACCATAATAACAAGACCAACTTAAATGCAATGGTGCATCTATTTCAAGGGCAGTCTTAACTATATGATGCTTCATAGAATAGATTAACGGCATCCACAATGTTGGACGCGATTTAGTGCCAAATTCCAATGCCTTATTCATACGAGCAAAGAATTCTTGCGAATTATCGCAGTATACCGAACCCTCTTCTAAGTTTAATCCTAGCGCAATTGTCGAAATATTATGGCGATCACAGTATGCCGCCGCCAAACTTATCATAGCAAGATTGCGTGCTGGTACCCATTCGTGTGCGGTTTCAACGCCTTCTATGCCTTTTGCAATTGGTTTATCCCATTCGGTTAACGTGCTTCCACCCAAATTCTTTAAAAACGATAGATCCACATACTCTACGGTCACCTCAGCCGAAGTATGCTCATTCAACCATGTTGAGATTAACCGTACGGATTCCATTTCTTGGGTCTGTGCTCTCGCACCGTAGCAAAAATGTAGCAAATGAACGCGGGCATATTGCTGGCAAGCTAAAGTTGCCACAGTGCACGAATCGAGCCCACCAGAGCAAACAACGACGCAAGAACGATCAGTAGGTTTAACTGCCCAAAACTCACAATTCCGCAGTATTACCGATAGATAGTAAGACGCCGAGTAACCATCATCCCGCCACAGCGCAGTGGGTCGACCTTTAAAGAAGGAATATCCAGGTAGTTCTTGTGTGGCAAGATTAACTAACGCTTCTGATGTGCTATATTTTTCTGGTTGCAATGCCTCTAGCTCAGAAGCCCACACCAAAATTGTGTCTTTATGGTCTTGCCATACTCCAATCGATAAACCACGAAAAGATCGCGCAAGCAACAAATCATTGCTATCATGCGAGTAAAGTGCAAAGGATGATCCGGATTCCAATTCGCGTAATCGCGAAATTGTATCCTGCTTTCCAGAAAAATGATCTAACAATAAGTAAGAATCGATAAACGGTCTTGGGTAACCGTACAACTCAGCCAGGGCCGCATCGTTGGCTATCATACCATTATGAGTAACCCCTGACCATTCTTTGACGTAAGGCTGAATAGAGGCATCGCTCTCGTCCCAGACTTCTGTCGTAGGAACACCACGAAACCCCGCCAGCACGTAGCCCAGCCTATAGTTGGCTAGCACCGAAGCTGCTATCGCACAATCCAAATGCTTTGACTTGACATAAAAAGGCGGCGATAACTCGGTAAAACCGCCGATTCCAAAAGAATCCGCCCCACGAACACTTGTATCCGTAAGAACCCTCGCAAAGTAATCTCTAAATTCTCTTGATAGTTTGCCTGAACCTGAAACGCGGACAAACCCTGCTATACCACACATACCGTATACCTCATCAAAGACGCAGCATTACGTCTTTATATACGACATGCAGTATCTAAGTTTTTGGGAGTTTGGTATAGCTACCGCACTCTTACGCGCCCTTAACGGCAAGAGGCGAAACAATCCTTACGCGCAAGTAATAATAGCGAATTTGCGCGATTGCAAGCGAAATTTGCGCCGTATATTGCAAATTTATTAAATTCAAAAAAAGAGACCGGAGATATTTCACCCCGGCCTCTTTTTACCAAAGTCTTTTTACGTGGGCAGTTCTACGCCCGTCAGCTTACCGGCAGCCTGAGCCACTTTCAGCGTAGCGATGGTATCGTAGCGGATCGTAGTAATCGTGCTATCTCCCGCCTCAATACCAAGCTTGCTGAGCTGCTCCTTTAGCACAGCAAGCCCTGCCTTGGGATCCGCCAGTACCAACTCGCGAATGAAAACCGACGGCGCCTTTGGCCGCGGCTCCTTTGGCTTTGGCGGAGCCTTCTCTTTTGCAGGGCCTGCAGGCCGTCCTGCCTTGAGCTTGCTGCGGGTAGGCGGCTTTGCATCCGCATTGTAATTGGAGACAAAACCTTCCGGCGGCGTCCACTCCTTGCTTTCGTTCATCGCATCCGCAGTTGCGTTGAACCAACTCTGGGCATCGACGGGCAGCTCGTCGAATGCCTCTTGCGAGATTTCGGCAACGCCTGATACCAACCGCGTTAGAAAATCCTTATCAGACTCGTGCGGCGGCTGAGCCACGAACTTATCGTCGCTGGCTGCAACGGCATCGAACAGCGCCGTGTATACGCTCGCCTCCTCCTGCTCGTTCCCTTCCGTATTCTCTTCGGCGTCGTTCTCGTCTTCGCTTTCGTTCTCCTCGACCTCGACTGGATCTTCCCCTTCCTCGACCTCCGGGGCCTGAGCTTCCACCGGCTCAACCGCGGCCTTTGCCTTTGCCATTTTTACCTTCTCCTTCGCTAGCACCCTAAATCAGTGCACTCATATTTATACGCAGTTTTTCGGCCTTTGCAAGCGTTATTTTGATCTCAGGGCAAAAATTTTTCGCTTGCTGAAGGCACAACTCGATGCAGTAAGCCAGCCTCCAGGTACCCGGGAAAGCGTCGGTCAACCGCACAACGCAGCAAAGACAAGCTGTTTAGCATTGTCTGAGGGGTAACCGGTGCATTACGAGCCTTGAGTTCCGCGGCCAAGCAACGGAGAACAATTGCTAGAAGCCCAACAACCTGCGGCTGACGCAAAAACTTGCGCGTAGCACTGATCAGCTCATAAATCTCCGCAACCTTCTCGCCATACTTCCGAGCACCGTAGCTACTCAAAAATTTGGCAACTGGTATGCGAATTTCGCACGCCTGCATCAGTGCATCATAGACAAGCATCTGCTCGTGAGAAAGGTCACGCGAGGTTCGACTATCGTCATACGCCACCTGCGTGAGAAAGCTTTCACGCTGTTGGGGCGATAGAAGGGCAAACTGACTTCGTAGATCGGTTAAGGTTGCGTCCATCTCAATCATCCCATAACAGGGCGACTCCACTGTAGGCGGTTTCTCATTAACCGGTAATATAACGATGCTTTGCTACTTTGCAAGCGAAATATTAGAATTAAGCATAGTTACTTGCTTTTTTAGTCTACTTATTTATTGTACAAGATTAGAAGCTTAGAGTTGGAATTGCCTTATCTAGTGCTCTCGACCAATCTTCGTCCGATAGATTTAGAATAATAACTCTCAGCCATGTCCAGTTTAACATTTCTACAGGATTTATTAGTCTGTTTTTATGTTGATCAATAAGTTCGATTGCTTGTTCACGGGTCATATACACTACTCCTTTCTGATCATAATTATATACCAAATTTAAACGTAAAACTCTTTATTATACAAATAAATTTATTTGTATAATAACTTTAAATCTACTACTAACTTTCCCCTCGCGCGCCCATGTGCGGGCGCTATTATTATACTAACCCAGGATTTATCCCCCTAAAGGGATAATAAATCCTGAAGGATTACCGTAAAATCTAAAAAATATCTAAAATAATAGCTAACTAAAAAATATTCGTTTTACTACTCAGATCTACTCTCAACCAAGGGTATATATCAAAGTATCAGGGGAGATTTACTAAGTGTCATGCCAAAGGACAACTATTGGGGCTGTGCACAAACTAATCCATCTCAAGAAGGACTTGCGCTTCGTAACTTACGAAGACAATCCTTCAACGCTTTATTCCCCTTCTTTTTAGGTAGAACAAAATGGAGACACTATACAACACGCCCTTTATTTCCAGGTTATGTCTTGATAGAACTAAACCCCGAAAGAAACTGGAGCCCTATAAATGGTACACCCGGTATTCATCATCTACTAACTAATACAACAAAAACTGACGAACTAATCCCAGCTCGTATACCAAACTCTTTTATCAACTCATTAAGTCGAATTTTAGTAAGCAATCCCGATAACGTAGTAATTCCTCTTGGAACAAAAGTACGAATTTTAGCTGGAGGAGCCTGGAACAACAAAGAAAGTTATATTTCGGAATCATCTCATGATCGTATAAAGGTTCTATTCTTGCTTCTAGGTAAGGAAGTTGAAGTAGAATTTATGTCCGAACAAGTTGAAGTATTAGAAGAGGCTTAGTATGTTAGTTCCAGTTAAAATTTGTTCTAATTGCGGAGTAGCTTTTGGTATGCACACAGTCGAGTGCCTGAACAATAAACGCCACCAAGAAACGCGAGCGCTCGAAGCCATACGTACTCTAATCGAATACATTGGCGACGATCCTAACCGTTCTGGTTTAAGAGATACCCCTAAACGAGTGCTGCAGGCTTGGAAACAGGACTGGGGTACTGGATACCAGGAATTAGATGTGGATGATTTAGTTACCACCTTTGATAATGATGACAATTATGACGAAATGGTATTCCTACCCAATATCTCATTTTATTCTTTTTGCGAACACCATATTTCACCATTTTTTGGTAGTGCTTACATAGCATATATTCCAAACCACAAAATCATCGGCATTTCTAAACTAGCGCGTATCGTCAGGCATTTCTCTTCAAGATTACAAATACAAGAAGGACTTACCATACAAATAACAGACTTTCTTGTTAAACACCTATCTCCAGATTGCGCACTCACCCTTGAGGCCACTCATTTATGCATGGCATCACGCGGCGTTCGTGAGCCGCACGCAACCACTATCACTACTTCTTTACGTGGCGTATTTAAAACGGACGACGCCGCCCATTCGGAATTCGAAAGCAAAGTTTTAGCTGCAAAAAAGAAATAAAACGATGTTCCTTCCGCATCAAGACATCAAACGTCTAGCTATGGAAGAGAAACTATTATTAGATCCATTTTCTGAGCCTGCCAGACACGGCGGCGTGAGTCACGGATGTGGCCCAGCTAGTTATGATTTAAGAGTTGATCGAGACTTAACCTTTTGGCCGGGACACTCACGCCGCGCTGATGCCATCGAACGCATTAAAATGCCAAAGTATTTGCTTGGTTTAATATTTTCTAAGTCTACTTGGGCTCGCGTTCATATCGAACACGCAGGGACTGTGGTAGATCCAGGCTTTGAAGGCGTACTTCGTCTGGAAATCAATATGCATTACGGCGACAACGTAATAGACATTCCTGCGGGTACAGGAATAGCGCAGATTTTATTTGCTCCGCTTTGTAACTTACAGATGCTAATTCAACTAGGTTTAATCCAAGATACAGTATATCCATATGGCGGCTTCTATTTAAGGCAGGGCCCTAATCAAGATGCGATATTCCGATGATTACCGATAAACATCGCAATTTTGCAAGAGAAGTTATAGCGCTTGCGCGTAAGCATCAAATGACAAGCTTAACCGTACGGTTTCGCAACAGTATAAGCGATACCAAAGATCAACCTACATCTGAATACTACGAAGAAGTAACTTTAGCTTGGGCTGAGGGACGTCACGGAGAACAATCAAATATAAATCTTGAAACAAGAGCTATGCAACAGATCCCCGAATAATCACTAATCCAATGCCTAAGAATAACTTACACGTATCACCAAAGAAGAAAAAATGGCAAATTCGTCGTTCGCGGGCTATTAGAGCAAGTCGCGTTTTTACAACAAAAGACGAAGCTATCGAGTATGCGTATGACGTAGCTCGGTTTGAAAAACTAGTTGTATTTATCTACAATAATATAGGACGTATAGAAGAACGAGTAGACTTTTCAATTAGGTTTAAACGGTAAATAAATGATCGCTCTCCGAAAGCCTACGCCAAAAACACAATTAGAACCACAAATACAAATTATGATAGACAGTGGCGCATTTTCAGCATGGCGACTTAATAAAACGGTTGACTTAAAAAAGTATTGCGATTTTTTATTAGCTAACCAAGATTGGATACATAGTTACGTTAACCTAGACGTAATCAAACCAGGCAATCCAGAAACTGCAGCAAAAGAAGGTTTTGACAACCTACTCTATATGAGATCACGCGGACTAAATCCAATTCCTGTTTACCATATAGCTGAGGATATTTCCTGGCTATATCGTATGCTAGATTTGGGTTGTAACTATATCGGCCTTGCTGCTACGTCTCTCGACGCGCGTAACGCAACCGACGATTGGTATGCAATGGCATGGTCGCGCCTTGTTAATAATCAAGGCAATCCCATCGTTAAAGTTCATGCATTTGGCGATACAAGATTAAAGCTATTAACAAAATATCCTTGGGCGTCGGCTGATTCGTCAACCTGGATTAATGGGCAAAAATATGGAGTGATGCTTTTACCAAACGGGAAACGCGTGTCTTACCGGCAAAAACTTGATAGTTCTGCCTCAATGCAAGACATTGATCTGTTATCCGAACTCGATCAAGAACAGTTTAACAGAATACTAAAGGAACTTAACCTCGACCGTAACTCGTTAGGAGAACGAAAATCCCGCGAAGGTATAGTAGCAAGACCATATATTTGCGCACGTTTTTACGTCGAAATAGAAAAACAAATACAACCTTTACTGCCCATTGCCTTCTATCCACAGACAGGACTTATTTCCAGTCTTTTAAATAACGGATCTAAAGAAATTACTTTAACTAATTTTGATCTATTTATGGCAGTTGGTACAAATAACTCAACCCTTCCAATACTATACTATGCGGGCAGTAAAAAGCATCTTGTATCTTACTTTTACATAACGGATCGTATAAGAAATGCTTTACGCAATTACTGCAAAAATCCGTTAAATGTGGTATCTAACAAACCGTATAATACTTATTATGATGTTTTAACGAGGATAGTTAAAAGATGACACACTGGTTAAAACATTTACTTGGTTATGAATTCTCGATATATGCTCAGGTAACTAAATTTGATAACGACCCGAGATACTGCTGGATAGGTTATCGTTGTGCAATCTGTAAAAAAGTATATAATTGGCAATGAACCCAGCGACGCTACACATCTATGTAAAGAAATTGCTATGACTATTTCTGGACAACGTCCCTGTGCTTGCGGTTCCGGACAACCTAAGCATGCCGTCTACGATGCACGCGGTATCTTTTTAACCTATGTATGTGATAAATGCGAAAAGAAAAAGCTTGCAGAGTTTCGACCTGAGGTCTTAACTAATCCTAACTACTCACACGACGAACCAATCGAAGTAGAGTAATGATAACGTATTCTTGGGCAATAAGCGGTACTTCTACTGATGGTAATTGGCATAATACTGGTACAGCAAAGTGTCATACTATTGAAACTGCACTTACAATAGCGCTAGCAGATAACGCTAAACTACTTACTCTGAATAAAACAGTTTTTGCTTTTACTGTCACAAGAATTATTATCGACGAAGTGAGAAATTTAAAATGCTAGCCTCTGATCTCTACAATAAGTTATCTCCATTTGCATTTTTGTGCAACAAAAACGCCTTGTCGTCAGCCTATCAAGTTCTTCATATAACCCCAACTTCTGTTCGCGGGTGCGCTGCGTTTGGTATTATGGAAGTGGAAGTTGCTTTAGACGACATCAAAGACTTTTACATAGATGCAGATACATTTTTATCAATTCTAAAAAATCTACCTAATGCAGAACTCGAGTTATCACTAAAGGATAAAGTATTGCACTGGCTATGCGGACCAGCACGCGGACAGTACGCTTGTAAAGACCAAGTTACGATGCCAGAATTAAAGTGGGAAAAAACCCCAAGCACAGAACTTCCTTCTGACTTTAGTAAAAACCTTGAACTCGGATCGTTAGCTTGCGGCACAACAGCTTTGCTATCAGTTGGACTATATGGAACAGTATTAGAAAATAATAGCGAATTGTGCGCTTATGCTTCTGATGATACTACAATATCTTGCTGCCAATTATCAGAGGGCATAGAAGACTCGGTTGAAAAAGCAACATTCTCGCCTGATGCCTGTCGACTTCTTGGAGTAATCACTAATCGAAACAAAGCTGCCCTAGCTATCGATGCAACTACTCTTTATTGCCAAACCTCGGACACAAAACTCATACTTAAACAAATCCCTCCTCTAAAACAAGACATTAATAATGCTTTAGAAAACTTTCAAAAGAGCGATATATCTATTTCACTAAACCGCGAGGTTATCAAAGCTTTTATTGCGCGCGCCGAGGCCTTAACTGAAGAAAAAGGCCGCGCTGTTGTGACAATCTCCGTTGAAGACAGAGCTACTCAATTACGTTTCGTGGAAAATACAAGCATAACCGAACAATTTTATCTAGTTGAAGATGCGCCTGACATCAAAGTACCTCCTATTGCTATAGAAGCGCGACGCCTTTCCAAAGCATTAGCTCACTCCAAAGAAATTATCTTTGATTACGCCGAAAAACGCGTACTAATCTTGAGGGGCGATAACGAGTTTCAGTTTGTAATTATGGGCAAGAGACAACAATGAATTTAGACCCTGATACTGCCTTTTTTCTAAGTCAACTCATTGCCGGAATAATCATGATTCCATTAGCCTTTTTCCTAACGAGGTAAAAATCTATGCGCGTGCAAATCTACCAAGAAGAACTCGGCGAAGGTTGTGAGGTTATCCAACAAACATCTCGAAACGGCGAAACTTTTTATGGCTTACGAATTTGGCTCAAAACATGCCAATCATTGCTAGATCATTCTACTAAAGAAGACGACGACCGAAGTGCTGTTACTTTCTGGTGTAGAAATCTAGGCGATTTAGGGATATTAGCTTACAATATGCAGGAAGCAATTACGCGTGCAGCGCCGCCAATCAGATAAACGCGCGCGTAAACGGGGTCGTAAATAGCGTACTTTGATGTCCGCTATAGGGATAAGTTTTAAGCTAAGATTTGCATTTACAATCCCGTTTACGGCGAAGTAAAATGGGCTTCTTCCTAAACGAGCAGCAAGCCGCAACCCTAGTCGCACGACCCAAACCTAAACCGCGTAACGGTAAAACTACCAACATAGAAAATACCCCACGCGGCTGCGAATTTTGTCCTCTACAAGATACCTGGAAGAATATATCCACTCCGCAAATGCCAGTTGTTGGAGCTTGGAATATCGGGGACGGGCGGAACAGATCTGATCTATCAATCGAAAATTGCGACATTCTAATCTTGGGCGAGGGTCCGGGAGAACAGGAGGATATAAAAGGAGTGCCTTGGGTTGGTGATGCAGGAAAGTTCTTACGCAAACATATCCCAATGCGGCTCACAGAGCAGATTGCTTTATCAAACAACGTAAGATGTCGGCCGCCCGGAAATCGAACGCCAACCGGATTAGAAGGACATTGCTGTTCTATTCATCTCGAAGAAGACATAGAGAAACACAACTTTAAAGTAATTCTTGGATTAGGAGGATCACCCCTTTCGAGATTTATTACCGAAGCTCCAATTACCCATATTCACGGAACACGATTTCCCGTAAGGATCGGAGACAAGATCCTTTGGTACTACCCAACTTTTCATCCTTCTTATCTACTGCATAACGGCGGAGAGCGTAGTTTACAGTTTCCGGTATTTGCAGAGGATTTACGTAGGTTCTTCCGAGAATACGAAAAATGGAAAAAGCCGCACATCGAGGATATAAAACCAGAAGACGTAATTTGTGTATACAATAAAGATGAGGCTTTTGCCTTATATGAAAAACTAAAAGGCGGCGTAATAGGGGTAGATATAGAAACGCACAGCGATTATTATCAAACGCATAAAAACAATAAGCTGATTGCTAGGTGTGCGGAGCTTGGTTCTAGAATACTATCAGCTTCCTTTTCTGACGGTGATCTCACTTTTGCTTTTCCAATAAATCATCCCGCACATATAAATGACTGGGGACTAGAATTACTATTGTTAGCTACTAGCGAACACAATTGGGTTGGGCATAATTCAGCGTTTGAATTAGTTTGGTTATTATGGCACGCAAAAAAAGCAGGCATAGAATGGAGTCCCGCTAGGTTTGATGATTCAATGGCGCTATGCCGACTTTATCACTCACGAGAAACTTTACTAAATCTAGGTATCTGTTCTAGGATACATCTCGGAGTTAATATCAAAAAGCTAACAAAAGTTGACCCAAGCAACATTCTTGCTTCCACTCTAGATGACATACTTCCTTATAATGGCCTTGATTCTTGGGCTTCCCTTAAAATTTTAAAAGTGCTTCAAAATAAGGTTAATAAGGATAACTACGAGCATCTTCTCGGATCGATAACTTCAACGGCTTACATGGAGTTTTTAGGTTTACCTATCAATTTAGACGTTGCACATGAGCTTAAAAAAGAATGGGGGGATCTCGCAATAGCTAAAGAAGAAGAAGCCAAGACTTATTATGAAGTAAAAGCATTCGAACGAGAATTACAACAAGAATGGAATATTGGTTCTACTAAAGACGTAGCAACAGCTTTAGTTAATTATGGCAAACTAGATTTACCTAAAAGTGGTAAAGGAAATTATGTTACTGATGACGAAGCGCTATCTCCCTTTGTAGAGACAAATCCCATTGCACGTATAACGCTCGACTACCGTGAAGCCAAAAAACACGAATCTACTTATATTGATCCTATATTAGCAATACCAGAACGATTTGAAGATGGTTTAGCGCACCCAGCTTATAGTACAATGCTAACAGCAACCTTTCGAACAAGTTCCAATGATTTTAATGCACAAAACTTTCCTAAACGTAAACATCGTAAGTTGCGCAGCCAAATCGTAGCACCTCCGGGAGAAATATTTGCCTCTTGTGATTCGGGGCAACTAGAGGCGCGCATTTATGGAATGGATAGTAAGGACACCAATCTATGCGAATCTATAATTCGAGTACAAAAACATCCCGAAGAAGATATACATCTTTATTGGTTAAAAAGATTACTAGCTCTATATCCCCCTTACATGGATAGATTACGACAAAAAGTAAACCAAGCAGAAGAAGCTAAAATAATTAAGTATGGCCGCGATATTATTAAAACAGATTTTACGTTCGCCACCTTTTTTGGAACTACTGCCAAAAATTGCGCTGAGCGAACAGACGTTCCTTTTCCAATCATGCAAGAATTACTTGGAGAGTTTTGGGATCGTTATCCCCAAGCTGCCAAATACCTAAAAGCCCGGGCACAAGAATATCGAAACACAGGAGGAGTAACTGCCCTAACTGGTATAACGCGTTATGGTGTATTCGGGGGGATGGAATATATCAATACACCAATTCAACATACCGGCGCTTACTTAGTGTTACAAGCTCAAAACGAGCTATCTCAGCTTGCGCTTGAAACCGGAGATATGTACTTACACCCACGAATTAATATTCACGACGATTTAACATTCTTACTCCCAGACCAGGAGGATCGCATAGAAGAGTATATATCAATAATTGCAAAGGCTATGACGCGCGTTCGTTTTCCATGGCAAATAGTGCCGCTCTCAGTTGAAGTAAAGATTGGATACAACTGGGCAGATCAGGAAGAGATTGCAGTTATTACCGGAGACTATGTTAGATGACCATTCCATCAGCGCAAGCTATCGATTGGATCCGAAATAACGTTGGAGGACTTGACGAAAGCAACCCCGACCAAGCATAGCACTAACAGAAATCGCAATTAAAGTTAGATACGCTATGCAAAACCTTCGCTAAAACTGCCGAACAAAATACTTATAAGTTCTGGCGCAATGCTTGTGTAATGAAAGGACAGTGCGCACTTAATGTGATACAAGAAAAGACTAAAAATGACTGATATCCGAGAAACGCTACAAAAAGCAGAAGGCCCAAGTCGTGATCTCGATATGGAAATTGCCGAGCTATTAGCGTGGCCGGTAGATCAACCGGTTCCCTACTACACATTAGACTTCAACTATACGATTAATTACATTGAACAACTTGGTATGGACTGGGTTGCAGGTAACGTAAACGGACAAGTAGGTGGCACGCCATTTGCGCAGGTAGCTTGCACAAACGATCAAGCCTCATACTCTGGAACCGTTATACTATCTTTATGGCTGGCTTGTATTCGCGCTATTATAGGCGACGAAAGACCGCCTAAATCTACACCTACCGGAAAAGCCCTCGATAATCATATTCCTCACTAATTACTAGCTGAAGGAAGAAATAAATGGCGACTAAAAAGGAAACACTTGAAGCGGCACTCCGCGGCGAAGGCTGCTTAGGTAAAGCTGCAGACGACGAACCTGTATTCGTTATTCGTGCCCAAGATATGTTTTCAGAAGGTACGATTTGGTCATGGACATCTCGCGCCGCGAAAGAAAACTGTAATCCACAAAAGATAGAAGAAGCATTACAAACGGCTGCTGCTATGGCAAAATGGCCGCATAAGAAGTTGCCGGATTAAAAATAATGGCTAAATGTCATCATATTCCTGAAGAAGGCTGTTTCGGCCTTCCAGAGGGATGTCCAAATTGCGACGACTTAGACAATCATGATATCTACAAAGAACTAGAGCAGGAAAGGCAGATAGACGAATTTACAGACTTTATAGATTATATGGATAAATTACATAATGCAAAAACGCAATAAACGTAGCATCCAAAAAACGGTTAGACTACCTCTAGATTTACATACTGAACTCTGCAAACGCGGGAAAGTTGCTCCCCAACTTATTAAAGCAGCTCGCGAATACCTTTACCTTATAAAACTTAGAGAAGGTAAAACACAAGAGAAGCATAATGAATAGAGTTATGCTCAACACTCCACTCGCTCAGGCTAATACTTTACTTAAGACTATTGCCCGCGAAGCACAAATACTAAGTACAGAAGAATTAACTAAAGCCCTCGAACAATATGGTTGTGGCTATGATGATTGGAATGCTTTATTTGAATACGAAAAACCACGAATAATCTTTAAAGCTTTAGCTGCGCGCACAAAAGAAGCTTAAAAATGCCTGAACCCTTAATCACGCGCTATCGTCCTAGCACGTTTGAAGAAGTACTAGGCCATGATGATCAGGTAAACGCCTTAAAACGTGTACTAAAAACCGATACGCGCCCCCATGCCTATCTCTTGACGGGACCATCAGGAATAGGAAAGACAACAATAGCTCGTATTATTGCTACTGCAATCGATGCAGAAGTACTTGAAATAGACGCGGCTTCTAACAGCGGCATTGATGCCGTGCGCCAGTTAAACGAACTTGGCCAACATATGAGTCTTTACGGCGCAGACGCACGAATGTTTATCATAGACGAGTGTCACGGCTTATCGCGCCCTGCCATGCAAGCCCTACTTAAACTACTTGAAGATCCTCCCGAACATCTTTACTTAGCCCTAGCTACAACAGAACTACAACGCATTCCAGAAACTATTTTAACTCGCTGTTACCATATTCCATTACGCCCAATTAAACCGACGGAAATCGAAGATCTACTATCAGTCATATGCGAGTGTGAAAACTGGACACCAAATCCAGACGTCTTACAAATGATCGTGCAAGGTTCGACAGGTCAACCAAGAAAAGCACTATCACTATTACAAGCCTGTTATGATGCCCCATCACGAGAGGAAGCCAAACGTATCATAGCTTTGCTTGAAACTTCTGAACCTTTACTTGATTTACTTCGAATTCTAGTTTCTGGACGCCGAGATTGGAAACTAGTACAATCATATCTGGAACAAATAGATGACGCAGACTTTGAAGAAGCATCCGTAGGCGCCGGGAGGTATATTATAAATGCGATGCTGAAAGAACCTGAGGAGAAAAAAGCAGCTAGTATGTGGGCTTTACTTGAAGCATTAGTATATCCCACAGCGACCTTTGACCGCAAGGCTTCCTTCTTTGCGGCTATCGGTCGCTACTTATGGACTAAGATGTAATAGGAGTTTGCGTGTCGGAAAATCTTACGCATAAAGAGAATATCCGCACAATAGCCATGCAATTAGCAGTAGAAATGGCAAAAATTTCTGTCTCTGCTACCCCCGGTTATCCCCAACCCTCTATTTTTGAAGTCGCCGAACGAGTAGAACAATGGCTTTATCAGGCTAATGATATCGATCCCCAAATACTAGTTAAAGAAAAAGATAAAAATATTCATATCGGCCCAACTATAAAGGTCCCATGGAGTAAAAAACGTATTTTTGGAGTTCTGTAATCATGACCGATAAAGAACTGCAGACTGCAAGATTTTGCAGAGTATAGCATTCCTAACAAATTTACTAAAATGACCGAAGAAGAACTTAACAAATACCACGAGCTAAGTTCGCATCTAACTATTGATATGTTGCGACTTGATCAAGACATATTAGAATTACCGCAAATAATTCAAGATGCTGCCGAGTTAGCGGCTTCTATTGCCGGTATAGGACGCGATGCAGAACACTATTACGAAATTACCCGCGCTGAGACTGCAAATAAAATTCGCAATGCTGATGGCGATTCTCCTTCTGAAGCTTATATTACACGCCAGCTCCCATTAGAACAAGAAGTACAAGATGCTAAACATATAATTAACGAGGCTGCTCGCGACACAGCACTTGTCACGGAATTAGTTCGTTCTCTCCGCGAAAAGTCACGATTACTAATAAAGTTATCAGATTTGATAATCGCTGGCTACATCACTCCATCTAGCGTATATTCTAAAGAACAGAAAGAGGCTCGTGTTCAAAGATGAATGTAATTACTTGGACTATAGTTATTATTTGCGGCATAATTTTTGCTTCGCTAATCGTTTACCTCCTAGCACGAATCGGAACTTATGGCGCTATGAAATCCGTATATGCTGCGAAGAAGGAAGCTACTCGTCGTCAATTGCCGCCTATCCTGTAGGAATGTAAGCAAAATGGCCTTCAAGTACCGCCCAAGAAATACTACCCAATGGGACGAATCTTCTACTATAGCCTCTGATTATCAGGGCTTTCTTAAGGACGAATTCCGGTTATATACGCCACGCAAGGGTGATAATGCTATCCGCATCATGCCGCCAACCTGGGACGATGCCGACCACTTCGGACTATTGATTTATGTGCACTACCGCGTAGGTCCAACCCATGCCTCCGTTTTATGCCCATTTCGTATGAAGCAAGAACGATGCCCACTTTGCGAAGACGTTGTAGCCGCTGAACGTAGACATGACGAAGACTTAGCTAACGAACTAAAATCAACGTCTCGTATACTTATATGGATGCTTGACCGTAAAGACGAAGATCAAGGCGTAATAGCATGGGGTCTTCCCATCACAGTCAATCGGGATATAGTAAAAGTATCAAAAGATCGTACAACTGGCGCCTATTATAACATAGATGACCCAGATCAAGGGTATGACATATACTTTGATCGCGAGGGCGATCAAATGACGACAAAGTATAATGGTGTTCAGTTAGCCCGACGTGCCACTTCTGTTGATCAAAGATACTTGGACTATATCGTTGAAAATCCCTTACCCGATATTCTGCAATGGCGCGATTACGACGAAATA
>Ga0126371_10000248_pt1 | contig 42464 bp, 32 predicted proteins | sample PanSoiMetaPlot_4_FD_110145 | JGI IMG/M metagenome (GOLD analysis project Ga0126371, IMG submission 110145) | Tropical forest soil microbial communities from Panama - MetaG Plot_4 | ecosystem: Environmental > Terrestrial > Soil > Tropical forest > Bulk soil | place: Panama | collected 2016-02-17
ATTCTTCGTGAAAATCAATCTCCTAGGATGCCTCAGCCTCTGAGGGCACAATTTTCCCGGCTGGAATTAGCATGCACGCACGGTTGGTGGGACAGATGGCAGCGACATTAAAAGATGATTAAAAGCGGGTCTTTACGTCGCAGTCGCGATTTGTCAACGACGATGCGATGCTAGGATGTCGCTGCAACTTTCACTGTGCTGCCCGCACTACAGCTGGACGACATGGGGCGCACTTGAAAGCCATTGTGCCTTAGCGATTCAAGCCATGATTTCCGCTTCACCCATTGCTCGACGTCAGAGGATGCTGGCACTGACCAAAACGTCGGCGACGTCCGACTCTGAAACGCATGATGATGTTGCTCCGTACGACGGTGGAGATTCGTTAGGAACTGCCTTTTTCTGGCTAACGGCTTTCTATTTTGTGTATTGTGCACGCCCGCACGAGATCATTCCGGGTCTCGGGAAGCTACCGCTCGCGAAACTGACTAGCGCGTGCGCATTGCTGAGTCTGGCTATGAGTATTGGGCGAGCTCAGCGGCGGCTGAGTGATCTTCCAAGAGAAGCGTATTACCTGCTGGCAATTATCACTCTGTTGTTTTTGTCCGCTGTTCTATCTCCAGTCTGGCGAGGAGGGGCCTTCTTCGTCACCTTAGATTTTGCAAAAGTCTTCATCTTATGGCTGTTGGGGTTTCTCGTAATCACTGATGAAGCGCGATTGCGAAGAATCATTTTCATCCAGGCGTCATCCGTTGCGCTTATTTCGTTCATTGCGCTTGTGAAGGGGCACTCGGTGGAAAGATTGGACAGTGTGGTTGGCGGAATCTATTCCAATCCCAACGATCTCGCTTTTGCGATTGTGCTCTCGATGCCGTTCTGTCTCGCCTTCATGCTGGATAGCACACGGGTTGTTGCTAAAGTCGCATGGTGTTTCGCAATGTTCGTGATGGTGGTTGCACTGTTATTTACTGCTTCACGAGCGGGCTTTCTCGATCTAGTGATTAGCGGAGTCGTATGTCTGTGGCATCTCGCCGTGAAGGGAAGAAGAACATATCTCATAGCGATTTCTGCAATTCTAGGTGTGGTGTTGCTCGCCGTCGCTGGAGGCAAACTCAAGGAGCGATTTGCTGCCATGGGAGACAACCCAACCGTAGAGTCGAGATCAGAGGAGTCCGCTGCTGAGTCCTACGAAGAGCGAAGAGCGCTGATCACGAGTTCGCTGGACGCGATCGCAACCCACCCATTACTTGGACTCGGGGCGCAGAACTTCGTTGTTTATTCGAACATGTGGAGGGAAGTCCACGTTTCCTATTTGCAGATCGCAGTCGAAGGCGGCATTCCGGTCCTTGTTTTGTACTTGCTGTTTTTTCAGCGCGGCTTTGCGAACCTGAGAGAACTGCGCGCTCGGCAATTGGGCGTTCGAACCGAACTTTTCACAGGCGCGCTGCACGCGTCCCTTGTGGGGTTCGTAATTGGCGCCGCCTTCGCTCCTCAGGCGTACCTCTACTTCCCTTATCTGACTGTTCTCTACACGTCGGTGCTCTATGCGGTCGTACGTCAACGTGCAAGCGATCAAGAACAGTTTTCCGAGGTTAACAAAACCCAGGCGATGCGCAAGATGCGCCTTTATTGTGGGAAAGCCCCGTTGCGATCCACTTAACTTTCGCCCGAGGACACCGACGCACCATCCATCAACCCAATGAATCACTTCCTTAAAACCGCAACAGCCTACTTTCTTGGAACGGATAAAGCGAACCGTTATTTCTCGGTCTTTCCTGACGATACGTTCGTAGTGTCGTATCCGAGATCGGGCAGCACGTGGAGTCGCTTCCTTATTGCAAATCTGGCTAATCCCTTAGCTGACGTCACGTTTGAAAACATCGACCGGTTTGTCCCTGCGACGGCATCTGTTTCGCGCCGGACACTCGGACGAATACCACGGCCGCGGATTATCAAGTGTCACAACTACTTTGATCATCGCTATAACCGAGTTATCTATATAGTCCGAGATCCGCGTGACGTGGCCTTGTCCGAATATCGATTCCTGTTGAAACGACGAACGATACCGGACCATTACCCGATCGAGCGCTTCGTCAATAGTTTCATCGAAGGCGACGTTAACAACTACTGTTCGTGGAGAGAGAGTGTCGGTACCTGGATGGCTGCGCGCAGCGGCAGTGAGCAATTCCTGCTTTTGCGGTACGAGGATATGGTAAGCGACACGATTGGCGAGCTCGGCAGGATGGCCAAGTTCCTTAAGATCAACGCCACTCCCGAACGTATTCAACGCGCGGTCGAGCGTAGCTCTGCGGACCGCATGCGCGCTCTGGAGCAATCAGAGAGCGACGTATGGGTTGTGACGAAGGGTTTTCGCAAGGACGTGCCGTTCGTGGGAGACGCAAAATCAGGGCAGTGGAAGACCTCCCTACCTCCATCGTGCGTCAGCCTGATCGAGGAAGCATGGGGACCAATCATGCAAGAGATCGGCTACAACCGAACAACATCTCAGAGCAAGCTCAGGTCGATCGCGGGCGTTGTCGGAGGATCGAACTAGATGAGCAACACGATTCGGTTCTTTGTTTTCAGTGACAAGCCGAGGAAATCGGCGTGTTGAAAGACCTGAAAGGACCATGACGAACGCGGTGTGCAATATTTTTCCCCTTCAGGAAAGTGAGTCTGATGTCTTGTCGGGATGTTCTGTTTTTGCAGTGAGGAGTCTTCTCATGGATGCCAATCCCTTCCGCGCAGCTCGGCGGCCGGTATCGTTCCGATCGTTGTTCAGCTCGATCGCTCCGGTGCCCGTGAAGCGGCTGGCTCGACGGATGTTTCTGTGGAGACGACGTTCCCAGTTTCAGCCTTACATCATGACGAAGGCTGTTCGCGGAGATACCTTTCCTTTCTATATCGGAGACGCGGTAGCCCACGCCTGGTACGGTGGCGGCAACGACCGATCGCCAGAGCTGGGTTTTATTCGTGATCAGATGCTCTCAGCCGAAGACCTTGTTTTCGACGTAGGAAGCCACCACGGCCTGGTCGCAATAGCCCTAGCCCGTCGCTGCGCTCGAGTGCTCGCCGTTGAGCCAAATCCGTATAATGTCGCAATCCTCCAGAGGAATATCGATCTGAATTACTTACAAAATGTGCAAATCTGCCGGGAAGCCGCTGGAGACTCGACCGGCGAGGTGGAATTATTGTTGGATAGTCTGGATGGAGGAGTCGCGACAGAGAACCGCGAAGCTCTCCCCACAACCACCGTTCCGTTGGTGCGGCTTGACGATCTCGCCGACGAGCACGGCTTCCCTTCCCTGATCAAGATCGACGTCGAAGGATTCGAGCAGCAGGCACTGCGAGGGGCACCTCAAATTCTCGCTCGACGTCCCAAAATCGCGATCGAGATCCATACCGAGTGGATCAGCCGCTACGGATCCTCGGTGGAAGAAGTACTTACCCTCCTCGGTTTGGAGCAATACGACGCATGGGTAATGCCGCACGGGTCTCCCGTCGTGCTCCCGTGGAAGGGAGAGGATTACGGCTCGTACCCGCCGCCAAAGTTCAACCTCTTTCTGATACCCAGGAATACTTCATCGAGGTAAGGAACAGCGGACAGGTTTCGCAGGGGTGGGGAGAGTTCGAGTGCCGGCTACGGAAACACAATCGGAAGCGGCAAAATTCACGAAGGGCGTGGACTCGCCGCCCGAACTGCAAACGAGAGCGGCCCGCGATCACTCGCTCGTCCGCAGTGTGGGCTGGAATGTTGTCGGCGATTGGGGCAGCCAGCTGTTTACATGGGCATCGTTTCTTATCGTTACGCGTTTGCTTACACCGGCGGATTTCGGCATCGCCTCGATGGCGTTCGTGCTACTTCCGATGTTCCAATTTCTGGCCGGATGCGGAATTCCACGCACCATTGTTCTTCTCCGTGATCTCACTGACGACCAACTCGCACAACTCAATACGGTCGCGTTCCTGCTGGGTATGATCGTCTTCGGGTTCGCCGCTCTTCTTGCCAAGCCACTCGCACTTCTTCTTCGAACGCCGAAGGCGGCACCCGCGCTGATCGTACTCTCCATGAGCCTGCTCGTGGCTGGTACGCAAGCCATCTCCGTCGGCCTCCTTGGACGGGACCTCCGCTTTAAGACGCTCTCGTTGTTTGGGGCGCTGATGAGTCTGGTCTCAGCAGCCTTAGCACTCCTGTTCACCTGGCTCGGCCTCGGATACTGGGCACTGATTCTGGGAAATCTGCTGGGAGCGACGTTCCAGGCCGTCCTCTGCATTCGAACGAGGCCACACCGTTACGCTTGGCCGAGATTCCAAGAGCTTCGTGAACCACTGCGCTTCGGCTCGCATCTGATGGCGTCGAGTATCATCACGACGGCTTCCCTGAATCTTGACGACCTAGTCGCGGGCCGGCAACTCGGACCGTCTGCCCTCGGAATTTACGGCATCGCGTGGAGTCTGGCAAACGTGCCGCTGGAAAAAGTGACGACCATGGTGACAACGGTAGTGCCCGGTTATCTCGCTGTTGTTCGGTCCGATCTGAGCGAGGTTCGGCGCTATTTGCGAAATCTCACAGAAGGGATGGCTCTGCTGACGTTCCCGGCGTGCGTGGGCCTCGCGCTAGTTGCGCAGGAATTTGTTGCGGTCGCGCTCGGCAGCAAGTGGCACGATGCCATCGCGCCACTGCAGATTCTGGCCAGCTATGCTGCTTTCCGATCCATCGTAGCGCTGCTATCAAAGGTCCTTACTGCGATGGGGAAGCCTCGCTTTGTGATGTGGAACGACCTGGCGACCCTGCTGCTTATGGGATTCGCCTTTTTTGTCGGGAGCCGCTGGCGCGTAGCGGGGATTGCCTGGGCGTGGGTGGTGGCGTATCCCATCGTGGTGATTCCGCTGTATCGCAAGACGTTCAAAACCATCGGAATGACGGTCAGTGAGTACCTTGGCTGCGTACGCCCGGCACTGGAGGCGACTGCGGTCATGACTCTTGCCGTTCTGGCCGTACACGAGTTCGTTTCTACGACACCGCCGCTGGTCCGGCTGTGCGCCGAGGTAGTCACTGGAGTCATTGCTTACGGAGCGATTCTCTTTTTCCGGCACAAGCAGCGAACGGGGCGGTTCCTGCAATTGGCAAAGTCGTTGCGTCGCACCCGAAGTGCTGAAGCTTAAACGAACACGGCATCAGAATTTAGCAACAAATCCGGAGCGTATGTGGCAATCAATCTTGCAGCGAAATTCCGAACAGTGAAAGAGATTGTCGAGCTTTCCTTACATTATCCACGGCTCACTCGTGAACTGGTGGGGAAACTTCCTGCGATGATCCGCGGGCGACAGTACGGTATGTCGTGGGCACCTCTGCAAAGCACGGCAGCTGCTATATGTGTGGACAATGCGGCCAATCCTCTGCAGGAATTCTTCGACTCCCACACGGAGGGACGAGGAGTCTGGAAATGGATTCACTACTTCGACATCTATCATCGCCACCTTCAGAAGTTCATTGGAAAAGAGGTTCATGTCCTGGAGGTAGGCGTCTATAGCGGCGGGAGTCTCGAAATGTGGCGGGAATATTTCGGCCCGAAGTGCCGGGTGTACGGAGTCGATATACGCGAAGCCTGCAAAGCACTCGAGGACGACCGAACCAGAATCTTCATCGGCGACCAGGTCGACCGCAGATTCTGGCAGCAGGTCAGGCACGAAGTTCCAAGTCTCGACGTATTGATCGATGATGGCGGACACCTGCCCGAACAGCAGATTGTGACGCTCGAGGAGATGCTTCCGCATTTACGTCGTGGGGGAGTGTTCGTGTGCGAGGACGCTACCGGCGTAATGAATGGATTTGGCGCGTTTGTCCGAGGACTTGGCGCCAACCTAGACTCGTGCGATCTGATGTTTGGGCGTGGCAAAGAGCTTTCGAGTCCAGTAACGAAACTTCAGTCCGACATTCATTCAATCCATAGCTACCCGTATGTTACGGTCGTCGAAAAGCGTCCTGCGCCGTTGCCTCGATTGATTTGTCCAGCTCAGGGGACGGATTGGACGTGGCGAATCGGGAGAGAAAGAAGGGAGACAGCAAAAGTGCAGGGCCAAGACGCGTACGATTCGTCAAAATTGGTGCGCTGACTTCCTCTCACTCCCCCGCGGCCCCCTCAAACACCATGGTTTCAAACTCGTTGATCGAGTCCCCAATAGCCTGGCCGTGGCGTTCCAATCCCCGCAGAAGAGGGTGAGCACTAACGCCGACCTTCTCCTGGACGATGTTGACAAGACTGGCCTCCTCCATTGCCCGCCGCATCGTTTCGGGATCGTAGAGAAACTGATGCCCCCACGAACGAAAGAAGTTGTTCACTACAACGGGGGCTTTCGGGTAGGGCTCCTGCGGAAGGTTGAACGTCTTCACCGCCCAGTTCAGATAAGTTTCTGTCTCTCGGTCATGGCTCGAGATCAGCGCAAGAATGTTTCTCAGGTTCGGCGTCGAGATCCGGACCACACCCGCGCGTTCCAGCACACGACGGCATTCTGCCAGAAGCTGGCGTCCCGCGGTGAAGGGTATGTGCTCGATCATGTGCTCGAAGAAAATGAAATCAAAAGTACAATCGGGGAACGGGAGCCGCTTTGTCGCGTCAAGGTAATAGACGCCCGGAGTTTTTGGTGCTAAGTCCGTGTTAAACCAGTTCTTAATATCGAAATTGGCCGCTCCAATATGAAGACAGCGTGGCGATTGGCTCTTATATGCCGCGAAGGCAGCATCCCGCTCTTCATTGAGCCGCTTGTAATGACGCACGCGCCAGTACTGAGCCCGAGCGTGATCTACCCCCTCTCGGATGGAACTGACTGCGTCTCTCAGGTTGTGGGGACTATGCACGGGAATCCCGAGTACCAACCGTCATATTTTGATAAGCCAAGATGCACGCCGTTGATCAAGATAGTCCTGCAGAATGTCGGTCGTGCGCAGCGCAATTTCGAACGATTCGACAACGCCGGTTTTTCTCAAGATCATCTCAAATATCACTCTTGCTCGGAGCCTCGACAATCCCTGCGCGGTCGGCATTTACGAATGTCATTAGACTCCTCCCACCGTAACTGAACGACTGAGTCTAGGGACGGGTACACTTCGGTATCGAGCAGAATGTACTCATGAGACATGGACTTAACTACTCGCAATGCATCCATCGGCCACGGTAGGTGGTAGAGAATACCCAGCAGAGAACTATGTCGAACGTTACCAGCTTGATGTGAACAACAGATTAAAATCGTGCGCCCATCGGGGAGACGTTTAGGAGGAAAGTTCGCCACGTGCTGGCCATGTCTTTTTTTGTTTCGTGATTGAGAGCGCATGTTTCTCAGGCTCGCCTGGCAATCTGGCCGAGCTTTCTGTTATCGCATCCAACTTGCGGAACAAATCCGGGCAGGTATTCAGGTCCAGCTTGCGAGCGAAGAACGCTCGTGACGCAATAATTTTCTTGAGATCCTCAACGCCCAACACTTTGGGATGAGATGTCCAGCGCAGCCATTCGGCGTAGCGCCGGTTTTCTTTGCAAATTTTCAGATTCGGATCGTTGCACAGCATGGTCTGATAGAAGGTCTCATCGGCGTGCTCCCTGCGGCTCAAATGTTTAATCAACTTTCGACGTTGAGGAGTATCCCTGAGCAGAGCGTGCGCTGCCGTGTGACGTGCCATAAACCAGTGATCGCCGCCAAAACAAGAGAATGTTTTCGAATATGGATGGAATATCGAAGTAAATGCAGGCGAACGCAGTGTGATGCTTCGAACCGTTGGCCTGAGCCGACGATTCAAGGCGGGGACATGAAAAGTGGTGGCCAGATAACGATCGTAGGCTACGGGCACATATTCTGGCCGGCCAAATACGAAGGGATCGGAAATTCGTGCAGAAGGATCTTCCTTCGCAATGACAGGCCGGTGATCGATATACGCGTCATAGCGGCTCTCGGAGAACTCGTCCACCAGATCCCTGGCGGGCCTGGTGGGATAACATGCGCCGCTAAGCAGAACAAACCACTCGGGTGGATTCGCAGAATCATACATCAGGCCTAGAGCCACGAGGAATGCACGGACAACGGAGAAGCCCGCCCAGCGCGTTGGAATATGTGGCTGCACGAACTTAACTGTGGACGGAAACTGGTTGCCAACGAGGGGGGTCTGACTGAAATCGTGGTGACATACCACAGGCGCGGAATCGAACATGCTATGTAATCGCCAACACAACCGCGACAGTTGTGCAGGTTTGTCATGGGAAACGATTATGAATCCAACGGGCAACATTTCTCTTCTACTTTCTTTTTTGCGAAATCTATCCGCTATCGATCACAACATGGCGCGTTGCGTTTTCGTTCGGAACGAAAGGTTGCGGGTCGAGTCTCTTTCAACCGAGGGGCAGCGTTGTGTTTCGGTTGCAAGAATAAAGGATACATTCGTTTCGCCGCAATAAAGATAGCTGCGCGTCGTCGCACTCCAAGAGAGATTCACGCAGGCTTAACACAAGCGCCACGGATGCTCTCTAAAATTGTCCGTTGACGCAGAGGTCATGTCCTGGACGAGTCTTTTCCTGGGAGGTCCCGATCCGTGGCTCGGCTTTACGTTATTGGTGGTAGACAGCGCAAACCCGGGTTAAAGGAGCCCGCAGCATGGTGGCAATGGTATGAGGCGGGGCTGATTCTGGAGGTCGACACGGACTCCGGCACGGTACGCACATGCGTGGAGTACCAAACTCCTCTCGAATCCCGGGCCCACGAAAAGAATTCCACAAACTTTCACGCTGGCGCGCTTGTGAATAACACCCTTTACACATGCACGCCGACCGAAGTGTTGATTTATCGGGTGCCCGAATTCCAGCAGACCGGATACATCAGTCTGCCCTCCTTCAACGACCTTCACCACGTAACTCCTTGTTCTGACGGCCATCTGCTGGTGGTAAGCACCGGAGTCGACATGGTTATCAAATGCACCGTGAAGGGAGAAGTCGTCGAGGAGTGGAGCTCTTTGGAAGAGCCCCCCTGGACACGTTTCTCGCGGTCCATTGATTACCGGAAGGTGGAAACGACGAAGCCGCATCAGTCGCATCCAAACTTTTCCTTCGAACTGGATGGTGAGCCCTGGGTCACACGATTCATGCAGAAGGATGCGATCTCTTTGAATGGATCGAAAAGACGCATCGACATCGTTGTGGAAAAGCCTCACGATGGCATTCTGTTTGGTGAAAAGCTATACTTTACCGCGGTCGACGGCAAAATCGTGGTTGCGAACAGCCAGACGTTGACCGTGGACAAAGTTGTCGATTTGCGCCAGATTCAGGACCGAAACGGACAAAAACTACCGGCCTGGTGCCGTGGATTGTTACCGATTGACGAAAGCCGGATTTGGGTGGGATTTTCGCGCATCCGAAACACTCTGCTGAAGGAGAATCTACGCTGGGTGAAAGTCGCGTTTCACGAAGGCACACTCGTGAAGCCGACACACATCGCACTCTTCGACATTGACGAGCAAGAGTGCCTCCACGAGTTGGATCTGGAACCTTTTGGTATGAACGCTGTCTACGGAATATTGCCCGCGAGCTAGTGTGTTCGTGTTCGACCCACTTCTCGCGATACCCGGCATTGCTCCCAAGTTGAAAAGCGGAATGATTACGAAAATTGCGCCAGCCCAGCACTGGTCACCGGCCGTTGCTGGGCTGCGTCAGACCCGGTCGTCCATTTTCAGCCCCGTGAATGCTGACCTCTCAAGAGAAAGGCGGCGCGACTCGACGATTTTGCCGACGCTACGATACGTTTTCAGCTTTCGCTGAAACCTTTCGTGCGAATTCGGTGCCGCGATCCAGCGAACGAAGTTTTCTGCGAGTTCTCGACAATGCCACCGGGGGACGCCAAAGTAAAACACTCCCTCTTCGGGCAGCCCTGATGTGCGGGTGAGCGACACGCCGTTGTAGTAGTACCAAGACAAAAAATACTTCTTGGTTGTGCGTTTTGGATCGACGGGGTGATAAATCACGGCTGAGGGAGAGTAAAGGATTTTCTCGCCCGTCGCGCTGAGCCTCCCACCAAATTCCGTATCGTCGCACGTGATGGTATGACGGCTCCCGCGAACACCGAGGTCGGTGCGGAAGAGCCCATATTTCGCGAACACATCTCTGCGGAATGCGCAGTTTGCTCCCAGGGGTGCGAAGTTGATTTCCTTGAATTCGTCGCCCAGATCGAAATTGACCACGGCCTGCTGGTCTTCCATCACAAGCCAGCTCGGTTTCGGCTGATTCCACACGGGAAGGACCCGTCCTGCCACCGCAACACAATCGTAGTTGTCGAAACTTTGCTTGATGTTCCAAAGCCAATCCGGATGGAGCAGAACATCGTCATCCGTAAAGGCTACGATCGTGGATTGAGTGGCCACAATGCCGCTGTTAAGGGCGATTGCCCGTCCCTGCTGTTTTTCGAACAAATACCGGATAGGAAAGTGGCATCTCTTCGCAAACGTGGCGACAACGCATGCCGTCGAATCAGTCGAATTGTTGTCTACAACCAACAGTTCCCAGGAAAGATTTTTGACATTGGCCATTCGCGACATGGATTCCAGCGCAGCGTGAAGACTCTCCGCGCGATTGTAGGTCGCCAGGATGACGCTAATGTCCATGGAATTCCGCATCGATCCGCAAACGCGGCAATGAGCATAGCAGCGTGGTCAATTTGGTTTGTTAACCGTTGGTGAAATATGAGGCGAAGACGTGAGTCACCGACAACCGGGCGCGGGCGCGCTCGCGAAAATAAAAAGCGTTGTCACAGAACTTTCATCGCGGCGTCACATGGCCTCTCTAGAATGCGGCGTTATCAAGACCGAACGGCACTCGCTTCATTGGTTCCACCAAACACAACTAATTCAGTTACACGGAGTCGACACGTACATGCCTCCTGCTGCAACAATTGAGAATCAAATACTGACCTTCATGCTGCGGACATTTCCGACGGCCCGCAAATTGGGTCTTCGCAATGACACGCTTTTGCTTGAGGGCGGCATTGTCGATTCTCTCGGGACCTTAAATATCGTCAGCTTCCTCGAACGTTCCTTCAACATCACCATCCACGACGATGACTTGGTTCCGGAGAATTTCGCCACGCTTGACACCTTGACTGCTTTCGCCAAGAAAAAGATTGAGTGTCCTGGAACCGCGTCCCTATGACTCTCGCCCTACGCCAGCTCTCAATGGATGACGATCGAGAGGAGATGCTGACGCTGCTGCGTCGTAACTTTGGGGCGAGACAGGACACCCGATTCGAGTGGCGCCACACGAAGCATCCGGCGGGCCGGGCGTGGGCCTGGTTTGCATATGACAAGACAAGCTTGGCCACCGTGGCCATGACTACCCTCTTCCCGCGGAATATGTACGTTGACGGCAAGCCGGGCATGGCAGGCCAGGTAGGTGAGTTCGCTGTGAACCCAGCGTACCGGTGTCTTGGTCCCGCAGTGATGCTGCAACGAGCAACTTTCGACCCTGTCGATCGTGGTTTGCTCGACTTCTGTTACGACTGCCCGCCTCACGATCAAGGTATGTCAACCTTTAGAAGGCTGGGCATGTCGGCAAATACAGAAGTATTCCGCTACGCGTACGTTTTGGACAGTCAGGAGTACTTCGAGAAACGACTAGGAAAGAAAGCATATGTGAGACCGATCTCTACAGCGGCAAATCTGTTGCTGCGCATACGCACACCGCGCAAGAAGTCTCGGGGGCTTGTGATCTCTTCCTTTCAAAGAGCGTTCTGTGAAGAGTTCACTGAACTTGATGCTTCGCTGGCCAGCCCAGGGGTGATTCGAGCTAGCCGTTCGGCTCCGAACCTAAATTGGCGGTACCGCGAAGACCCTCTTGCTTCAGTCTCTCTGCCGACTGGCTCATGGGGGCGTTACGAAGTGTTGGTAGCTCGACGAGCTGGAGAGCTCGTAGCCTTCGCCGTGTTCTTTCTCCATGCTGACGGTATTGCCTCCCTCGTCGACCTGTTCGGACAAGATCTTGGAGAAACGGGGATTGATTTGCTCGATGCGGCGATTCATATCTGTCGCCGGGAGGGTTTGTCTAGCCTCCACGCTTCCTGCTCTGCAGATAGCGATTTGACAACGGTCCTCGCTAGCGCTGGATTTCGACGGCGAGAATGCAGTTCGCGAGTCGTGGCCTATGCAGGCACCAACGAAAACGGGAGTCAGTTGCTTACCGGCCAGAAATGGGAGTTCGGTAAGGTGGAAGTGATGCTGTAGGGACTCGGACTCCCGTGCGAGAAATCATTAGTGACCAGTGCCATTGCCATCTCGGGGTTTGAGCCTCTGTCGTCGCCATTCACGGTGACATCCCGCAGAGGCACCCTCGACATTATTGATCTTGTAAGCGACGAGTGGCGAGCATTGGCGGAAGACGCAGTGGACGATCAACCGTTCTATCGACCCGAATGGATTCAGGCACACTTGCGCCTATTCGCGCCTACATCACGCGTTGTTTTGATTGAAGTTCGATCCGCCGGAAGGCTCTGCCTGCTTCTTCCTCTGATTGAGGAGCGCGGAACATTCAGTAAGGTGCCGATTCGCAAATTGCGTGCCCCGGTGAATGTTCATGGTGGACGTTTCGACGCAATGCGCTGTGCTGGTGTCGAGGGTGAAGAAGCAATTCAAGCTGCCGCCAACTATCTTCTGAAGCTAGAAAGCTGGGATGTTCTGCAGTTAAACAATACGCCCGGCCAAAGCACCAACGAGCAGATCATTCTATCGATGCGAGGGAGAGGCATTCGTTCCCTTAAACTGAATGATCAGCCCAATCCACTTATCCTCGTACCAAAAGATCATTCGCTTCTGCATACAATGCCGCCAAATTCAAAGCTTCGCAGCCAACTACGCAGAGTACGGCAACGACTAGAGCTAAGAGGCCCCCTGCGCTTTCGTCGCGAGGACGATGCCAAACCAACAAGCCTGGAGCGTTTTTATAAGCTGGAAGCCAGCGGCTGGAAAGGAGCTGCAGGAAGCGCGATCCTTTGTAATGGGACGCGCCCATTCTATGACGAGATGGCTCGGGCAGGGGCGCGCTACGGATACTTTTCATTGTTTACGCTCGAATGTGGTGGTGAACTGGTCGCTGCTCATTATTCATTCACGCACCGAGATCGTTGTTATTCTCCGATTGTTACTTACAACGAAGCTTTTCGGCAGTTTGCTCCCGGCCACCTGATCATCTCGGAAATCCTCTCTTACTGTGCCGCAAATGATATTCAGTACTTTGATATCACCGGCCAAGACCAACCCTGGAAGATGAAGTGGACTTCGGCGGCACGCTCGATGAATCATTATTTTGTGTTTAAGGGTCCACTCGGCCAACTTGCCTATCGTGTGGGCGTGAGTTTTCGCTCAGCAGTTGGGATTTCCCGTCCATCCAAAGACGGCCCAAGCCACAACGAAACGCTGCCATAGCTAATAACCGCAATGAATATACTTCTGCATCATCTGCTACGTACGAGCGCAAGCAAGCTTCCAGATAAAGAAGCTCTGGTGCATGCTGACAGGCGACTCACCTATTCAGAGGTGCTACGCAAGGTTCAGGGAATAGCTGCTGGTTTAAGGTCCGCCGGTGTGAACCGGGGGGAACGGATCGGCATCTACCTTGATCCTGGCATTCCCCAAATATTGTCCATTTTCGGAACGACAATGGCGGGCGGTGTATTCGTGCCGATCAACACTCAACTTCTGGCAGATCAGCTTCATCATATTGCGCGTGACTGTCGTATATCAGCAATCATTACCTCTGCAGATAAACTACCATCCTTATTCAATCATCTTCGGACCATTGGGTCATTGCGCTTCCTTGTCGTGGTCGGCGACCACGGAGCAGACATTGAGCCTCTCAAGGTTTACGACTTCCGTGAATTCTGCGAACGCGACGGATATTCACGTTGCCTCGACGTTGGCATTAGCAAGGATCTGGCGGCAATACTCTACACGTCAGGGTCAACCGGCAAGCCAAAAGGGGTAATGCTGAGCCACGCCAATCTGCTTGCAGGCGCAAGGATTGTGTCCAGCTACCTGGAGATCACCGCTTCCGACCGTATTTTGTCGGTTCTGCCACTCACCTTTGATGCGGGGCTCAACCAACTGACAACGGTCTTCCTGCAAGGCGGCACGCTGGTGCTGATCAACTTCGTCTTTGCTCGCCAGATTGTGGAAGCGCTTTCGAAAGAGCAGATCACAGGTTTAGCTGGCGTTCCAACCGTATGGACTCTGCTGACTCAACCCACGTCCACTCTTCACAAGACCACCCTGCCCGCTCTTCGTTACATCACTAACACAGGCGGCGCAATGCCGCAGTCTGCGCTGCAGATTCTGCGTTCAACTTTGCCCAAGACACGCATTTACCTGATGTACGGTCTCACCGAAGCATTTCGCTCAACGTATTTGTCCCCAGAGGAACTGGATAGGCGACCCACATCGATGGGCAAAGCGATACCGGACACAGAGATCCTGGTTTTGAATGACAACGGCGAAATCTGCGCACCCGGTGAAGTTGGTGAGTTGGTTCATCGCGGACCAACCGTATCCATGGGCTATTGGGGAAACCCAGATGCAACGGCTCGCGTGTTAAGGCCTAACCCGCTTCTGCCTCCGGAACTCGGCGATGTGGAGAGGGTTTGTTATTCCGGAGATCTCGTGAAGACAGACGAAGATGGGTTTCTTTACTACGTGGGACGGCGAGACGCCATGATCAAGTCATCGGGCTTCCGCATAAGTCCAACCGAGGTCGAAGAGGTTGTCTTCCGAAGCGGGAAAGTGCGCCATGCCGCTGCCATTGGCGTGCCCGACGATCTTCTTGGTCAAGCAGTAAAACTTTTCGTCGTGCCTCGGGACGAAAGATCAGTACAGTTGGACAAGTCATCGTTGCTGGATTTCTGCGGCGAACATCTGCCCCGTCACATGGTCCCAAAGTTTGTGGAGGTTCTATCTGAGCTCCCTGTGACTAGCAGCGGCAAAGTTGATTACCCAAGCTTGCGCCGGAGAGAAGGCATCGCATGACGCCCGGTACTGTACATTCGTCCTGGCGGTCAAGCGAAGCCGGAGAGCTGCTTATTGGCGACGTGCCGGTTTCTCGAATCGCGGAGCGCCATGGTACTCCGCTTTTCATCTACGACCGTAATCTCATCGCCAGCCAATATCAATGCCTGGGCGAAACTCTGCCAGAACGCTTTTCAATCTGCTATTCGGTGAAGGCTAACCCTAATCCCTTTATTGTGACTTTCTTTCTGCGTCAGGGATGCGGCTTGGAGATAGCGTCAACAGGTGAATTTTTTCAGGCTTCCGTTGCGGGTTGTGCGCCGGACGACATGTTATGGGCTGGTCCCGGCAAGTCAGAGGCCGACCTCGAGTTCGCAGTCTCCCGACATGTTGGAGAAATTCACGCAGAATCCGCTTTGGAAGTCGAGCGCATCAGTCGAATCAGCAGTCGCCTAGGGCTCGCTGCACCTGTGGCACTTCGGATCAACCCCGCCGGCGATGGCGCTGGGGGAGCCATGCGCATGGGGGGCAAGTCTGCACCATTTGGGGTCGACGAAGAGAATGCCTGCACGGTTGTCAGTCGTATTCTTGACGATCCTCATCTGAAGTTCTGCGGCCTGCATTTCTTCGCCGGAACACAGATTCTTGACCACAATGTCCTACTGGCGCAGTACAGGAAAGCCCTGACTGTGGCGAAACAGATTGCTGCGACTACAGGTTGCCCACTCGAGACGCTCGATTTCGGTGGCGGATGGGGAATTCCATATTTCACAACCGAAAGGCATCTGGACCTTTCTGCCCTAAAGGTCGGCTTGAGTGAAATGGTCAAGGAAGTCGAAAGTGAACCGTGCTTCGCTGGATCTAGATTCGTCGTTGAACCGGGACGATTTTTGGTGGCAGAAGCTGGGCTATACGTAGCACGTGTCATTGACATAAAGATGTCGCGTGGGACTAAGTATTTAATTATCGACGGTGGTATGAATCATCATCTGGCGGCATCTGGGAATCTTGGGCAAGTTATCAAACGTAACTTTCCCATCCTAGTTATCAACAAAATGGATTCGCCGGACACTGAGATAGTGGATATTGTCGGTCCTCTATGCACTCCATTGGACACTCTAGGACGCAGCGTCCAAGTCGCACGCGCAGACGTTGGAGATCTAGTAGGTATATTTCGTTCTGGCGCTTACTGCCGAAGTGCCAGCCCGTTAGGCTTTCTTAGTCACCCTACACCGCCGGAGGTTTTGGTGGAAGGCAATCAGGACATGCTGATTCGCAGGCGGGGCATTGCGGATGACCTGATTAGGGATGTCCAATTTTTACACACGTCTCATACAACTGCTTAGTTCAACTCTACCGGAGATTATTATGTCCGCCGCACAAGCTCGCGCAGTACTGCCCTTACCTACAGCGTTTCCGACGGAGACTGCCGCGGAGACAGTAAAGGTTCACGTTTACCGGACACTTGCGGAGCTCAACTCAATTCGCTTTGCGTGGGACAGATTGCTGGCGTTGTACCCCCTTGCAAGCACGTTTTCAACCTGGGAGTGGCTAAGTTGCTGGTGGCAACATTTCGCCTCTCATCGCAAACTTGTAGTGCTGGGATTGTTCGACACGAATGACAATCTTGTTGGAGTGGCTCCTTTTGCAATTTCCACTGAAAACTATGGTGGCATCCGTCCTCTACGAGTCTTGCGCTTGATGGGAGATGGCTCCTGCGACTCGGATAATCTCGATATGCCGGTAGCTGCAGGTTTCGAAGCCGTATTCGCGCATTGCATATTGCACCATCTGAAAAGAATCAGTTCGGAGTGGGACGTTTGTGAGCTGAATACTCTGCCGCCTGCTTCGCCGGCTGCCGCTCTTATCGCTCGACGCTGCCGCTTGGAGGGGTGGACGCTTTTCGAGGATACATCGGTCTGCTCGGCCATCCACCTTCCGAACACCTGGGCCGGATATCTGGAGGGCCTTAGTAGCGAAGATCGTACAAATGTAGGCCGGTATCGGCGCCGACTGCACGCTCGGCATCACGTCACCATCTCACGGTGTACACGAGAAGACCAGATTGCTTCATACCTGGCCGCTTTATTTGCTCTTCACCAGGGGAGATGGCAGAACTCCGGTCAAGGGGGCTCGTTTGGCAGTGAGGAACGGCGGCGGTTTTATCGTGATCTGTCGGTGTCCCTTTTGGCGCGAGGATGGCTCGAGCTTTGGGCCTTGAAACTAGAAGAACATTTTTGCGCAGTACAGTTTGGTTTTCGCTATGGTGATCGGGCTTACCAATTGCAGGAAGGGTACGATCACGCTCGTCGGTCCGATCGCGTAGGCCTTGTTCTTCGAAGTGAGGTGCTCAGACAATTCATCGCAGAAAACATCAAGGTTTATGACTTTCTTGGAGGAGCGGACCAGTACAAAGCTCGCTGGGGCGCCAAACGAGGACACTACCGTACCCTTCGATTTGCTCTGCCGTTCACCACGGGGGCATCGATCCTGTGGATTTCGAGGAAAGCTGTGGGAGGAAAGACTTGGCTGCGCGAGCACATGCCACCAACCGCGTGGAATAAACTCAAGCATATCGCCCACGCTGTAGGTATCTAGACATCTTGTGAGCGACGCGTTTGCAATGGCTAAGCCTTCAATCCACTTTCGATAACAGATACCGCTGCGACATATGCCGGTTGAATACTCGTCTCAAGGCAGCCTTCGTGTCGTACATCGCAAGGTGACTAGCGGCTAAGGCTAGTTCTGCGAGACCGGGAGTGGGATCGCTCCACCGAAACGATGCATCCACAACTCCTGGCGAGAAATCATGGAGTAAGTCGCGTAGCGACGTCCTCAAGGCGTGGCGGCCATCATCTGAATGTACTGCAAGGGCCATTAGCTCGTTTAATCTCGCGAAGTATCCTGCTGTCCAGCGCCAGCGAGTGCCCACACGATAGTCTTTCGGTACGTCGGGGACTTCTCCGTGAACAAGCTGCCATTGATAAAGAGGAAAATCAATCCCAGCCGCTAGTGGTAATCCGAGACTTCCCCAGTAACGGCCATTCACCTCTAGCAGAACAGCCTCACCAGTGCTTGAGTTTACCTTATATTCGACCATGGCGACCCCGTCCCACTTCATCGCTCTCAAAAGAGAGATGGATGCACTCACTAACTTGGGGTCGGGAGGCTCGGCAACCGCCAATACGGAGACTCCTCCTCTGAAAGGTAATTCCTTCAGACGTCGATGCTGAAAGATCGCTCGCGGCTCGCCATCATGCATCAGCAGCTCAATTCCGACGCCAATGCCGTCACAAAACTCCTGCAGCAAGAGCGGCAAATCGTATGTTTGGTTCCGTTCCAATCGGGAACATGCCTCGTCTTTCGATCGAACCAAACAAGTCTTTAGGATCTCTTCCCGAAGGCTCTTCTCTGCAGCTTTCATTACGGCAGGAAAGGGCACGTCTGCTAAGGCGGCCTCGAGTTCGTGGACAGAATTGGCAACAGAGCTTTCGGGAACCTGAATGCCGCAGTCACGCGCTATCCGGAGCGTCCCTGTCTTATTCAGCACTAACGTCAACGTGGGAGCGGCGGGTGAAGCGACGTGAACCACCTCTTTCAAACGCTCACCATGATGTGCCAACAGCGCGAGGGCCTGATCATCGGTCGGAATCAACATGTCGTATCCGTTGCGAATAATTAGATCGCGCAACTCTGCGACACACTTACTTGGATCTACACACGGATGCGGAAGAAAAAAGGAACATCGAATTGCTGAGGAGGATGATCGCAGCTTTTGAGTAAAATGCGCTACGTCAACCGGAACACCATGATTGTTCAAGCTGCGCGCAACGGTGACAACAATTCTGGGAATCCAGCCGAGCAGCAGGACAGGACTCTTGGATCCACTCCCTTTCATTCGGCCGTTCTCCTACGACCCCTGTCTGGCCTAGTGTTCGTCCTCACTGGGCACCACGCTGTAATAATACCGTCTTGATCGTATGGAACAGAATCAGGAAATCCAGTGCCACAGATGCGTTCTTCAAGTAAAAGAGATCGTATTGAAGTTTCTCTCGAGCGTCTTCAAGAGAATTGCCATATTTGTAACGAACCTGCGCCCATCCGGTGATGCCAGGAGTGACCAGATGTCTCATTCCGTAGTAAGGTATTTCTTTTTCCAGCCAAGCCACGAACTCCGGTCGTTCAGGACGAGGTCCCACCAGAGCCATGTCGCCGCGCACCACACACCAAAGCTGAGGAATTTCATCGAGACGGCTCCTGCGCAGGATTCGTCCGACCCGAGTGATCCGCGGATCATCATCTCCCGCCCATGTAGGCCCACACTCAGCCTCGGCGTTTTCGCGCATCGTGCGAAATTTGTAGCAGTAAAATGTCTGGCTATTTCGGCCAACCCGCTTTTGTCGATAGAGCACAGGTCCGGGCGAGTCAATACTGATCGCCAATGCTACAAATGAAAGCAGAGGCAGGGTGAGAATCAGCGCCACAACTCCCACGATCAGGTTTAGCGTGCGTCGAGCGATTCGGAATGGCTCAGTGAAGCGAAATCCGTCGGCGTAAATGATCCAGCTTGGGAAGATGTGGGCAATCTCTAATTTGCCTGAAATTCTCTCGAGCCAGCTCGCCGCTTCCTCAATGTGAATTGCCCTTCGAAGGCGTAATTCCAGAAGTTGTTCGATAGGCATCGTATTGCGGCGATCTTGCATTGCCACGATGATTCGATGTGCGGACCTAGTTGTGGTAACCTCAACTAGATGAGCAGCGATGGCGTCGCGGCTCGGCTCGCTTCCTAACTGCCCGCTCCAGCCAACGACATGAACTCCAAGTTCGGGGCGCTCGAAGAGACCATCCACGAGTCTACGTGCCCTCTCACCCGCTCCGAGAACATAGACTCGCTGCTGTATAAAGGGCTGCTGCAAAAGCCAAGCATAGGCTTTGTGCCAACCGAGCAGGGCGACCACTGCCAGTGTGCTTCCTGCGAGAGCAGCAAGAGAGACCACACCTCTCGCGTGAGGACCGGGTAATACGATTCCGATAAGTCCTGCTCCCAAGACGAGCACCCCGCTGCTCAATAGAGTTTGAAAGATAACTTCGCCTCCTGCTCCGAAGGGTGAAATCTTCGTGGGCTCGTACAAGTCCAACCAATAGGAGACAATCACGACAAATATCGCTAGCCCAAGAATCCGTGCATATCCATTTTCGAAATTTAGGACGACAAAGCTATCTTCTCGGAATTGCAGTACGGTCACCATGAACAACGACGCCCCCACGATCAATGCCTCGCCCATAATGAGAATGATTGTGCGAACCGGGTAATAGACATTGAAAATGCGAATCACAGCGTTTCGACAGCTCCAGGTTCGACGATGGTTCTGACAAAGCTCTTTGCGGAAGCGAAGTCTACGTGATGTTTCGAGATCGTATCGTGGAAACCTTTACCACGAGAATGCAGCAAATGTAATTCATCGAAAATTAACTTTTTTGAAGCTGTCCCGTCGTAGATCCGCCCTACCATGCGTTCGAGTGGTAGCCCAGCAGAGGGAGGGGTCCCGCATGCCAGTAAAAGCGCTCGGCGTTGAGGGTCTCGATCGTGAAGATCCTAAAATGACTTCTTCGGAAACCACCAAAACCTGTTTGACTTCGAGTGAGAAAAGCCCGCTGCCGATGGCCGGCATTTTTGGCATTGCCATTGTTGTTGGTATTTTTGCTATAGACATTTATCTCGCCTGCAAGTACTTGAGATAGTCAACAGCAAAAATGTTTGTGTCGCGATCGCTGCCGATTCACAAGAAATTCATTCTTCTGCCACAGACTTGTAATCAATGGACCATAGCTTTCCACTCAGGTGGAGCTTCGTCGGCTATCAATGAAGACATTGTGCACATTTCTGCTGCTATTCATCCTGACTGGTTGCAGCACTAGCAGCAGCCACTCGGGATCTGGTGGCCTCTCGGGAAACTGGCAAATCAGTCTGCAGAGAAGCGAAACCAACGCTGTAAAGACTCAGAGTGGATTTCTGATGCAAAGCGGGGAGTCACTGTCGGGTGAACTCTTGCTCACACAAACTGGGTGCGCAGGTGTCGGAATCGTAAGCGGACAAGTGAGGGGAGACAGCGTATCGATCAGCGTGAGCCAAAACGGTCAGACGATCAATTTGACGGGAACGGCCAGTTCCGCTGGTTCTTCGATGAGTGGGGATTATTCGTTGCTCGCGTCCGGTTGCGGCACTACGCAAACTGGAACATGGACCGCCGTTCGCATCGCATCAGTCTCCGGAAGTTTGAACTCTACATTTACTTCGTCACTAACGCCGGGAGTGGTTATACATTTCGCTGGCAAGGTCTCACAGGGTGACAACACTGGACAGAGTAACGCGTCGCTTACCGGGAACATGACGTCCTCAGATTCTCAGCCTTGCTACAGCAACGTGAACGTAGTGGGTCAAGTGAGTGGCACGGCGGTGGTCCTAAACCTTGTAGCACCAGACGGAACTGTACTCGGGGCCTACCAGGGAACCGGAACGACCGACATGACGTCGATCAGCGGTCAGTACAGTTTCTTTAACGTACATTCTGATGTTTTGGGCGACTGCGGCGGAGGAGACTTCGGAACTGCGACCATTGCGGTCGGGTCTTCTTAGAACGGAATGCTGTACTGACTTTGGAGTCGTTAGTGGATCCCTGAGCTTGCGCGGAGGCACCTTGAAGTGGCTGTTGGCCATCACAATGATCTCTCTTCTGATCTTGACCAGCGCATCTTGTGGTGACAACAAGCCCACTGCGCCAACGACATTCACAGGAAACTGGGAAATCACGTTGAACCGGCATCTGAATCCCGTGCCGTTGATCTACGCGGGGTTCCTGCTGCAGAGCGGCAACTCGATATCCGGCAGCGTCGTCTTGGGTGATGGTTGTCAGGGGGTTGGATCGGTATCGGGAACAATCACTGGCCAAACTTTTCAACTGAACATTAATGAGTTCGGACAAGTCATTAATCTCTCAGGCAGTCTACCTTCAGGTAATGGCCCCGTGAACGGACAATTCTCGACTCTTCCGGGCGCGTGCACAGAGTTTCCGTCTACGGGGTCATGGTCAGCCGCCCAAATTAGGTCCTTGACGGGCACATTTCATGGAACGTTTGTATCGACCAACAGCAATGCGATCACTCCTACTATGAATGTCACCGGCATCGTCGCTCAAGGACCGAATACCGGTGCCAGTAGTGCGACTCTGTCCGGAACGCTCACGGCAGGGAGTTATGTAGCCCCATGCGCATATCTTACGAACGCAACAATCACTGGAACGATTAGCGGGACGACCGTTGTCTGGAATCTATTCGCCCCCAATGGAACACCAATGGGGCGCATTCCGTTGCCAGGCGGACTTCCCGGCGGACCGCCAGCAGCGACAATTTCGATTGACGGCTCTTCCCTTACGGGCAGCTATCAATTTCAGCCGATCTCCTCGACATGCGGCGGTGACCAGGGCAGTGTTCAGTTGACCTTTCCGTGAGCAGCGGGATCCGGCCAGCACTTCAACAATCTCCAATGACTCCCAACTGGCAGCACAAGAGAAAAAATCGAGTCTCCAAAGTCCCATCAAGGTTAGACCGAGCTTCTGCAGGGCTTTCACCTGAGCCGAAGAGTAGCAGTGTAAGCCACGCTCAAGACGAATCTCTCACCCTCCCGGGCCGATTCGATTCTCGAACGTTGGTCGCATGTCTTCTGCTTACAATGAGCACAGTATTCGCCTATTTGCCCGTCAGGCATTTCGGCTTCGTCAACTATGACGATGGGGACTATGTGTTTGTGAACTCGCATGTGAACTCCGGTCTCACCTGGAGTAATGTTCGATGGTCGCTAACCGGCTTCGCGTCGGGAAACTGGCATCCAGTGACCTGGCTGTCCCATGCGCTTGATTGTCAGCTGTTCGGCTTGAACGCCGGGCCACATCACGCAGTGAGCTTGTCACTGCACGTTGCGAACGTACTTCTCGTGTTTCTACTCTTGTGGAAAGTAACCGGAAGGCGCGTAGCCGCCCTTTGCGTAGCTGGGTTGTTTGCACTGCATCCATTCAACGTCGAGTCGGTTGCATGGGTGGCGGAACGCAAGAATCTGCTGTGTACTCTGTTTTTTCTTTTGGGCCTGGGAGCCTATGGTTGGTATTGCCGGCGACCGGGCGTACCACGATATCTTATCGTTGCGGGAATGTTTGTGTTAGGCCTGGCCTCAAAGCCGATGGCCATCACTTTTCCTTTCGTACTATTCTTGTTGGACTATTGGCCTCTTGGGAGGATTCTGGGATGGACGATTCCCGACCCCCACTTTCCGGTCCCTCAAAGATCTTTTAGGGATCTGATCCTTGAAAAACTTCCTTTGCTGGCTCTGTCAGCTGCGAGCGCTATCATAACGTTGTTCGCCCAACGGTCGGCAAATGCTGTTCAATCTCTATCCACGTTCCCGTTGTCCGGTCGTTTGGGAACTGTCATCTGGGCGTATGGGCAGTATCTATGGAAAACCTTCTTGCCGCTGGGGCTCGCGTCTTTTTATCCGGCGGGACCACTTGACGCCATTCAGGTGTCTATTGCTGGCGTCTCTCTGGCAGCGATTGCGTATTGTGTTTGGAAGCTGAATCGGGGCAGACCGTACCTCACCGTCGGCTCGTTGTGGTTCCTGGGGACTCTTGTACCTGTGATCGGTCTCGTACAAGTCGGGGTTCAGTCCATGGCAGACCGATACACGTATATACCATTGCTTGGAATCTTTGTAGCCCTGGTGTGGGGCGTCGCTGAAATTGCTGACAAGCGGCCATCGAGCCGTGTACTTTGCGCAGCCCTGACTGTCGTTGTATTCGTCGCGCTCGCCTGGACAACTGGCAAGCAAGTGATCTACTGGAAAGACAGCACAGCACTGTGGTCGCATGCATTGCAAGTCACCGTCAGCAATTATGTCGCCGAAGAAAATTTGGCTGTGGCGCTTGCCAACGACGGTCACGACGAAAAAGCTCTTCCTCATTTTGAAAATGTTCGCGCGATACGCCCTGACGATCCAACTGCTCTGATCAACATCGGCATGGCTTTAGAGAGGCACGGAAAATATCAAGAAGCCGTCGAGACATTTGACACGCTTATAGCAACCGCGAAGGATCCGGTGGATCAGCCTCGGGTGGTAGCGGCATATCGTGGACTCGGGATCGCTTATACAGCGCTCGGGGACCGCCGTAAGGCGAGGGAAAACTTTGTTCACGCAGTCCAAATGGGAGGCGAAGAAACGACGGATCTTCTAAACCTCAGCATTTTTGAGGCAGACGAAAGCGCCAATAAGTTATCCGAGGAATTGTCGAAGCATCCGTCCGCGGAAGGTTACGTTCAGCTCGGAGAACTTCTAAAGTTGAGCCGCAACACTTCGGATGCACAGGCAGCGTACCAAAAGGCGCTTCGTCTCAATCCGAAACTCGCGGAAGCGCGACAAGCTCTCCAGGAACTTACGGCATCAGCTAACTGATTGACCCTCTATTTCGTGGGAAACCGGCTCCCTCACCGGTTGCTTCGAATTTCGGTCATACCAGACCCGCCAGCAGCGACGCTCGAATCTTGAGCAGACTTTTCTACGGCGACCTGCTGATGAATCCACGCAAACGGCTTTCCGGTCGCTGCTTCGGAATTCAGAAAATCTTTGAGACTCTCGTAGCACTTGACTGTCGCACTTGGAGGTGCAGCTGCCTGAATCTTGTTTTGCGCTGCCAACGGCGTAGCCTTTACCTGGCTGATGAACTGCAGCCGCACCTGCCGTGAGCTCAAACTGGGCAGCCACTTTACCGGATCGAGATTCTCCACCTGCTTGAGAAATTCTGACTTGAGATAGTCTCCGCGTTCTTGATCGGGCACGATCGTTGAGGACTGAAGCCAATCCGCCCAATCTCCCCATGGATCAAGCAGGTCGAGCACCTTAATTCGTGGGTCGGCGGCGGCAGCCATGATCGCTATGCTGGCCCCGGATCCGTCGGCCCACATTCCGACTCGGCTCATGTCGAAATCGCCACGGGCGGAGAGATAGTCGAGGATGAATTGCACGTCATGGACAGAGGTGGCCAATGACTCTTGCAACCGGCTCACGAACCATTCCTTGGTTGGACGCTCGTGATAGCGGTGCCCAGTAAGAGCCGAGACAAATCCCACGGCGGCGACTCCGTGGGCGGTGAGAGCGTTGCAAAATTCGGTGCTGACGTACCGGTCCGTGTCGGATGGGAAACTGTATAGATAAAGGATGACTGGCGGATTCTTCACTCCAACTGGCCTCACGATCACCAGGTCAAGTGGATCGATGGGACGCCATTGTACGCGTAGAAGTTCACGCGTGAATTGTGGATAAGAAGCGTCCTCAATCTGAAACGCATCTTCGATATGAACGCGCGTCCCAGGAGAGCCGGGAACTTGCAGGCTGTTGAGGTCTTCACCCCAGTCGGCCGCCGTCGGGGTCGCAATATTGCCAATCACATTCGGTGGCGTAGTTGACTTTGGAGGCTCAACCCTGAGTTCGTGATTTCTTTCATCAAACGCCCTTGCTTGGGTACTGTCGGGGCTCTTGTTGTCTTGACCGTTCTGCTGAGACCAAGCTGCGGTAGAAAATAGGACAAGGGCAAGAATGCAGATTTTGTTCGGCCACTTTGCTGAGAACATTGCTCGCATAGTCACACAGCTCCCATCACTTCATTCAACTGTTTTCTTGTCTACACCCCAAAAGGGGGCAGATCCAGTGTTAGCGATCTGCCCTGCTTCGTACGACTAACTTGCGTGGAACTAACAACTCACTACTGGTGGCACTCGGTCACTCCAGAGCCGACAACATCTGGGATCAAGCAACCACCTACATCGCCACCCGCCTCAGGCGAGTTGCTGCCGGCCGGACCAGTAGGTGCTCCAAAATTCGCGCCCGACTGGAAGTGAGAACGCGTCTGAGTGATGTCGGCGAACGGAAGGAAGTCCGGCACTCCGCTCCCGTTGTCGATATCATTCTGAGCTGCCGTGATGATCGCCTGTAGTCCTTGAGAATCTGAGCTCGACAGGCAGTGAGTGTTGGCTGTGTCGCAAAGGGCGCGCAGCAACGACCATACGCGATACGAACCATCCTTCAGGTGCGGAAAGAGGTTCGCCTTGCTGCCCCAGACGCCGAAGTTCAGGCAAGAGGGCGACGTAGCTCCTGTAGCGTCGCAGAAGGGGAGTTTCCCATTGCCGGGTTGACCGGTGTCGCCGCCGGAATAGTTTGCGAACAGAGGATCAACGCCGTCCACGGTGAGATATCCGAAGTTGGCAGAGTTCGAAATACCTGAGACATTTCCAAAGCTGAAGAACGCGTACCCGATGGAATCAGGTTTCGCCTGCACTTGAGTAACTTCCTGACCAGTTCCGATCGCACGAATCTTGTCACCAGTGGCCTGGGTTCCGTTCGCACCAGTGAGGAAACTGGCAATGCAAGGCTTGCCAGTACCGTTCGTGGTGCCGTTTCGAAGCGGATTGTCACCCACACCATTGTTTACGATCACCTGCTGTTCCTGCGAGTTCGTCGGAACAGTATGATTCGTCATTGATCCCTGGGAACTGCCGTAAATACGGAACGCACCGAATTCGGCGGTGTTCATCGTACCCGAGAGCGGTTCGCGGATGACGACGTGAACCGGGAAGTCGTTGGTAAGGGCCTGAGCACTGGCGGATTGAGCAACAGCGGTGGGATTCGAAACTTCGAATTTGTTGATGGTCCCACCCGGGTTGATTGCGGTGATCGTGTAGGTGCCGTTATTGCCGTTATTGGCGAAAAATACGATCGACACCGTGTCACCCACTTGAGGTCCAGGTCCCGAAACCACGGTGAACTTGTAATCGGCAGTGCCAGCGCCGCCTTTTCCGGGGACGGCGACCAACGAGATGTTCATCAGTGTGCCATTCGGAGGCAGCGGGTTCGCACCCGTCGTGCCAAACGCGGCATTGTTACCTTCACAGTCCTTGCTCTTAAACAGTTTGCCAATGCCGAACACCGTGGGGACCCCGCCCGCCGGCGCATAAGAAAGGAGATTGCTGTAATAGGGAGCGCCGCTTGAGGTCACAGCGCCGAGGCCTTTCGTATTCGAACGATTTGTGATGAATACGATGGGCGATTCGCCGATCGGCAGTACCGTGATCGTCGAAGGAACCGTGACGCCAGTGATTGGATCCGCTGCTCCAGGGAGCCCGAAGTTCACGGGGGTTGCCGCGCTGGATCCATCCACGCCACTCACAATGCTCGCACCCTGGTTGCAGGTGCCAGCCGTGCAATAGCCCAGACCATTCCACGTTGTCGAATCGAGCGGTTTGTTTGCGCGTTTGGTAGCATACTTCGCGTCTTCCGGACGAATATCCGTAAAGGCTCCGGTCAGAGGCTGGCCAAGGCTACCGCTCACAGCTGCCCATACATCAGCAGGTACTGAGGATGCGTCGCAAGTATTGTTGTGAGCGGCCGGTGGTACCGGGCACTTGCCGGAGGTGGTGTTGTTGTCGCCGAACTGGAACAAGAAGGGTGAAACCACGTCGCCGTAAGCGGAACCCGCGAGCGGAGCCTGAACGGCGGTGTCCACGACGAAGCTTGTGCCTGACACGTTGCAGGGGCTCACACAGCCGGTCGCGCGAGCCAAGAAAGTACGATTTCCGACGGTCGAATCCACCTGGCCATAAGCCCACACGTCCACTGCGTTACTGCCAGTGCAGCCGGTCGTCGGGCATGTCCACACAATCCAAAGCTGCGTAGTCTCGTTTGGGATGGTTCCGAGCCGGGGGTCATGCAGGTACGAGCATACGGCACCAGATGTGCATTGCTTTAAATTGTTCTTCAATGTGTAGTGGTGAATGCCAAGCGCTGAGCTAGCGACGTCGTTCACGGTGGCCACAGCCATTCCTTGATACAGCGCCGACGATCCCGCGCCGATGAAATGCACCGTTGGGGCTGCGCTGGCTAACGGGACCATCGCACAACACGCAACGATTGCAAGCGCCGCGGTGAGCATTTTCATTCTGTTCATCTGCAAATCTCCTAGATTAAAAGTGTTGGCGGGTTAACATTCACGACCTGGCTGGCACACGTGCACTGGTGCAAATCAGGCCATACGAGGGTCGCTGAGCTTGCTGCTCGTTTACAGTCCAAATTGGTTGATTGACTGAAATTTGCCAAGTGATTCGAACTCACGAATCACGCATGGCCGCCACTATCAAGGATGTCTGTTAGGCAAGATTGACCGAACTATTAAACTGCAGTGAATTTCAAATCTGTGTCGAACGTGACAACAAGATAACCGCAATCAGCCTTACACCCATTCGATTAGCCCGCGGCTGTAACTTGAATTTAACGTGATGGTCACCGCGTCGTAACAGAGCCACGTTACCCTCGCCTCTCTCAGTGCAGTTCCACCACGCATGCGCGCAGAGGATCAATTGACCCTGGCAGCGCGCTCGCCACTCGATCGAGCAAGTGAGTTTTAGTGCTTAGCGCACCTCTCGGAGGTAGGTTCGTGAAATTGGTGGGGTTCATCCTGACATTGATATTCGTGTGCAGTTCTTATCTTGTATCGCAAGAAAAAGGATCTTCGATTCCATCGGGACCCGAACAAGCCGTATCGTCCAACCTCACAGGATCGATCTCGGGTACGGTTATCGACCAGACCGGGGCGGTGGTCGTCGGCGCCTCCGTCAAAATAACTGGCACTGGATTTGAGAAGGCCGTCGCTACAGATGACAAAGGGGCTTATGTCATTAAGGATGTTCCCGCGGGCAGTTTCACGCTAACCGTCACAACAGCTGGGTTTAAGCTCTACACACTCGACAACATCACAGTATCGCCCGGCGCTTCTCTCCCGCTCGATGTGCAACTTGAGCCCGCAGGAGAAAAGACCCAGGTTAATGTTGAGGGTGAAAAGGTAGCCCAAGTCGAAACTGAGACGGCTCAAGTGGCAGGTACCATCACCCAAAAGGAGGTTATCTCGCTTGGATTAAACGGTCGCAACTTCTCCCAGCTTATCGCTTTGACGCCCGGGGTAAGTAATCAGACAGGCCAAGACGAGGCCAAAGTGGGGGTGACCGGGAGTGTCAAATACAGCGTGAACGGAGGGCGCGTTGAGTACAACACTTTCGAAGTTGACGGTAGCGATGTTCTGAATGCTGGTCTGAACGGGGCGGAAAGCACTCTGGTCGTGTACCCGAGCCTTGATGCAATCCAGGAGGTGAAGGTCCTGACTTCCAACTATGGTGCGATGTACGGAAGGACCGCGTCGGGCACAGTTCTTGTAACCACCAAGGGCGGCGGTGCCCAGTGGCATGGGAACGTGTATGAGTTTCTGCGCAACGAGGCGTTCAACGCGCGAAACTATTTCGATCAGACAAAGAGTGCTCCCCTATATCGCAGGAACGACTTTGGATTCACCATTGGTGGTCCGGTTTGGATTCCAAATGTGTATAACATAAATAAAGACAAGACCTTCGTTTTCTGGTCAGAGGAGTTTCGTATCGAGAAGTCGCCCAGCGATCTTCATCCAGACTTTAATCACGGCGTACCGTCGCTACTTGAGCGACAGGGCGATTTCAGCGATGTTTGTCCTATTGGGCAGAGTCTTTTTTCGCGAGCGGACTTCCCCGACTGTCCCAGTGCCGGCGTCAGTAGCGGCGACATTTCCAAGCTGCAAACCTTCCCCAACAACAATATCGGCCAGCCTAACCCGACCGGAACCCTTGATCCGAATGCGCTCGCGCTCTTGAGTTCTAATCTGATTCCACTTCCGAATGCGACTGGTGGCTGCAACTCCAGTATCGGATCTTGCTATAACGCGGTGATCTCGGAGCCGACCTATTGGCGCGAAGAATTGTTTCGCGTCGATCACCAGATAAGCACGAAGCTGCGCGCCACCTTCCGGTACATTCATGATTCCTGGGACACTACAACGCCGGTGCCACAATGGGGCTACGTCGTAAATAGCTTTCCAACGGTCCAGAATCGGTTTTTTGGTCCTGGCACGAGTTTGGTAGCAAAGGTTACCCACACCATAAGTCCAACATTGCTTAATGAGGTCACCGCCAGCTACGCAAACTCCCACATTACCTTAGCAAACCTGAATGGGCCAGGTGGCGCCAATTATCAGCGTCCGGCCGGAATAGGCACACCCGGTGGTCCCTGCACACCGATTCCGGCAGCACAACCTGTTTTCAGTTGTCCTCTAGGTGCATTGTTCAACGACAATTTCGGCGGTAAAGCGCCCGGCCTTGTCATCGGTGGGAACAATCAGGAATATGGTGGATTCGGCTTCGCAATCGATCCCTCGTATATGCCTTGGGAACATACGAACCCGGTCTACAGCATTCGAGACGATGTCAGCAAAGCCGTTGGAAAACACACTCTGCAATTCGGTGTACAGGCTTACTATGCACAGCGCAATGAGACGAATGGTGCGATCGGAGCTGTTACTGGAGACGTTCAAGGTCTTCTCACCTTCAGCAACGTTAACGGCGGTGCACTTAACACAGGCAATGCTTTTGCCAACTTCCTAACCATTTTTAACACTAATGCCGGATCCAATGCGATTCAGAGTTTCACCCAAGACAGCGGGCAGTACCGCTATTACAACCAGTACACAATCGTCGAGCCATTCTTACAGGATGATTGGAAAGTCAGCGATCGTATAACCGTCAACCTAGGTCTGCGCATCAGCTTATTCGGGTCGTGGCACGAGAAGTATGGTCGTGTCAGCAACTGGGACCCCTCTGCTTTTAGCGCAAGTAGTGCCGCACAACTGCGAGTTGATCCGACCACAGGACAGCTAATCAGCGTTCCCGACCAAACCCCGATTCCCATCAATCTCGCGAATCCCGACCCACGATTGCTCAACGGCTTAGTGCCGTGCGGAACAAGCAAAACTCCTTACAGCTGCATGTCGGGACATTTGTTCAACCCAGCTCCGCGAGTTGGCATCGCTTGGGATCCCAAGGGGAACGGCAAGACCTCTGTCCGAGCCGGATACGGATTATTCTTTGAACATGGCACGGGTGAGGAAGCAAATACAGGGTCACTCCAGGGCAGCCCACCATTCGTGTTCAGCATGACGCAGCGCTTCCCTTCCAGCTACGGTTGTATTGGAGGGTCGGCAGGTACCGCGGGATTCTGTCCTTCGCAACCTGGTGCATATCCGCTGAACGTCACAGCTATTCCGACTAGGGCCGTCTGGCCTTACGCCCAACAGTGGAGTTTGAGTGTGCAGCGAGAACTTCCGAAAGGGATGGTCGCAACTGTTGCCTACGTAGGCAGCAAAGGAACTCACCTTACGGTCGAGCGCCAAATCAATCAACTAAAGCCAGTTCCGGCGGCAGCCAATCCCTTCGGACCCGACGAGCCTTTGATCCCCATGCCACCAACCCCCAGATTGGCCGGAGATTGCGGTGGTTATTTGCCACCCGGAGATCCGAATGTTGGCTTCCATCTTCTGAACGGAGTGACAGTTTCTCCCAGTAACCCCGCATATTTCAACTTGCTGGCAGCCTGCACCGGAGAAAACGCCCAGAACAATGCCACGCCGGATGTGAACACGCTGCGCCCTTACCCTGGCCTCGGGCAAATATTCTCCCTCGAAAACGTCGCCGACTCCAACTACAATTCTCTGCAAGCAACGGTGCGTCGCACCAAGGGACCTCTAACGGTAGGGATCTCGTATTCTTATAGTCACTCCCTGGATGATTCCTCTGATCGTTCGGATGCCACATTCGTGAACTCATACGATCTACGCTCGAACAAAGCTAGCTCTAGCTTCGACCAGCGGCATCTAGTCAACGTTAGCTATGTGTACGATCTTCCGCTTCTTCAGTTTGCCAAGTTTCTTCACAAGTGGACCTTCGCGCAACCGGTTGACAAAACAGATGATCAGATGGCAGTTGTTGAACCTGTTCCTCACGATTCTGCCTGGGCCCACTACTTCTTCGATGGATGGCAGCTTTCGGGAATTACCGTCTATCAATCAGGGACACCTTTTAGCATTATCAACGGCGGAAGTTCGACCATCTCTGTGCTTGATAATGCTGGCGTCGCGAATGGTGTCGGTGCTGGTTCCTACCCGGACGTCATTCGTAATCCGCAATTGTTTGGACCAACGCCTGCGGGGAATCCAAAAAGCTTCGGCCCCCTGTTAGCGAACCCGAACATGTTCGTTGCACCCCGCGGCCTTACGTTTGGCAACGCCGGTAGGAACTTCTTGAACAATCCCGGCCGTCTCAACTTCGATATCAGCCTGCTCCGTCATATCCAGGTGAAGGAGTCTGCGAACCTTGAATTCCGGGCTGAGGTGTTCAATGTTTTCAACCACACGCAGTTCCGCATTTACAATCCAAATCTGGGCAACACAGGTAGCAATGTAATCAGTTGTTATGGCGGACCCGACTACAATGCGGGCTTTTCCGCACCAGGTGGTCCGGATTGCTTGACGGGCAGTTCATTCCTTCATCCGGTAGACGCACATCGACCCCGCACCCTACAGCTTGCCCTTAAGCTGAGTTTCTAAGTCGCATGTGGTCAGGCCTACTCGGCAACTGCGTCCGACCGTTATGCTTTGGGCGAAGTGTAGTGTGTGAAGCGTATGATGCTGCTGTGCCACAAGGTGGTCAGATCTTCCTCAACGATGTGAAATCCGGCATCCCGGACCATGGCTCGCATTTTCTCTGGATAGTTGACAGAGAAGCTCTTGTTAATTTGTGCCATGACCTTCGATTGATCGGAATAATGTATGACCGCGTTTCCTGCCGGCTTCAAAACCCGTCGAATACTTTTCACATAGGCTGCGATGATCTCCTCATCGAGATGCACGAAGCAGCCAAAGCTAAACACGAAATCGATCGAACGAGCCTTTATCCCTGGAAAGTCAGTGCCGTTGTTCTTAACGAACTTCATGTTACTTAAGGAAAGTGTGCGTCTGAGCTCTCCGAGGATTTCCGTATGGTAGTCCACTACGTAGAGCTCGCGAAACCCGACCAGATACCTCGTCCATCTGCCCCCACCGGGACCTATTTCGAGCGCAGTTTGATCAGCGTTTACGAATGGCAATACATAGCGGTCGCGTACGAATCGTAGTGGCGCGGCAACTTCGGGATCACCCCACTCAAGGCCGTAAAGCTTCGGAGCCAGCATTTCACGAACGACTCGGCGTGCTCGTCGAATCAACGACTCACTACGCCTATACTCGTGCCACATATCGAGGTGTAGGGATGTTTTGAGATCGGGCATTGTCTTAAGCTCTTAATCCTTAGGCAGTTTCGCGATCAAGAAGTTGCGATTCCTGGTGCTTTACCCTGAATGAGCGAGGCGGTTTCTTTCGTCGTCGGTTTCACAATTCAAAGAGATCGACTCCTGGCTTGTGGTGATTCATGGAACAACCTGCTGCTCGAGTTTCCCCGAAATCTCCAGGCCAGAATCACCCAAGATGAAGTATCCCGATGTCGGAGATGTCAAATAAACAATCAGGGCGTTCGAAACCCCGCTTGGTGATGCAAATATGCGTCCGTCCGGGTCTGCAGTGTATGCTACGCCTTGCGCCCCTATTTGGGTTAGTGCCCCACCACGATTCAAATAATAGTTCGTAAAAGCGATAGTCGTTTGGGAGTCGTCAAATACAATCGTCCCTATTCGATCAATACGCACAAAGGCATTTTGGTTGTAGCCATACATGTAAAATGCATACTGCCCCTTGACCGACGACGCACTGAATGGCCCACTCACTTGTTGGTCAGCAGTTCCGTCTTCAACTCGATCGCTTGCGTTGACCAGGAAGAAGAACCGGCTTGGGCTAACCATCCACGCGATCTGATTCACCGGCGCTGCACCTTGAGGCGTGAGATCAATGGTGGCCCGTCCATTCGACGCCAGACTATAACCACCAGTCACTGGCGCTTTTAGTGTCGGAACACCGTCTTGCGCTGAATCGTAACTCCCGCCAGTGACATTGCTGCTTCCGTCACACGTAAACGCCCCGATGCTATTAACACCGCTGTTATGGGTGAGTGTGTCACCCTGGCTCCGAAACGAAAAGGCGCCGCTGAGGCTTGCGTTCGTGTACGGAGCACCAGTTTGAGCTTCAGCATGTCCACCACCAAAATTGATCGTGTCCGTTTCCAGCAGATTAAACGCTGTGGAATCGATCAAATAATAGATGTAAGCGGTGGCGTTTCCGACACTGTTGGTAATATTGATGGTGCCGCGCCCATTCTCGTCGGGCGGTGTCAAGGTTCCGGTTATCGATACCGCACTGAGTGCGCCAGCCTGCAGCAGGTCAGCAGATCCGTTGATGGAGGTGCCCGAAAACGTGAGCGCTCCCACCATCGACGTTGACGACTGAAAGCCACTATTAAAATTGCTTGAGTGCGTATGAACGACATAGGTGCCAGTAGGAGTCGATGCACTTCCTCCTTCGATCACCGCGATTCCGGATCCATTGCCGGCCCCATCATACTCTACCAAATACACTCTTGAAGCGGAGACAATCGTAACGGCCAACTGCACCTGCCGCGTCCCGTTCAGTGTCATCATCCCCGTCCCGTCACTTGCAATATGGTACGTTCCCGAGACGGTATTACTTGTGCTGCCCCCAGGCTGGACAATGTCATCCACGCCACCGGTCAAGTTGCCTTTACCATCTGCAACAAACACACCCGACTCCTGATAGGGGTTGTTTCCAGTGCTCGCAAGAGAGAGCCCAGCAAGTGCGTAAGTGTATTTTCCGCTAAGACTTGCGTTCGAAAAACCGTGGATGTGAAGGGAGTCGGAACGACTGATCGTACATCCGGCAAATGAATATAAGATGCAAGCCACTACTACCAGCAAACCGAGACAGCTCGTCAAAGAGGGCCGACATGCATGACTCGTGTTCAGCAACAACTTACTCACCATAGTCGCCTCCTGCAGACATGTCTTGTTCCTCAACGGGACTTTCCGCGATTTCGTTGAGAACGACACCCAGAAGACGATCTTCGTCGAAGCGATCGAGGGCCGATCGCACCGCGTCAGCTGAAGTCACGCTCGCGCGCACCACCAGCAACACACCATCCGCACACTCTGCCAGCGAAGAACTGTCGGACGTTTCAATCGCTGACGGTGCGTCTATGATGATCCAATCAAACCAAATCGCAAGGCGCTTGAACAGTCCTGCAATCGCACCGTCAGAGATCAGATCCGAAGGACGCGGCAAAGGCTTTCCCGCTGGCATAAAGAAGGCATTGTTCCCACTTCCTTTTTGTAGCGCTTCCATGAGGTCCACCTTCGCGTCCAAGCATTCGCTCAATCCAGGTCCCAGCACTGTCCCAAGGATTTTGTGCAGTCGGGGCGTTCTCAGGTCTCCATCAATCAGCAACACTTTGCGGTCCGGATGCAAAGATAGTGCCTGCCATAAATTTGCGGCGACGAACGACTTACCCTCTCCTCTTAAAGCACTCGTTATAATTACCGACTTCAACTGTTGTGCAGATCTAGCCTGATATAACCGAGTTCTCAGCATTCGAAATTCTTCGCTAGCTCGGGTGGAGTGGCCTTCGTCAAAATCAAGCATCGATGCTTTATTGAACGCCCACGAGAGTGAGCGGCAGTTTGCGAAGATGTCCGCATCCGCAGAACTGGACGCATGCGTCGCTTCCTTCGTAGCAATATGGTGTGTTCGAGAAGCAACGGGGTGTTCGCCGACCGTTATTGTGTTCGTCCACACTTCAGAGGAGGCCGCAGGCTCGTGTTGGTCCACTTTTCGAAGCGCATCATGGATCCGACTCATGCAGGTTCCTTTCCCCGAGAAATTCATTCGACGCTACTCTTGAAGTTGGTGATTCTACTGCGCCGAGAGAGGCCTGAATCGCCCTAACAATCGTCCGCGTCCGTTTCGCTTTTGCTCACCATGAGGGACCCACGGAAGCGAAGCTAGCATGGGTAAGTCCAACACCGCGGCGACATCGCTCGCATTGCGCAAGGATTTGTCTCGTACTTCAACAAATAGAGCAACACCAATACCGACTGATAGCCCAACTGCGAATCCCCCGACAGCAAACATCCATCGCACGGGAAAGCTGGGAGCATTGGGGAAATTAGCCCCGTCAAGCAATTTGAGTTGCTCTCCCTGCTGTTCGTGTTCCATCTCAGACTGAATTTCGGCTTTGCTCTCGTCTTGAAGTAAACCCTCATATACCGCGCGCGCTGTCTCGTTGTCTCGGGTCAACTGTTTGTATTGCTCTTCGACGTCAGGGCTGAGCGCAAGTTTCGCCTGGTAAGAATCGATGGATGCTTTCAAATGGGACAGTTCATCGAGGGAACGTGCAATTACCGTTTCGTCATCATGGACCTGGCGCCGCAATCTTATTATCGGCTCCGGTTCTACCTTTTCTGGATCACTCGGAGCGGATTCGGTGGCATCCGCTTTCTGCTCCAACCCTTGTAGCTCGTGCTCCGCCTGGGCGATGTCCTGCTTTGCCTTCTGTACGTCGGGATGGTCGTCTGTATAGCGGCTTTGCAGAATGACAAGCTGATTACGCTGCTGGACAAGCTGTTCGCGAAGCGATGCTAGGTTGGGCGATATCCTAACGGCCTTCCACGCATCCGTTTCCTGTGACAAGAGCGATTCGGCAAACGACTTGTCCTGCTGAGCTCGTCCAAGAACTTGAGTATTGGCGTCAAGTTGCGAGTTTAAGCCGGACAGTATCTTCAAGTTATAATCTGCGTCGATAGGCAAACGGCCCAGATGCTCCTTCTCGAACTCAGCCAGCTTCTTGTCCAGGAGATCTAGATTCAGCCTTGCGTCCTCGAGCCGTCGCGTCAGAAAATCGGTAGTCGTTTCAGCAGCCTGTGCTCTGCGCTTCAGATTCTCAGCTAACAACATCGAGGTGATCTCTTCGCACACCAGCTGAGCTTCGTGTGGCTTCCCAGCGGTGAAACTGACGGAATATCCAGGAGGGTCTTTCGTCTCGCTTGCCAATTGCTTTCGTGCCTGACTTGCTTGTGATGATGACGAGCCGGGATAAGCGGGTGCCACGGAGACGTTTGCCCGGATCTCTTCCATTATCGCCTCGGGATTGCGTCCTTTTTCAACAAGTCCAAGCCGAGATATCAGTGGTTCAAGGTGGTCGCGACTCAGTACACGCTGCTCGAGTACGTTAATGCGATCATTCAAATGCTCTGTAACAATCGGGTGTACATATAGTGACGGCACAAGTTGTGGCTCTACTTGAAGCACTGACTTCGACGTGTATCTAGGAGCCATCAGAAACGACACTCCTACTCCCAGGAAAGGCATGGTTATAATCGGTATAGCGATAAGCCACAGGCGGCGGCTCACAATTGCGAGGTAGTCGTCAAATGTTCGAACGCGCTTGCTCTTCTGTTGTGGAATCATTTCGTCACGCCCCGGTCACAGTCTCTACGCTATTTGTTCCCACAAAGGACTATATTTCATAACTGTGTTGATCTGATAAACAGACTTGGTGCTACAGGTCTGAAGCTCGCTCGAAGCGCAGGTAAGAGGTGCGCCGACGCTGCGCAATTCTAAAGCTCGTCTTCTTGACGGATATTAAGCGCACGTAAATTGTGAGGCTGATCCGACTTTGTTTTGCACACTCTCCGCGCGAACATTTAACGCGCCATTCATTTTCCGGTCACAGCCCTGCCACAATGGACGGCCTATACTGCATCGCAAAAAAGTCGTTCGTAGTTGTCATTTTCCACCCTGCCGAGAACAAATCTGTAGATGCAGTGAGCTGTGTCAGTGAATATCTGCGCCGGAGCATGCTGCCAATGAGCGAACTGGTTCTTCTAGTAGAAAGCCAGGCGGGAAATCACAGGACTTCACGTCGACATCTCGAAGAGGCGGGTTACGCGGTTCGGACTTTATTGTCCACTTCTGCGCTCCAAGAGGCGCATCGAATCCGGCCATCGCTGATACTTATCGACGGGAGGCTGCAGGATCGAACAGCAATCGACCTATGCAGACGATTTCGAAAACACTCCTTCCTTGACAGGGTGCCCGTGGTTCTTCTGACGGGGGGCGCTGAAGAACATCGAATTCGCGGTCTTGAGGCCGGGGCCGATGATTGCGTTGCCGAGCCTGTCAATCCACGCGAGCTCGTCGCACGTGTGCAATCGGTGCTGCGGCGCGCGCCGCGCACAGAAGCCTCTCCCAGACTAGGACCTACGGACATCGTGATAGATCGGGCTGCCATGAAACTATCTGTCCGGGGCAATGAGGTCGTCACAACAACGCTTGAGTTTCGACTACTCGACTACCTGGCTCTGCACCGCGGCAGGGTCTTCACACGCGATCTTCTTCTCGACGCAGTTTGGGGGGAGATGCAGTTCGTCACGCCACGAACCGTTGACACCTGTGTGCGCAGGGTACGAGACAAGATCGAACCGGACAGGGCGAGGCCGGTCTACCTAAAGACCGTGCGGGGAGTAGGGTATCGGTTTGACGGAGTTGCGAGCTGGGCTGAAGACTGAGCAACAAGCCCCTTCCCATCTGGGTGCTTTTTCCATGGGTAACATGACCCCGGGTTCTACGTGTGGTTATATTGAAATTAACTCGCGTGAGGCGCCACAAATCATGAAACAACAAAAAATTATGAAACATGTTGGATTTTTGATTGCCGTTTTGTGTTTGGCACTTGCAACGCTACCAGCACGGGCGGACAGCGTTACTTTCAGCGATACCGGCGGGACATTCACGTCTAATATTCTAAAGACGAAACTCAATTTGACCGGTTCTGGGTTGTACGCTGTCAGCGGCCTCGCACAGTTTGGTGTTCCCAACACCGCTGTGGCTACACCGTGTGGAGCTTGCCTCGGTTCAGTCGCCCTCACCACGTCTACGCTTACTACTGGAACACTTAACGCAACAGGCATTGGCAGTATAGGTAGCGTAGCGACATTCAACCCTGGCGGGACCTTCAACGTTTCGAGTTCACTCGGAGGTGGAATTGTTTTCTCCGGAAACTTCTCCAGCGCTAGTTGGACAAAAGTGGCCGCTGGAACATGGCAGTTTACCGGAACGATCATGGACGGCATGCTGACCATTGGGGGTAAATCCATTGTTATACCGACTGCTGTTACTGTGCAGCTAACTACAACGGGATCAGGATTCACAACGAATCCAAATGGCTCCGTGACGTTCGCAAATAGCGGCGGATTTACAAACTTCCCTACCCCTGTGGCTGAGCCTAATAGCCTCATTTTGCTGGGCAGTGGTCTAGGTCTTGTAGGGGCTTTTGGGCGTCGGCGAGTGATCAAGCGGCGAGCCCGTAACAGCTAGTCCACCTCCGGCGCGGTGCTGGAAGATTGAGGCACAGCTCCGGTTTATACTTTCCCACCTCTTAGACATGCATGATTGGACTTTTCCAACGCTAGTTGATACGTCGCCTCGTCGCTCTACTTGTCGGATATTGCCCACGATTCTCATTTGACCTATTGAAGTGTCATGGTCAAATTCACCGTATGGAAGATCGGGTTGCTTCCTCCCGTCGTGGCAGTTACCTGAAGGGGTATCGGGCCAAGCGGTTGTGAGCCCATATCAGGCGCTTTAGGATGGACGGTGCTACAACCTAACCAAGAAGCCACACAGACCAGCAATAACACAATCAGTGAGACGGTCGTTTGGCGCCTAAGTATTTTCTTGTCCCTGCCAATAACGATAATGCCGATAAGTACCGGGGAAGCCAGTCCAAATCCAAGAGCTACCATAGTGGATTTGACGGGTCGGACTGTGCTGGTTGGCAGCGTGGTTTGGATTCTCATGGTTGTCACAACTGCGCCACCGGCGGGCTGCACTGTTGCAGGACTAAAACTGCATGTCGACTCTGTAGGTGCTCCGAAGCACAGTAGTGAGATTGTTGGAGAGTAATTCGGAAATGCTGGCGTGATTGTAATTGGAATTGTAACAACCGACCCGCGCTGCACAGTGAACGACGAACCTACTGATGTGCTGACGCTGAAATCCGCGACGAAAAGACTAGCTGGAGCAGAGGTTGAGCCACTATAGTTCGAATCTCCACTGTAAAGAGCAGTCACAGAGTATCCGCCGAGCGGAGGTGTAATCAGAACATCGGCAATGCCTTGAATCAGGGAGCCCGAACCAATCTCGGATCCCCCGCTGACGAGCGTGACTGTTCCTGTTGGTGGCGTTACGCCATTCGCTCCCACAATCACATTAAAATCCAGTTCGGTTCCAGGCAGGACTTGTTGCGCGGGAATGCCGTTCGGCGGCACTGAGACACTCAACCGCGTGATCGTCGGCCTTGGGTTGTTTGCAAAACGCCAGCTCCATGCTGTAAGCAGATTATTTACATCCAGGGAGCCCAATCCGGTCACAGCGTCATAACCCGAGGCTGCAGAGAAACCAAAAGGGAGTGGGTTGGGAGTTGTCGGGCTTACCACCTCACAATTCGGCGTCCCTGGAGCGCACGGTAGTACGTTGTTCCCGCTGGTAATGTCATGAAATACGCCGGGGTAGCCGATTTGTACTAATGTATACAGACCCGGATTTATATTCCCAAGTCCAGCCGTACTCTGGATCCCGTTTTCCACCGCGTATTGATTCAAAAGAGACACTACACCCGCCACGGCAGATGTCGCTGCAGAGACACCCTGTGCGGTTATCTGGACTGGTCCATTGCCCGGCAAACAGTTCCTATAAATGCATACGATGTATGCATCGTGACTTTGAGCTGCCGCAAAAGCAAGATCCGGCACATCACGGGCATTATCCTGGGGAACTCCGTTTACGTTTTGCCAGCTGGGCTTGGCAAAACCGCCAGCGCAGCTGTCTCCGTTCACCGTAATACAATTGCTCGGTCCTCCGCCGGATGCCGACAAGTTTTTGAGTGACGATGTGTCATTCCACGTTACTTCGGGGACATAGGACAATGCGGAAGCCCCATTGACAGTATTTTCGAAATTCCAATATAGCCCTGTACCTTCTGAGAACTGAGTTCCTCCAACAGCGGTGACCTCTGGACTGCTGGAGGGGTAATTTACCGATAAGCCCTGGGTTGCCTGAGAGGCAGGATACGTGTCACTCGCGTCGCACGCAGCGGCACCGGTGGTACCCGAGGACGCGATTACCGTAATTCCCAAGGTGTTCGCCTTTTGCAGCTCCGTCTCGAACGCACTTATAGCACTTCCCGCCATAGATTGTTCACACGCGCCGTAGCTCATAGCGATCACGGGAGCAACGTTATTGTCGATGGCATACTGTGCAGCAGCGAATGCACCACCAGCTCCCGGGTCCGCAAAGACGTAGGTAATATTAGCCTTGCGCGCAATCGCGCCCGCCCACTCCACGTCCATGGCTGCTTGAAATTCGTCCCCGGTGTGGCCCGGATCGGGGCTCCCTGGTACAAGGAGCAACTCCGGATCGTTGGGCGGTAGATGAAACGTTTGGCGGAATAGCTGGATGTCTTCGATTGATATGTCTGACTGCCCGACGATCGCAACCTTTTGCCCGTTTCCATCGGTGTTCGCTGCATAAACGGGAATGGCGTCATAGATGGTCGCAACGTCGTCTGGGGTAAGAAAGTGACTGATCAGAACTCTGCCTGTATTCAGATCAGTAGTGATTACGGTGCTGTTAGGCCGAGCTCCATTCTTTCCTGACCGATGACCAAGATCGCTGTGAATTGAGGACGCAGGAGCAAAATCATCGAGCCCTCGAAAACCTGCCACCATATCGCTCAGTTCGGTCGGGACAAACACGGGAGTCGCATTGGCGAAGTGGGACATTCCTCCGACTATGTATTTATGAATCCGCGTTCGGAATGTGGTTTCGACCTGTTCCGCTGTGCCCTTGAAAGCAATCCAGTTTCTTCCCCGAGCACCGTGAACGATCTGGAAACCCTGCGTTTTCAGCCAGGCCAAAATCACTTCAAAGTCATCGGACGACACGCCGAAACGGTCTGCATATTGTTCTGGCGTGAGCCAACGATGGTAGTTCGGGGACGTCGGCTTCTGCTGTTGGTGGAGTAGTCGGTCCAACTGAGCTTGCTGGCGGGTGGATGGCTTCAACACCAGGGTAACGTAAGGCAAAACGAAATCCGGGGTCACGGCCCCCCCATCTATTGTTGTTGACGGGAAAGATCTAACAGTATCGTGCAAGGCGACGACATCATTACTCTTAATGGGTCTAGATCGCTTCTGCTGTCCCAGGGTCTGTCCCGGCGCCCTTATTACCATGCACACAGTAGCCGCAAGCATAAGTAATAATGAAGACGCATGACGGCAGGTTTCCAATTTCGACATCATTCTTTTCCTTCTGGAAGACTTGGGAGCTGGCACACAAGGCACTGCATGCCAAGGATTGATTGAGCCACACGATTGTTACGTTTGTGTGACCGGCACATGAATGTTCAATGAGGCGTCGTTACCGGTGGAGGTCGATCGTGAAAACAGGTC
>Ga0126371_10000249_pt1 | contig 42356 bp, 31 predicted proteins | sample PanSoiMetaPlot_4_FD_110145 | JGI IMG/M metagenome (GOLD analysis project Ga0126371, IMG submission 110145) | Tropical forest soil microbial communities from Panama - MetaG Plot_4 | ecosystem: Environmental > Terrestrial > Soil > Tropical forest > Bulk soil | place: Panama | collected 2016-02-17
CGAGAGCGTGCCGATGAAAGCTTTACGTCAGCAGATCGCACTGACGGCGCCGACGCATGGCCGCGTTTTGATTTATGGCGAAAGCGGGACTGGGAAAGAACTAGTGGCGCGCGCCCTTCACGCGCAGAGTCCGCGCAGCGACAATCCATTCGTCGAAGTGAATTGCGCAGCGATTCCCGAAGAACTAATCGAGTCGGAACTTTTCGGCCATCGCAAAGGAAGTTTCACGGGCGCGAGCGAAGACAAAACCGGCAAATTCCAGAAAGCTGACAGCGGCACGCTTTTTTTGGACGAAGTTGGCGACATGAGCTTGAAAACGCAATCGAAAGTGTTGCGCGCTCTGGAAGAGCAGCGCGTCGAACCCATCGGCTCCGGCGACATGATGGCCGTGGATGTGCGCGTCATTGCCGCGACAAATAAAAAGCTCGAAGACGAAATCATGCGCAATTCATTTCGTGAAGATTTATTTTATAGGCTGAACGTGATTCCCTTCACTGTGCCGCCGCTGCGCGACCGCGTGGAAGATATTCCCGTGCTGGCGCGGTATTTTCTCGGCGAGTTCAACCGCGCTTACGGGAAAAAAGCGAAAGAACTTTCGCCCGCGGCGATTGACATTCTGATGCGCTATCCGTGGCCGGGAAATGTGCGCGAGCTGAAAAATTTAATCGAGCGGCTGGTGATTATTTGCCCCGCGCAGCAGATCGAGCCGCAGCATTTGCCGCCGGAGATTTTTCGCGGCGCGCCGCGCAGCCCGCAGCACACTTTTGCGACGCTGCATGAAGCGCGGACGGCGTACGAACGCGAATTTATTTTGCGCAAGCTCGAAGAAAATCAGTGGAACATGACCCGCACGGCTACTGCGATCGGCCTCGAACGAACTCACCTGTACAGAAAAATGAAATCGCTAGGAATTGCTTCGGCGCAAAACTGAAGCGCGACGAAGCGAAGAGACGGCGAAACCGCGAAAAGCGAAAGCCAGGCGAAACCTGCTTAGTACTAGAACAGGCCAATTTGTCTTTTTTGGGCCCAAAAAACACCCCGAAATTGAGAGACAAGGCAGGCCATTCAAAAATGGCGTTTTTGACCATTTTCGAGGCGCGAGAATTTTTGAATTTGCGAATTCGTTAGGAAAAATGCAAATTTCGACCATGTGGATGCCCTCGGACTGGTGTGGCGGCGAGAGATGGCGACCAGGCCAATTTCAAAATTTTGGCTCAAAATCGCGTTATAGTACCAGGCCATTCCCCTCGGTTATTGACAAGAGAAAAATAATCGCCATTGATAAGGCACTTGGTAGCAGAACTTCTTAGGCTGCCTTTGATCCGGATGGCTTGTTGTCGTTACGGGCGTCGATCAAGACGATGTTTTTGTCATCGCCGAGTTTGAGCCTCTTGAGGATGGTTGCAACTTTCGTATTCGGCCTTTGTGAAATACACAATTACTTTTATTGAGCGTAGCGCGTCACTTGCTTTCTCGTAAATTTCGGATTGGTGAGCAAGATTTCTTTCTAGTTGTGGATTACTTGCGAGTTTGAATTCAACCAGCGATTTATCCTTGCTGCCTCGTGATATCTTGAAATCCGCTGGTCCGCGCCCGTCGTTGACTTCACGACTGACATCCGAAGGGGTGGCGAACCACGTCAAACGGTAGAGAATATGAACGTCTGGCTCCCTTTGGATAGATTTACCGTTTATGTAAAAGAGCTTATGGCCTCCTTTGTTTTCGATTACATCCTTCAGGAAGTGAACGCGCTTAAGCGCTTCCCAATAAGTGCGTCCGGGAACGTCGTAAAAGCCTGTATGCTCACGGAGCATGAGCGCCAATTTTCCGAACTGTTCCTGATATAACTGCTCCGATGTTTTCACTTTTCCCGAGCTTGTGCTCACGGCTTCGGCCCCGTGCTCTTCTTTGTAAACGATGTAGGCGTCTATTAACTGTGGGAATTGCCTAATGGTTTTAATTTTGGCTTCGTGCGCTTCGGCCGCGCCCGCATTTTCTGGAAGCACTTTTTCAAAGTAGTTGTTTATCAGAGAGCGTAGCTGACCGTTTGGGACTGCCTCGCGGACCATATCGAAGTCTTTCAACAGATCTTCCCGACTGATCCAGTTGTCGTCCTTCGTCAGCATGTTCCGAGGTGTCAGGAGAACGAATTCACCCTCATGGCACGGCAATGTATAGGCTCGGCTCTGCCAGGTTTCAGTTTCAAAGTTGAAGCGTACCCTTGGAACCGGGAAGCGTTTTCGTAGGCCCCTTCGGATGTGCTGTTTGGTGAAAGTTTCGGTGAAATCCAACAGGTATTCTTTTATCAGATTTGTTGTGAAGTCGCTTATGTTGTCTCTACCTACCCCCTGCTCAATCAGGCAGAGCTTTTCCAAATGGCTTCCCTCGGTCTGTCGCTCGTTGCCGAAGTTTTGAAACAGGACGTGTAGATTGTTATGCAGGGCATTGGCAAATTTGGGGCCAAGGCCCCGCCCTTTATTCCCATCGGCGGAAAATCCAAGCCAGTTCTCACGGACTTCCGGGAAGGTATATAGCGCCTTAATGAAGTCAGGATCAAGCGAGCGATCCAAGGATTTTTGCCTCAGGAACCGAAGGTACTGGATTATTTCTCGATGAAGCAGTTGGTATTTCGAATTCTTGCTATTAAATAACAAAAAGGATCAATAAAGAGGGGAAGGTCGGCAAGGAGTGAAATATTAAATGCGCCGTATCGCCTCAAATCGGACGGAGAAACCTCGAAGAAATCAGAGAAATAGATTTTCACGGGCGCTCCGACCGTATCTATCGTTCACTGAAAACGTAATGATTTCGTCGGCAAGTATAATCGAAGAAGGGCCCTACTGTTAGAGAATCCGAGCCGATTCGAGGCGAGGTCCTGAATGACCCGACTACATTGCGCCCTTCGGCTGCGCTCAGGACAGGCGGGTGAAGCGCCCCGCAAAACCACCGGGGCAGGCGCAAGGCGTGCGCGAAGAGGAAGAAATCCTTAATTGCGCTCTTGTGTCGGAGCTGAAGCTCCGACCCCCTGAAAAACAAGGAGAAAGCAAAGCCGCAGAACTTCGCAGAACGCGCGAAGCTCTGCACTACACGACTACCGAAAAGCAACAGCAGACTCAGGATGACAACACGAGAGACGGCGAAGTACAGAATCAATGCGGCGGCGAGAGGAAGGCGGCGAGGGGTTCGGTGGCGACGATGCCGGATGCGTTGTAGAAATAAACGAGCTGGTCCTGCGCGCCGATGACAATGTTGATGGGCGCGAGGCCCCAGGTGATGTCCTTGGGCGAAGGCGGCTGAGTGAAGGTTTCGGTGATTATGGTCTCGGTGGCGACGCCCTTGCGCTTAGTCTTACGATCTTCGATGACGCCTCCGCGGGGATGAACGTGCCAGTCGCCGTCGATGGTGGCGATTTTGTCGGAAGCGATGGGGACGACGGAAAGTTCGGGATCGATGTGCGAGCCTTCGTTTGGTTTTGCGTACGCGCCAGGGACTGCGGGCAGAACGGCGAGTTTTCCGTCGGTGGTTGTGACCCACATGCCGCCCTCTTCGTGAAAGCCGCCCACCTTGTCGTCGGAGGTGGGCGAATTGCTGGCGTTGACGGAAGCGCGGATGGCGTCCTTGACGGCTTGGGGCACGCGCGCGGCGAGAGATTGGGCGAGTGGCGAAGGTTGAGGCGGCGGTGACTGATTGAGTTGAGGCGACTGGCCCTGTTGCGCGAACAGACAAAGTACAACGAAAGCAGGGACGGCGCAGAAAAATGCGCGGCTGTTCGATGACATAGTTTCCGTTCACACCCCGAAGCGCTGAATGACGTGGGCGCCGTTCAGCGAAGCCGGTTCCGTAGTGAAGGGATTATAGAGGGAAAAAGGAGGAATCGCTCGGGGTAGGAGAGATGAGTAAGGGGGTCCCGTCAATCTTTATGTCTTAGCAATAGAGATGGCACGCGCGAGTAGTGACGACATAAAGTTCTTGAAGCACAGTTCGGATATGGGCTCACTATAGCGGCCCTTTGGCCCGCTTGCGGCATTCGACATCAGGAAGCATGCTGAGTCATAGAGCCGTTCACGGACGAGTTTCATGAGTAGGATTTCGTAACGTTTGGCATAAGACGCGAATTTGAATTCAGGAAAAACCTTGAAGTGCGGCTGCTGCGCGCGAACCGGACGAGTCGAGCCTGGCGCATCCTCCAGAAGCATCAGGTAGCCGAGCCATGGGCGGGCCGAGGGTTTGAACGCTCCCTCGCGATATGCTGCCCATATATCAACGGCGCTGCCAATCGCTTCCTCAGTGCGATTGTTATAGTTGTTCCCGAAAGAACCGACTTGAGACTTGAATTCGATTCCGGCCATTAGTTGTCCGTCAGATACGACCAATAGATCCCACTTCTTCTCCGGCCGATACCATCCCGGCAGTTCGAGCCGGGTCTCGCAATAAACGTCCGTCTTAACAAGACCGTTGTGGCAAAGGAAATCTTGCACAAGCGATACGAAGCCATCCATCTGACGGCCGCCGGTAACTGCCGTGCGAGTGCCGGCATCTCGTAAGCCGGTGGTCGAGCCTTGCGTTTGTGCTTGGGTCTCACGCGTTGACCAGAAATGCTTGATTGCTTCCCGCAGTCTCTTGTCGAGCAAAAAGGCACGACTCATGCGGAGTCGCCCCTCGGAAAGACAGCAATATCTGCTTGACTGAAAAGAGAGGATGTTTCGTGCGCGATGCGTCCGTGAGCGAGGTCGAAATAATGATCGTCTACTTCGAATCCGATGCTGTTGCGGCCCCATTTTGCCGCAGCAACTGTCGTGGTGCCTGTCCCCAGGAACGGATCGAGAACCGTGTCACCAACGAAGCTGAACATACGGACGAGCCTTTCAGCTAACTCGACAGGGTAAGGTGCAGGATGCTGTTTCGTCGAAGCACCAGTAATGCCCGTCCAAATCTGCTGGAACCACCTCGCGTGATTTTCGGCGGAGATGATGCTAAGAATTTTTCTTGGAATATCCGGCGAACGATAGCCGCCGGGCTTGCGCTGCATCAATATAAACTCGATGTCATTCTTGATGACGGCGTTGGGTTCGTAGGGCTTTCCAAGAAAGCCGCCCCCTTCGACTTCATAGGCCGCGTTCGAGATTTTGTGCCAAATGATCGGCGCGAGGTTGTCGAAGCCAAATTTCCGGCAATGGTCCTGAATGGAGGCGTGCAGAGGGACAACTGTGTGGCGACCGCCGTTCTCGCGGCGGGAAAGGCAAACATCACCCACGACGCAGATCAACCGGCCACCCGGCACGAGGGCTTCGAAGCAATGCTTCCAGACCTTGTCTAGTTCATGAAGGAATTCGTCATAATTCTCGATATGACCCAGCTGCGCTGGCGAGTGTCTGTATTCTTTCAGCGTCCAGTATGGCGGCGACGTAAGAACCAAGTGAACGCTTTCAGGCTCAAGGCCAGACATGTCCCTAGCGTCATGTCCATACAGGCGGTGTGACGTAGGAACGGTCCTAACCGCCTGTTCGATGAGCCGGACAGAGTGTTCCTCTTTCGCCAAACGAGGAATGGCCGTCTGTGGATCCTTCAGGTCACGTAACCGCTCGGGAACGAATTGTAGAAGGTCCATCTTGGAAGTTGTGGGAGCCTCAACGGATGGTCTTCGCTTCGCAGCAATGTGCATATCAGATGCCACTGTACATCTTCTTCGCTCTGTTCGTATGCGATTTATGCGCTCAGGTGTGAGTCACACGCTTACAGTACGACCAGGAGGAACAATTACCCATGCCGTTACTGTCCCTCAGAACTCGAAGTCCAAAGAGAATTGGATTTGGCGGGCGCCGGTGCCTTCGATGGGTTCGCGGAATCCCGCCATCGGCATGAGAGCTGAACCGAACACGGGATTGATTTGAGCAACGTTTGCGTGGTTCAAGAGATTGAATGACTCGGCGACAACGTCCAGATGCTTATATTCGCCGAAGGGAAAATATTTCAACACGCGAAGATCCATGGTCACCGTTGCGGGTGTCATTAACGAGTCGCGTCCGAAAGCGAGCGGGCGGCCCGATAGCGGAAAGGCGTGGCTCTCGTTCGAGTCAAGGCCCGTCAGCGGATTGACGGGACGGCCGCTCTCCGCGGTGAAAATCGGCGCGACTTCGATGTGACTGAAAGTCTTGGTCAGCCAGCCGCTATTCTTGGTTGATTGTTGGGGACTGTCTTCGTCGGGGCCGATGGGCAAATCCCACAGCGCGTTGAACACGAAGCGCTGCTGCTGGTCCTGGAGCGAGAGAGCGCGTTCGGCGGAAAGGTCGAAAGGATTCTGCGGCTGCTCGTCGTAGTTAGAAGCGTTATCGTAAGTTTTCGAAAGCGTATAACTCGCGGAAAATTCCAGATCTTCATTCATCGTGCGGCTGAGGGTGAATGAAACGCCGTTGTAGGTGGAATCGGCGGAATCCTGCAATTGATAGACGCCGTCGAATTGCGGATTGAGCCGAGCCGGAGAGAAAACTTCCCTGCCGAGTTGTTGCGCCGTGGGATTCGGAACGCCGAGGCTGACAGCGTTTGCGGGCGTCAGAATTATCGGAGGCAGTAGGTTCGCGTTGAGCGTTCGAGGCAGCTTGACGCCGTGAACGAAGAGATAGTCGGCGCGAACGGTGAGATTTTTGGCAAGGAGATACTCAGCACCGGCACTGGCTTGCTGGCTATAGGGTGTGGCCATCGCAGGGTCGGGGCTGAAAATGGACGGCGCGATTCCGATCGCTGGCGCGAGTAATGGGCCGCCTTGCGCTGACGTGAAGAGACCTGCGGCCGCACTTCCGTCAGCAACCTGCTCGAACGCCTGCACGCCATTTTTTTCAATTGCGCGGGTCAGGTTGGCCAACACGAAGCGATCGAAGAAGACTCCGTATCCTCCACGGAAAACCCACTTGGCTGAAGGACTCCACGCGAGACCGATGCGCGGGCTGAAGTTGTTGGTGTCCTCGTTGAATCCGGAGGGCAAATGCTCGAAATCGTAGCGCATGCCGATGTCGAGCGTGAGTTGGCGCGAAAGAGACCAATGGTCTTGCGCGAAGCCGCCAAGGCTCGTGACTGGAAAATCCACGTGCGAACTACCGAAGCTCTGGCGAAATTGGTCAGGGTCAGCGGCAAGAAAATCGGCAACAGAGCCGAACAGATACACGCCGCCAAAACCGTCGAGCACATCGGCGCGCAGCCTGACGCGATTGACGGTCGCGCCCACTTTCCAAAGGTGTTTGTCCTTTGTGCGGGCGTAGGAGTAGACGAGTTGATAGTGATTTTCGCGGCGGTCGTTGTTTCCGGCGTAAGGACGGCCCAAGGTGGCGAGCCCGGCGATGTCGATTTCCGGGCCGAAGGGCTGGTTCGTCCGTAAGACAGCGTGGCGCGTGGCGGCTTGAAAGCGGAGGTCGCTGACTGCTTGTGACGCAAGAACGGTGGTCAGCGAGCCGGAAAGAGAATTATCGCTGGTGAAGCTGCTGCCGCGCGAACTGGCGTCCATCAGGCCGCTGGTGTTGAACGCGTCGCCTGCTTCTTTATTGTTGGTAAAGGCGTAGCGAAGCATCAGTGCGGTGCTCTTCGTGAGCTGGTGGTCGAGCTTGCCGGCGGCTTCTGTTTCTGCGCGAGCGATGGGCGAAAAGCCTGTCGTGATCCGACGCGTGGGCAAGCCCGGGAACGCTCCGGAAGAGAGCAACGGATTGATTGCTGAGGCGACCGTAGGGTCGATATCTGAACCGATCTGTCCGCGATTGTGCTCCTGTTCGCCAGCGACATAGTAGAAGGTTCTGTCTTTCACGATTGGCCCGCCTAAAGCGAAGCCCGCGCGAAAGCGGCGAAACGAGGGCTTCTCTGGCTCGGTCTCGAAGGGGTCGCGCGCGTTGAGGGCGCTGTCTTGAGCGAAGATGAATGCGTCTCCGTGAATAATGTTTGCGCCGGAGCGCGTGATGACGTTAATCGAGCCGCCCGAAGCTCCGCCTGATTCCGCAGAAAGGCCGTTGTTGACGACCTGGAATTCCTGGACGATTTCGGGAGAAAGTTCTGTGCGGCTGGAGCCGGTGTATTCGTCATTGTTGTCGAGGCCGTCGATGGAGACGTTGTTGCTTTGCGGGCGGAGACCGCCGAACGTGAAGCCGCTGCTGGGCAGAGTGGAGCCGCTCGGGCGTGACGTAGCCGGCGCGGTTGAGACGCCTGGCGCGAGGAGGACGAAGTCAAGGTAGTTGCGGCTGCGCACGGGAAGCTCTTCGATGCGTTCCTGGTCTACCGAAGAAACGACGGAGGTTTGCGTGGTGTCGATGGCGGAAGGCTGGGCGTTGACGGTCACTTGTTGTGACGCCGACGCAAGCGCGAGAACGATGTTCAGGTGGACGACCTGTCCGAGGGTCAAGTCAAAACTGCTTTGCCGATATGGCGCGAAGCCGGAATGGCTGACGGTGACCTCGTAAGTGCTCACAGAAAGCTGCTCGGCGCGAAAAAAGCCGCGGTCGTCGGCCCTGAGAGTGCGGGACTGGCCCGTCAGGACATTGTAGATGGTAATGGCGACCTGAGGCACAACTGCCCCGGTGTTGTCGGTGACAGTTCCCTCGATGGTTGCGCCAATCCTCGAAGTTTGAGCGCTCGCGGTGGATTGGCTGAAAACAAAGAGAAATGCTGCGATGAAAGCGATTATGCAAAATGAAGCCAGGTTCTTGAACATGCGAATTGACCTTGTTCCTTTCATGGAGACATTGAGAAGAGCTGAGGTTCGAGTAGACGCGTCTCGGCGACGCGAAGACAAACTCGCTTCGGTTAATGGCGAATCTGAATGGAGCTAGATACGAAGGGCGAGGGTCGCTGGCGGGCTAATCGGAATGGAGAAGACGAATGACAATCCACGAAGAGCAGAGCGAATGCATGCGCCGTCGATGCGGAAACGCGATGCGCGGCCAGCGTTCGGCCCGGAGGCGACCAATCTACATACAGCCCGGGCAAATGCGTATGTCGCACCGATGCACAAGCCGAGGACAACGAAGGTGTATTCGGTGTCGCTTCCGGTCTTGGCGGTATGGTCCCAGTGATCGAACGTCTCAAGAACGGGGCAAAGCAGACAAATCAGCAAAGAGACGGCGGCAACGAGTTGCGAGGCCCGACGAAACATCCAGTAAAGAATACCACTTCCGCGCGGTGAACGGCACTCAACACTTGAGGGATCAATCAGTCGATACCGTGGATGCGCATGTTGACGAGCTGATCGATGGAGAGGTTTTGCATGCCGCGGGAACGAAGATCGGAGATGTACTCGGGCGTGACGTCGTGGATGCGCATGTCGACGAGCTGGTCGGGTTCGGGATGATGATAGCCGAGCTTGTCGAGGGCGGCGACGAATTCGGGCGAAACACCGTGAATGCGGAAGTTGACGAGCGTGTCGGCGTCGAGGTGCGCGTAGCCGTAATGGTCGAGTTGCGCGACGAAATCAGGAGAAACACCGTGGATGCGGAAATCGATGAGCTGGTCAGGGTCGAGATGCGAATATCCGAAATGATTCATCTGCGCGACGAAGTCCGGCGAGACGCCGTGAATGCGAAAGGCGATGAGCTTTTCGAGTTCGACGTGAGAATAGCCGGCCTGGGCCATTTGCTGAATCCATTCGGGACTGGCGCCGTGGATGCGAAGAGCGATGAGAGTGTCTTCGTCGGGCGAATATCCCTGCTGATGAAGGGCGCGGACCATTTCGGGCGTGACTCCGTGGATGCGGAAGGCGACGAGGTTGTCACTGTCGGTGACATTGAGGCCGGAGGAGCGCAGGTCGTCGATGAATTTCTTGTCGACGCCGAAGATGCGGAAGGCGATGAGCTTGTCGGTGTCGAGGCCGGAGATGTGTTCGGCTTTCATTTGACGCGCGAAGTCGAGGCTAACGTCATGCATGGCCATGGCGAATTGCTTTTCGGCGTCGATGCCGTCGAAGCCGAGCGAGGACATTTCCTGAGGATATTTTGAGTCGGCGAAGAAGTGGAAGACGCCGGCGCCTTCGCCGTTTTCGAGGAAGCCGTCGAAATCGAGGCGGCCCGCGTCGCGCGTAACGGTGAATTTGACGTCGTGGCGCGCTTTGTTGGAGGTGTCGAGACCCTGGAAGGAGCTGAGGGCCCAGTCAGACTCCTCCTGCATGTGATGGCCGGGGCGTGAGACGGTCAGCGAGAATTGAACGTAGCCGGGGCGTTCCGAGCTGGTCATGGCCCACGTGCCGTTGGGCGATTGTGCGCGGAGAGTTTCCGCACCGAGGACGAGGGCCGCGCAAAGAGCAAACGTCGCAACGATTTGGCCGAATGAACGGGAGTTACGAGTATTCATAACGGGTTCTCCTCTGCGTATGCGCCGCGAAATCAGAAGACGCCGGCGTTTCTGAGATCGATCAGCTTATCAAGCGTCAAGTCTTTGAATCCGTGGCTGCGCGCTTCCTTGATGAATTCGGGCGTGATGTCTTGAACGCGGGCGCGAATGCAGTCTTCAGCGCTGAGATTCTGCAAGCCGGCGCTCTGCAGCGACTTGATGTATTCCGGTGTGACGCCTTGAACGCGCATCCCGATGAGTTGACTCGTGCTCGCGTTGATGCCCGTAGCTTTGATTTCCTTGACGTACTCGGCATCGACGCCCTGGACTTTCATACCGATGAGCTGACTCGTATCGGCAGTGACGCCGGCGGCCTTCATGTCTTTCACATATTCGGGATCAAGGCCTTGCACCTTCATCCCGATCAGTTGATTGGTATCGGCGGTGACGCCAACGGCTCTCATTTCTTTCACATATTCGGGCGTCAGGCCCTGGACCTTCATGCCGATGAGCTGGCTCGTGTCGGCGGTAACTCCCACGGCTTTCATGTCTCTTACATATTCAGGATCCAGGCCTTGCACCTTCATCCCGATCAATTGACTGGTATTGGCGGTGACGCCAACGGCTCTCATTTCTTTCACGTATTCGGGCGTGAGACCCTGGACTTTCATGCCGATGAGCTGGCTGGCGTCAGCATTGACGCCGACGGCTTTCATTTCCTTGATGTAGTCCGGTGTCACACCCTGCACTTTGAAACTGATGAATTTGTTGACGTCGCCATCGACGCCGGCGGCGCGCATATCACGGACGTAGTCGGGAGTGATGCCTTGAACTTTCATGCTGATGAGTTCGTTGGGAGTGGCGTTGAAGCCAGTGGCTTTCATTTCCTTGATGTAATCGGGCGTGACGCCTTGCACTTTGAAGCTGATGAATTTGTTAGCGTCGCCATCAACCCCGGCGGCGCGCATTTCGCGGACGTAGTCAGGAGTGATGCCCTGGACGCGCAAGGAAATGAGCTGGTTGATGTCCGGATTGAAACCCGCGTCGCGCAGGTCCTTGATGTACTGCGGTTCAATGCCCTGGACGCGTATGGAGATGAGTTCGTTGATCGTGGGATGAAGGCCGAGGGCTTTGATTTGGCTGATGTATTCGGGAGTGACGCCTTGAACTTTGAGGCTGATCAGCTCGTCGGCGGTGAGATTGTCGTAGCCCTGGGCTTTGATCTGGTCGACGTAGGAAGATGACGATGACTGGCTTTCACCCTGGCCTATGCCTTGACCTTGACCTATGCCCTGGCCGAGGCCTTGGCCTTCCTGAGTTTGCGCGGATTGCGTTTCGGCAGCGTTGGTCTGAGCAGCATACGCACGCACAGGAGCAACAGCGGAGACTAGATGAGAGACGATCGACTTGGTTAAGCGCGACGCTGTAGAGGCTGTGAGATTCGAAGCGTCGGCGGAGGGCCCCGCATGTTGATGGCGGGATGAGGGTCCAAGGTCCTGCGCTGAGGCATACAGATTGCCAGTGAGGGTTGGCGAGGAATGTCCGGCGGCCATGAGGCCGTTGGCAGCGAGAAGCGCTCCGGCGAGGCACAGAATGCTGGCGGCGACTCCGGCGCTGCGAATTCCGCTGCGCGGGGAAGAAATGCCGAGCAAGCGAGCGACGCGCTCGACCAGCGGGCTGCGATTCGCGGCCATGGCCAGGGCGGGCCGCTGGCGCCACTCCTCCATAAGTGTGAGAGCGCGGGCGTATTCGATTGGATTGCCACAGACAGCGAGCGCAGCGTCATCGCAACAATTTTCGCGTTCATTGCGGATGCGCTTGTTCAGCCACCAAACAGCGGGGTGGTAAAAGAGCAAAGTCTCGGCGGCGATTTGAAAAAGATTGACGAAGCAATCGAGGCGGCGAATGTGCGCGAGTTCGTGAGAGATGACCGCAGCGAGCTGGTCTTCGGAAAGGCCGCTGAGCGCAGTGACGGGAAGCAAAACCACAGGACGGAACCAGCCGATAACCGCGGGCGCTTCCAATGCGAGGCATTCGCAATAGCGAATGGCGCGGGAGAGACACATGCGCCTCTGAAGCGCGAGACATTTTTCGAGCAAAGCAGTGGCGACAGGACGCGTGCTATTGCGGCGCATGCGATGGACCACGATGAGGCCGCCAGCGGTCCGAAGGCTGAAGAAAACGACTCCTGTGAACCAAGCTTCGACGAGCCACAGGATAGTGTCTGGACGAAACGGCCGATTCGAAGCGGCGTTGTAGAGCGTGAGAGCATCAAAGACTTTCGCTGCGCGGGTTGAAACTCCTGAGTTCGAAGCGTTTGGCGGTGCGATCGCGATTCCTTTGTCAGCGCGAGAAGCCGGCGTCGAAAAGATCGGAGTGGATGCAGGGCCCCGCTGGAGAAAAACGAAGGTCACAACCGGCGCGGCGAGCATCAGCGCGAGAGTCGAGAGAGCAATCACGTAGCGCGCGGACGCGGTGCGGCACGCAGCCATGAGCCCGTAGCAAATGGCAGTGAGAGCGACTCCCTGCCAGAGAAAATGCAGGAGCGCCCAGCCGAGCGTATGAGCGAATTGCGGCGAGATCCCAGAGATGTGAGTCATCGCATTTGCCTTTCGTGTTCGTCGAGCATACGGCGGAGTTCCTTAATCTCTTCGCGAGAGGTCGGGCGACCGGCGAGCGCATGAAGCATCAACTGGCTTGCGGAACCTTCAAAGACGCGCTGCAAAACGTCGCCGGCGAGATCGCGCTTGGTTTTTTCGGCGGGTTCACAGGCTTCGTACACGTGGGCGCGCTGATTTTCGTCCCGGCGAACCGTTCCCTTCTCGGTCATGATTTGCAGCAATTTGAGGACGCTGGTGTAGCCGGTATCTTTTTTCGAGCGCAAAGCCTCGTGGACTTCACGAACGGTGGAAGGACCGCGCGTCCAAAGGACACGCAGGATTTCCAGTTCGGAGGCAGTGGGCTTCGGATGATGTGATTGAGAGGTCTGTGTCATGGAGAGGCTTATACTACGAAGATTTTCGTATTGTCAACGAAAATCTTCGTAATTCTTTTTGGCGTGCGGGAAACCGGTCCGTGTTAGTGGGCAAAAAAAAGGGCCTGCTCCTCGAGAAAGCTGACTCGGGGGGGAAGAGCAGGCCCAGACTACATACAAAACGACATGTCCTCGCTCGCTGCCATCTTATGAGATGGCGGTGCGGCGACGAACAAGGAATCCAAGACCGAGCAGTCCTGTTCCCAAGAGAAGAAGAGAAGACGGCTCAGGCGTGGTTGAAGTTGAAGTGACGGCCAGGTTGCTTCCAGCGGTCGTGCCGAAGCTAACCAGGATGTTGCTAATCTGACTGACTGAGGTTAGTCCCGGAACTGTCAAGTTGAAATCGACGGTTCCTGAGAGAAACGGATTGTGAGCCGGATTGCCAGCTATCGAGCCGTTGGCGTTGGTGAACACACCGCCAGCACCGCCGGGACCGATGATGAGATTCATAGGACCGGAAAGAAGCGCCGAAAGAATGATCGTTCCGGAGCTTGAATTAATTCCCCACATGGTGTTACCCATGGAGCCAAGAGTTGCCACTCCAGTCTTGTCGATGCTGACTTCCTGCCCTGAGCTAGACGTCATGGTTGCCGCTCCGGTCATACCGGATACGTTGAACATGAGGTCGCTGATCAGCTGCCCGACATTACTCGGATTCGCTTCGGTGTCGGTGATCGCGACGGTAAGAGAGCCCGCAGAGGTTACGTCAAACATGATCGTGCCTGCCACTGCTCCTCCCGAGACGTTGCCTGAGAAATTAAAAGTAACGGAATCGGCCTTAGCTGGGGAAGCGGCGCCGATGATTAACAGGAAGAGAGCGGCAACTGCGATGCCTGCAAACGTCTTTTGTTTCATTTCCCCTTGTCTCCTGTACTTAGTTTGTAGCTGAGCGCATTTTTAGCGAGGGCGCGGGACGGAGGAACGCGGTGCACGTGGGGAGCCGTTTGATGAGGGTAAAAACCTGACAACGACCGGTGTTTAGATCGTGGCGGTTACATTTTCTGGAAGAAAAATTCCCAAGAGCGAGCACCAGGCCAAAGTGTAAGAAAGTGCGGCTTTCTTGTCGCGCGGTAGGAAGAAACGAATACGACGATTGTAAGTCACTACTGTTTTGCGGCACGAGCGCGAAGGAGCTGTTCGGCGGCGGCGAGGACAACATCGCGGTTCTGTTGGAGGGCGGCGATTGTAGGGAGAACCGTTTCGTCGGGGATGATGCCTTCGCCTTCATACTTGCGACCTTTTATCGAAAACCAAAGGATCTGGCTGACTTCGAGTACTCCGCCGCCTTTCATGGCGCGCTGGTTGTGAATGCCGATTACGCAGCCGCAAGTCTGACTGCCGACGATTTTGGCGCGGCCGAGTTCCTGCAAGGCGCCGGCGAACAACTCGCTAGAGCTGGCAGTGCGCACGCTGGTAAGAATGACAACCGATCCCGAGTACTGCTGGCCGCCATTTTTTCCAGCCTTGAATTCGGTTCTATGGGCAGAGTCAGGAAAGGAAGATTCCGAAATGCCCACGTCCTTGCGAGCCATACTTCTGGCGATAACGGTTTCTTGATTGAGGAAAAAACCGGTGATGGCGTTTAGAACATCGGAGCGGCCCCCGCCGTTCCAGCGAAGATCGACGATCAGGCCTGGAGAATTGCGGAAGGAGGCGAGAGCATCATGGAATTCCTTGTCCACTCCACGCTCAAAGCCGTCGAAGCGAATATAAGCGTAACCGGAAGGCAAAGTGTGCGATACAACGTCCGGCGGAAGCAACATCAACTGGCGCGAGAGTGAGATGGGCCATGAAGAACCGTCAGCCCGCGCGAATGCGAACTTCGTCGGTTCACCCGGCGTGCCAGCGAGAGCAGCGGAAATGATATGCACCTCCGTGATGCGCTCGGAAGAAGAGACCGGCGCTTCGCGCGAGAATTCGGCCAAGCGATCGGCGATGGGTTGGCCTTCGACGGAAAGCACGATCATGCCAGGCTGGACGCCGGCGCGAGCGGCGCTGGAATTCGGAAGCACAGTGGTAATGACGGTCTTCCCGTCGATTTCGTCGGCCTGAAAACCCATAATGAGTCCTTGCTGTTTTTGGCGGTCCTCCCACTGCTGTGGTGTATTGAACCGTGTGTGAGCGTCGTGGAGTTCGCCAGTCATGCGGTTCAGAAGGTCGTAAAAATCAGCGTCGGTCTTGACTTGGCCGAGAAGCGGGAGATAACGGTCGTGGACTTCCTTCCAGTTGACGCCGTGGAATTGGGGATCGTAGTAGGTGTCGTCGATATCTTTCCAAACTTTTTCAAATACCTGGATACGATCCTTGGCCGAGAGGGCTTTGGAGCCGCCTGCTGCGGCAGCGAAAACAAGGCGAGGGGGCAGCGATATTTTCTGCGCGGCGAGCAGTAATACCGAAGCGAGAAAGGCGAGAACCAGCAGAGGCCAAGCGGGCTTTCGCGAGCGCGAGGTCATGCGGAACGGCCCTGACGCGAAGATTCGGCGAGAAGGGCTTCGACGCGGGCGACGTCAGCGGGCACGTCAACTTCGATGCCTTCGTAGGCTTCGGTCTCGCTAACGGCAATACTGTAGCCGTTTTCCATCCAGCGAAGCTGTTCCAGCTGTTCAACGCGCTCCAGCTCGCCGGGAGGAAGCGCGGGGAATTCGAGAAGAGCGTCGCGGCGAAATGCGTACAGGCCGATGTGTTTGAAATGGCGTGCAGCGACGCGTTCGCCGGCATCGCGAACCCAAGGGATCGGGGCGCGGGAAAAATAGAGCGCGTTGCCGTCGAAGTCGGAAACGACTTTGACGATGTTGGGATTCATGATGTCTTCGCGAGAAGTGATGGGGACTGAGAGCGTGGAAACGTGGATGTCCCCTTCAGCGGACAGAAGCGCGTCAATAGCAGCGTCAATCACTTCCGGGCGAATGAGGGGAAGATCGCCCTGGACGTTGACATAAACGTCGGCGGGCATGTGGATGGCAACTTCGGCGATGCGGTCGGTGCCGGTGCGATGCTCGGAGCGAGTCATGACGACGTCGCCGTGAAACGATTGGACGGCGTCGCGGATGCGAGCATCGTCGGTGGCGACAACAACGCGGGAGGCGAGGCGGCTTTGCTTGGCGCGTTCGAAAACGTGCTGAATCATAGGGCGACCAGCGATAGGGGCAAGGGGCTTTCCGGGGAAGCGCGTGGAAGCGTGGCGAGCGGGAATGACGACGATGACTTCGGATTGCGACTTTTCCGACATGCCAGCCTTCCGAATGCGCGATTATCTTAGCATGCGAAGCCGCTGCGGGAGGACTGGAACCGCGCGGGCACTTCAAGCCGAAGTGGAGGGTACTACCGGAACAGTACGACATAACTGGTACGGTGTTTTGGCTGGCCGAAATCCCAACTTCTGCCTGCTTGATTTGTCGATTGACGGTGGTAAGATTCAGCCAGTGTTTTTTTCGGCTGCCGCCCTCTAGCGTCAGGAGGTTTGAATGAACGCAGCCAGAGTGAGTGCGCGATGGATGGCCGCAGGCGCGATAAGCGTCGCGATGGCGGCTTTGATGCTGTTTTGCGGCCCGGCATACGCGCAGATACCTGGAACCACAGGGCCTCTCGTTTACAAACCACCTCCCAAGAATGACATTCCCAAGGAAGACACGGTAAAAAAAGATGTAAATCTGGTCACAGTGGATGTGACGATCACGGACCCGTACGGCCGGCTGGTGACGGGACTCGACCGGGAAAACTTCCGCGTGTATGAAGATGGAAAAGAACAGCAACTGATGCGCTTCGAGGAAGACGATATTCCGATCTCGATTGGCGTGGTCTTCGACGTCAGCAGCAGCATGTCAGACAAGATTTCGAAATCACGCATGGCCGCGGTGCAGTTTTTCAAAACCGCGAATCCCGCAGATGAATTTTTCCTAGTGGATTTCGCGGACCGCGCGGAACTGGCTACGCCATTCACGACGAGCATTGAAGAATTGCAGAATCAATTGCTCTTTAGCGCGCCCGGAGGAATGACGGCGCTGCTTGACGCCGTGTATCTTGGGATGAGCGAGATGAAAGGAGCACGCAACGCCAGAAAAGCTTTGCTCATCATATCGGATGGAGGCGATAATCACAGCAGGTACGACGAAGAAGATATCAAACGCTTCCTGCGCGAGTCAGACGTGCAGATTTACGCAGTGGGGATTGTAGACCCTGATGCATGCGACCGAAGCGGCGAAGAATGCGCTGGACCGGGTTTCCTGCAAGGCCTGGCAGACATGACCGGCGGGCGGTCATTCATCGTGCATAATCTGGACTCCTTGGGCGATGTAGCGACAAAGATCAGCATGGAGCTGAGAAACCAGTATGTGCTGGGATACAGACCGAGCGATCGAAACGCCGATGGAAAATGGCGGAAAATCAAAGTTAAGCTGCGCCCGCCGCGGGGATTGCCTCCGCTTACGGTTTATGCACGCTACGGATATTTTGCACCGCACAGCTGAACGAAAAGCGACTCTTCCCTCCCTAGCCGTTTGTGCCGCATTGCTGTTGATGATGGTTTTCGGCGGCACGGGCGCGTTCGCACAAAATCCGCCTCAGATTCCTCCGCCGTACGGAACCAATCAGAGCGCACCATACACGATGAAGAAGAATGTGGACATGGTGCGGCTGCCGGTGACGATCGTGGACAAGGACGGGAATTTCGTAAATGGGCTGTCGGAAGGCAATTTTCGCATACTGGAAGACAAGACGCCGCAGAAAATCTCGCAATTTTCGCACGCGGACATTCCGATCAGCGTGGGATTGGTGATTGACAATAGCGGGAGCATGAGATCGAAGCGTGCGCGCGTGAATGCCGCGGCCATGACGTTCGTTCAGACCAGCAATCCGCAAGACCAAATGTTCGTGGTGAATTTCAATGACGAATTTTATCTGGACATGGATGAAGATTTCACGAACGACCCCAAAGTGCTGAAAGCGGCGCTGGAACGGATTGATTCGCGCGGCGGAACGGCGCTTTATGACGCGGTCCTGGGCTCGATGGATCATTTGAAAAAAGGTGTTAGAGAAAAGAAAGTCTTGCTGGTCGTGACGGACGGCGTGGACCACGACAGCGCTCCGGCGCACGATCTTTCATACACGGTGCAGAGACTGGAGCAATCGAACGTGGTGGTTTACGCCGTTGGACTCTTCACAAAAAATGACGATTCGCGCGATGAGATGCGGCAAGGCAAAAAGGCTTTGCTGGCGCTGACGGAAGCTTCCGGCGGCGAGGCGTTTTTTCCGAAGACGGTCGACGATGTGGACTCGATCTGCACGCGGATTGCACAGGATATCCGTTCGCAATACATGGTGGGCTACTACCCGTCGGACGACTCGCGGAACGGAGCATTCCGTACTGTAAAAGTAGAGCTGACGGGCGTGAGCGGCAAAGGAAAACTCACGGTTCGCACGCGGCCGGGATATTATGCGCCGACGACGGGCGCAACGACCGCGCAAGCTGTTTCAGGAAATTAGATTAGAATTCGTCTCACGTTCCCGGCATATTGTTCGCACCGGACGTGACCATCCCAAAAGCAGAAAACGGAACAGCGATGAGAGCGGAGTTGCTGCGATTCGACGGCGCTGTCGAGCGCGATCCCAACATCGATGCGTGGATGAAAAAGCATGACGGTGAATTGGGCTCCGTCGCGCGCGAATGGTTCAATGTAATGCGAAAATGCGGAGACGAAGTCCGAGAGCTTTTGCATGACGGTTGTCCGACCGCATGTTTGGGGGATGCGCCCTTCGGGTACGTCAATGTATTCACGTCCTACGTAAACGTAGGATTCTTTCACGGCGCAGAGCTACCGGATCCGGACCGTTTGCTGCAAGGCAGCGGCAAGCGCATGCGTCACGTGAAGCTGAAATCGGGAGCGGCGACAAACGCTTCAGCACTAAACAGGATTATCGATGCAGCGTACTCGAATATTAAGTCGCGCGTCGAGAATGGCCCAGCGTAGGAAAACGATTGAGCAGGCCGTATGGTTTTGCTTTCGCTCTACATGCACGCTGGTCAGTTCCAATGGTGAGAGTGCCACCAGATTTTTTGTATGTCGAATTTGGCGCCGCGGCAGAGGTAGATGGGCGCGTTTTCCTCGGACATGCCGAATTGAGAGTAATGATCGAAGGCTTGAAATGACGTGCAACTGTTTTTGACATCGTCGAGGCTCCACTCCACAACGATGTAATTCGTGTACACCACCGGCGGCGGACCCCAATACCAATAATTTTGATGTCGCGAGTAAGCACGCGGCAGACCGTACGCCGGCCCAAAAAGATCGACGGCGCCGGCTTCGCCATAATTTCCAGTCCAGATACCGGCCTTGGCGCGTTCACCGGGCGGAAGTGAATTGTAGATGTCCGCAATCTGGCGGACGAGGCTGCGCCAGCCAAATTGATCGCCAAAGAATTGTGGAAGAGCGCCCGATTGGTGGACTTCGGTTTTTGTAAGCTGGATGTGGAGCGCCTGCTGGTACTTCAAGTAGTTTTGCGGCGAAAACATGGGCGTGAACAGAGGAACGAGAATCCCTCCGAGAATGACGATCGCCGTGGAAATCGCCGCCTTGGGCCATACACGTGTGCCCGCCCAGCTGCGGCCAGCGAGCCAGCGTTCGACAGCGACCGCGCCTCCAGCGAACATCATCGGATAGATGGGCGCGACGTAGTAGTCCTTGCCATGAAGGATCATCAGCTCCGCGAAGAAAATCAGAAACGTGACGCCGAGAACGCGGAATCGTTTGCCGCTGCCCCAGAGGAATGAAACCAGTCCGGTTATCCAGAAAACAGCGAGGATCGGCTGCTCCATCATGATTTGTTGGACGATGAACGCGAATGGAGCGAGCACGACGTTCTTGCCGGTCTTGCGTACGTTGTCAAGATCATGAACAGTTGGGAAATCGCGGTGAATTTGCCACACGAGATTGGGCACAAAAATCAGCAACGCGATGCCGCCGCCGAGCCAGATCCACGGCTTCGCAAGTTCGCGCCGAAAGCTGGTGAGGGCAACGGCAAGAAAAACGGCAAGACCGAAAAACAGGGTTGAGTGCTTGTTTTCGATGCCGAGGCCCGCGAGAAGTCCAAACCAGAGCCACAACTTCGAATTGCCGGTGCGAATGATGCGGATTAGAACGTAAACGCAGCCCATCCAGAACAGCGGCTCGAAGGCATTCATGGAGAGAAAGTCGTCCATGACGATATTTACCGGAACGAAGAAAACGCAGAGGCCTGCGAGAGCTTGAGCGAAACGGTTGCCGCCGAGTTGGCGTGTGATGGCGATGACGAGCGCGATCAAACCTGTACCGGCGAGCGCCGGAATAATGCGCAGGGCGGGCAACGAACCTCCCATCCAGAGCGCGATACGAGCGTAGACGGCAGAGAGAGGCGCGAGGTCGACGTAGCCCCAGTAGAGATGCCGTCCGCAGTCGAGGAGGTAAAGTTCGTCGCGGAAGTAGCCGTAACGATGGACGCTAGTGAACAGGTGCAGCAAGAATTTGGCGGCGCAGAGAGCAATTAGAATACCGAGCGCGAGTGGCGGGAGCCCGTCGGCAGCGTGAGTTTGGTCGGGACGCGAAACAGAATCGGTGGCCACGGCGGCAGAGTGTATCGCAGTTTTGCGAATTTTCTGCAAGCGCTGGAGAGTGCACGGCCCTGCGCCAGAAATCGAATGCTACTAGCCGGATGTTACTTTGCTGACGCGGACTGAATCGCCTGCCAAAATGCTTGTTGCTCTGCCGAAAGCTCCTTCGACAATTGAAGGGTGAACGTCTTCTGGTCCTGCTCTTGCGCAATAGTGACGCTGGCTCCCAGTCCCTGCAATACTGCGTTGTAATCTATCGCCCGATTCGTGTCCACAAGAGCCCGCAAGAAGGGACCGAAGTCGCGGCCCGCGACAGTATTAACGGCTCGCACTAACTCTGCTTCATCGTACCCCGCGTAGCCAGGCTGCCGACTCCGCTTGTAGAGCAAGCGCATTGCATCATCGAGCGAATGTTCACCGTGAGTCGCTCGTCTGATTTGACAGTCCAACAGGAAACCGACAACTTCGCCGCTGCTGTAGAAGTCGATGCTCTCGATAGGGTCGATCCAGTCGGCAACGCTGGCGTCTGCCAGGCTTATGAAGCCGCGCCCATTCTGGCCTTCAAACGTCGTCACGGCGTTGGAAAGCATGTCAAAAAAACGGTTCGGACGAACACCGCCACGAACCATGGCCAGAACCGCATAGTAGCTGGTGACGCCTTCCTGAAACCACATCAAGTTCGTGTAGTTTTCCCTTCCGTAGTCCCAACGGTCGAAACCGCGCGGGTACATTGCGATGGCGTTCCAAGCGTGGAAAAGCTCGTGGGCAAATGTGCCAGAGACATCATCCGGAAGGTCCTCCATCCAGTCCTTGCCGATGTTCATGATGATGTCCTGGCCAAACTCCATTCCTCCGCCGTATTCCAAATCCGGACGCCAGTGAAAAAATACAGTGAACTGCCGATAAGGAGTGTCACCCATGATTCGAATCTCCGCGGCAATAATCTTGCGCAGGTTCTCGTCGAAGGCCCCTTTATCGTATGCGGGAAGCGGAGAGTCAAAGATAAGGCGCCAGTGCGTGTTTGCCGCTTCAATGCCCCTCTCCTCTAGCACTCCGAACTGCACGGGGTGGTCAAGAAGCTGACGATAATTCGCAGCGGCGAAGGTTCCGTCGCCCGTTCTGTTGAGCGAAGTCACGGTCTGCCAATTCTTGGGTAGCTTCAGTGCAAGAGACACTGGAAGTTGCAACAGGGACGGCGAGTAAAGAAAGAGCGAGGCGCCATTGAAAAAACCACCCGTCTGTTCATCAATCCAGTTGGATTGAAGCCGCAACTTATCGGTGCTATTGAGCAGCACGACATAATGGATCGAAACCACCTCGGAGGTTGGCACCGAGATTCCCCAAGCTTGCTTGTCGAGCCGCTCTACCTTAAGGGAAGCTCTGCTCGGATCCTGGGCTGTTACATGAACGACATATTTTGCGGCATTGAAACTCGTGGTAGACCCCGGCGCCGACATCGGCATGCTGACCCGAAGCAAACCGGGACTGGCCGGTATCTCCATGGTCACGTGAAACGCTTTCTGGTGTGGCTGCGTGATGTCCACGACGTAGTTTATGCCCTGTCCGCGCATGTACGCGGGGAACAGAAGACTGCATCCACAAAGACAAATGATAGAGAGCAGAATTCGCATTTGGTGCGTTCCTCACTATTCGTGGCGAAGAGCGATCATAGGGTCGACTTTCATGGCGCGGCGAGCGGGCAGATAGCAGGCAAGCAGAGTAACAAACGTAAGCAGAATCGTAACCGCTAAAAATGTGAGCGGATCAGATGGCACTACGCCGTAAACCAGAGTGACCATCAATCGCGTGAGGGCTAACGCCGCGACGATGCCGATTCCCAGGCCGATTAGAGCCAGCTTTGCACCTTGAAGGATCACGAGGCGAAAGACGCTGCGGCGCTGCGCACCCAAGGCGAGGCGAATGCCGATCTCGCGGGTCCGTTGCGCCGTGGTGTAAGAGATCGTTCCGAAAAGGCCGATGGCGGCGATGAGCAAAGCCATCACGGCAAACGCGGCCAGCAGCACGGTGCGATAGCGAAGATAGCCGGACCATTCTTCAAGTATCTGACTTCCAATGCGAACTTCAGAAAGGGGAATACCGCTATCCACGGTAGCGACCTGCTCAGCAATCTCGCGAGTGAGCTGCACGCCGGGCATCGAACTGCGCACGACGATATTCATGGCATTCCGGCCATCGGCCATCTCACGCGTGAGCGGGAAATAAAGTTCAGGACGAGACTCTGCCGCGAGACCTTCCTGATGGACATCGCCCACCATACCAACTACAGAGGCCCAGTCGCCTAATCCACAACAGGCCAGACGTTTTCCGAGCGGATTCTGGTGCGGCCAGAAATGTGCGGCAAAAGACTGAGTGACGACGGCGACTGGCTGGTTCGCGGAGAGATCGGTGCGCGAAAAATCGCGCCCTTGGAGGAGCGGGATTCCAGCAGCTCGGAAGAAGTTGGGCGTGACAATGCAGATTTGCGGCCAGACTCCGGCAGTGCCGTTCTTTGAGGGAGCTTGGCCTTCCAGAGTGACATTCGAAGCTCTGGTGACGGCGAATTCGGGTGAAGAGGTGAAGGCGATGGCCTCGATGCCGGGGAGCGTCTCAACGCGCTGCTGAACGGTGAGGAAGAAACGCTGAACTTGCTCGGGTGTGGCGTACTGCTGCGCCGGAAGACTCATAGCAGCGGTAAGGAAGTTGCGCGACTGAAATCCAGGATTGACGGCCAGCAGCGAATTGAGACTGCGCACCATCAGTCCACCGCCAATGAGAAGCACAAAGGTAGCGGCAAGTTCGAATACAACGAGTGTGTAGCGAACGCGCATGCGACGGACGGAATCACCAGAACCGGAGGAACTTGTCTTCAAATCTTCGTTCAGATTTCGACGCGAGGCGCGCAGAGCCGGTAGAAGCCCAAAGAGGATTCCCGTGAGAGTGGCGATGCCAAGGGTAAATGCAAGAGCCTGAAGATCAATCCGGATATCGGCCGTTCCCGGCAAGTAGCCTTCGGGCGCCAAGGCAAGCAATACCCTTGCGCACCAGATGGCGAAAAGAACTCCGAGAGCGCTGGCGGCCAAGGAAAGAAGGACGCTCTCAGTGAGAAGCTGGCGGATGATGCGAGCGCGGCCCGCACCAAGCGCCGCGCGAAGCGCAAATTCGCGATGGCGTGTCAAGGATTGCGACAGCATGAGATTGGCCACGTTCGCGCAGGCGATGAGCAACAGAAACGCTGCAGCAAACTGCAAGAGAAGTATCGCCGGGCTGACGGATTGGTAATGGCCTTCGCTGAATGTTTGCAAATTGACTTGCTCAAGCGAGGATACGCGAGCGCCCATACCTTCGTTGCTGCCGGGAAATTCCTTGGCGTCGCGCGCTGCGATCAGATCGAGTTCCTGCTGCGCTTGCGCGAGGGTTACGTTGGAAGCGAGGCGGCCGAACGACGCGTACATGTGTTCGCCGCGATTCGCAGCAAGCTGGCTTTGCGGCAGCAAAGTCCAGTAGTCGGACTTCGGATCGGCCCATGTGCGCGGATCGTGGTAGATCGCGGGCATCACGCCGATAACCGTGAACGGCTGGCGATCCAACTCGATGGAGCGCCCGACAACATCCTTCCCGCCGAAAGAGGTGCGCCAGAGGGAATAGCTGAGGACGACTTCGTTCTGGGCGCTGTGCTCGTCGTCCCGCGAAAACGTTCGGCCAAGAGCTGCGTGCGCTCCAAGCAGATCGAAGTAATTTGCCGTGACCTTCGCACCGCTAACGTGCTGGGGCACGGAGCCACCGGTTATGTTGGCGGCGTCCATAAGCGAGGCGGCAACGCCGGATAGGCTGCGGCTGTCGCGCTGCCAGTCAAGAATATCCGGGCCATCATCGGCCCAGCCCATCAGACCCGTCATTTTGACGGGCCTTTGAAACAGAGCGACAAGGCGAGCCGGATCGTTGAATGGCAACGCGCGAACGAGCACTGCGTTTACAACGGAGAAAATTCCGGTGGTCGCACCGATGCCAAGGGCGAGCGTGAGCACGGCCACAGCAGTAAAACCGGGAGATTTGCACAGCATGCGAAGCGCGTAGCGGATGTCCAAAAGGAAAGTTTCGACAAAGTGTGTGCCGCGGGCGTCGCGCGTTTCTTCTTTCATGTATTCGAGTCCTCCAAATTGGGCGAGGGCGCGGCGACAGGCTTCGTCCGGAGACATGCCCGCGGCGATGTTCTCGGCTGTTTGCTGCTCGACGTGAAAGCGAAGTTCGGAGTCGAGTTGCACGTCTTGCTTGCCTTTGCGAAGTAAACGAGAAAGCCAGGTCATGTAAAGCCCCTATTCGTAACGAAGGGCGATCATTGGATCGACCTTCATGGCGCGACGCGCGGGAATGTAAGTTGCGACAAGAGCAACGGCGACGAGCGCGAGAATGGCGAGAGCGAGCGTCGAAGGATCGTTCGGCGTAAGGCCAAACAGAAGGCCCTTCACGAGACGCGAAATCCAAATGGAGCCGAGGAGACCCACGGCGACACCGGCGACGAGAACAATTGCAGCGTCACGCATAACGAGACGCAGGATCGAAGCTTGCTGCGCGCCGAGAGCCATGCGGATGCCGATTTCGTGCGTGCGCTGCGTGACCACGTAGGCCATCACGCCATAGAGACCGATCGCAGTGAGCAGAAGCGCCAGACCACCGAAGAATCCAGAGAGAATGGCCATCAAGTGCTGCTGCAGAACAGAATCGTCAGCCTGCTGTTTCAACGTGGTGAACTGCAGAGATGCAGATTTGTTCACGCTGCCCATGGCATCCCGCACGGCAGGAATCAACGCGCCCGGCGTCATTGCCGTACGGATTTCGAAAGTGGTGCTTTCGGCAACGTTTTGGCGAATCTGTGATAGCGGGAAATACGCTTCGGGCATGAAAGCCTCTTCCAGCGAACTATATTTTGAGTCCTGCACGACGCCGATGATTTCCATCGGCTGCCTGAGCATGCTGCTCGTCCCTGACCCGCCGCTGCCGGCCAGCAAATGCTCTCCAATGGGGCTTTGGCCGCCCAAATAGCGGCGTGCCAGCAATTCATTGATGATGACGACAGGCGTCGAAGTTGCGGAATCGCGCGCGTCAAACGTGCGCCCCTCAAGAAGCGGCGTCCTCATGGTCTCGAAGTAGCCGGGCGTCACCCAATTCAAGAAAGTATCCGGTTCGACGCCGGGCGAAAGCGGATGTCCGGGAACCGTCACGTCGTTGTCCCACTGATGGCCAGAGAGTGGCGCCACCCAGCACTGGCTGGCGGAAACAACCCCTGGAATTGATTGCAATCTCGCGAGCATTTGGCCGTACAACGGGGCGCGGGCGAGATCGGCGATTCCGGCATTGTGAATATTCGTTTCGACCATGAGGACATTGTTGCGATCGAAGCCCGCGTTGAGCGTCATCAGGTTGACGAATGTTCTGGTGAAGAGGCCCGTGCCGATCAACAAAATCAAAGAGAGAGTGACTTGCGCGGCGACAATCCAGCGCGTTGCAGAGGAGTGCGACCGTCCGCCGACGGCCTGTGCCTGTCCTTCTTTCATGGCGAACATGGCGTTGACGCGCGTCGAGCGGAGCGCAGGCAGAATTCCAAAGAGCAGGCCGCACACAACGGCGATGCCGATGGTGAAGGCGAAGACGCGGCCGTCCATTTTGAGATCGAGAAAAACCTGGTTCTGCTGCGAGGAGACGAAACGGACGAGAAGCGCGCTGCCCCATCGCGCGAAGAAGACGCCGAGAATCGCTCCAGTGCCGGAAAGCACGATGCTTTCGGTGAGCACCTGGCGAATCAACCGGCTGCGAGATGCACCGAGGGAGAGGCGGACTGCGATTTCTCTTTGGCGGGCTGCAGAGCGCGCCAGAAGCAGGCTAGCAATGTTCGCGCAGGCGATCAGCAAGACGAGCCCGACGACAAACATCAGGATTTCCAGGGGCTGGCTGTATTGTTCACGCATGCCAGAGTAGCCGCTGGTGCCCGTGGCGCCCGGGAAAACAGCAAACGTGTATTTTCGAAATACGTCCTGGTACTTCGCGGACCAATCCTGCGGCACGGCCGCGCTAAAGAGCGGCGGGGATAGAACTTTCATGCGCGCGTCCGCCTGCTCGACCGTCACTCCAGGTTTCAAGCGGCCCATCATTAGCAGCCACCAATCGTCGCGCACGTCGAGCGCGGAATCCTTGCCGTCCAGAACCGCTTCGGCGCAAATCGGAATGGCCAAGTCGAGCTTTTCGCCGACATCTGTGCCGGAAAATCCGCGCTCTGCGACGCCGACAATTGGGAAAGTGTGGCCATTCAAACGAATGAGGGAGCCGATGGCTGACTGCGCACCCGCGTAACGGCTCTGCCAAAATCCGTAGCCAATCACTGCGACGCCGGAGCACCCGCGCACATCATCCGAAGCAGCCATCAACCGTCCGGCAGCCGGACGCACACCAAGCACGTTGAAATAATCTCCGCTGGCGAAGATGCCGCTGATAGTGTTTTCTTCTCCGCCATCCGCCAGATTGAAGTTCGCTGGCGACCACGCCATCACGCCAGAGAATGCATCCGGATGGTCGCGAACCTGCTCCCAGATGGGGTTTGTCGCGCTTTGGCGGGGGCGAGGCGATACGGGTGAACGAAATTGGATGCGCACGAGCTGCTCAGGGTTTTGCACAGGCAACATGCGGAGCATCACTGCATCTACAAGGCTGAAGATCGCAGTGTTTGCGCCGATCCCGAAAGCAAGAGAAAGCAGCGCGACGCTGGTAATGAGCGGCGTTTTGCGGAGAAGGCGCGCGGAAAAACGAACGTCTTGCAGCAACATGTCGACGAAGTGAGTGCCGCGGGCGTCGCGAGTTTCTTCTTTCATGTATTCGAGTCCTCCGAACTGAGCCAGCGCACGGCGGCGAGCTTCCTCAGGGCGCATCCCGGCGGCGATGTTGTCGGCGGTTTGCTGCGCGACGTGGAAACGCAATTCAGAGTCGAGCTGCGCGTCTTGCTTCGATTTGCGAAACAAACGAGAGAGCCAGGTCATCGCAAGGACTCCTATTCGTAACGAAGAGCAACCATAGGGTCGACCTTCATAGCGCGGCGTGCGGGGATGTAGCAGGCCAGCAAGACAACGCCGAGCAACAACAACGCTGCGCCGGCAAAGGTCACAGGATCGTAAGCAGTAACGCCGTAGAGCAAAGTGGCCATGAAGCGCGTCAGCAAGAACGCAGCGAGCAGGCCGACGCCGAGGCCGACCAGGGCGAGCCGAGTTCCCTGCCCTAAGATGAGGCGCAAGACATCGCGGCGTTGCGCGCCGAGAGCGATGCGTACACCGATTTCATGCGTGCGTTGCGATGCGGAATACGAGAGCACGCCGAAGATTCCGACCGCGGCGAGAATCAGCGCAAGGGCGCTGAATACACCGAGAAGGAACGTGCGGAAGCGCTCTTGCGATACGGATTGGCCGAGCCCATCCGCAAAGGACACAGCATCGGAGAGAGGCAAATCACTATCGATAGCATGGACGGACTGGCGAATGGACGCGGCGATAGCCGACGTGCTCAAAGAGCTTCGGACAACGATGTCGCCGCCCCAAAGCGGGGCCTGAGCGAAAGGGACATACATCATCGGGCCGGGCTCCTGGCCGAGAGAGACATCGCGCACGTCTCCGACGACGCCAACAATTTCACGTGGGGCGTTACCGCCGCTGGCTGCAAAGCCAAAATTAAGCTGGCGTCCAAGCGGATTCTGGTTGGGGAAATAGCGATGCGCCAAGGTTTCGCTGATCAGCGCGACACGCGGCGCGGAGGGCGAATCCTGTTGGGAGAATAGACGGCCGCGCAATATCGGAATGTGCATCACCTGAAAATAATTGGGGCTTACGGTGACGTAATCCGCAGTGATGGATTGACCGGGCGGCAGAGCAGGATTGCCAACGATATCGAAAGCGAGGTTGATGAAACCGTCGGTCACGGGAAGTGGAGCGGCGATGGCTGTGTCATGCAAGCCAGGCTGCGCCTGAAGGCGAGCAAGCAAGTTGTTGGAGAAAGATGTCCATTGCTGCGGTGTGGAATATTGAAATTGCGGGAGCGAGACGCCGGAGACGATGATATTGCGCGGATCGAAGCCGGGGCTAACGGAAGTGAGCAAAAGGAAGCTGCGAATGAGCAGACCTCCGCCGACGAGAAGCACCAGGGCTAGAGAAATTTCGACGACGGCGAGAAGGCTGCGTGCGCGACGACCGCTAGCGCGCTGGCCGGTGCGTCCGCCTGCGTCGTTGATATTCGCCTGCAGATTCGATGGGGTCGAAAGAAGCGCTGGCGCAAGGCCGAAGACCAGTGCGGAAAGGAGAGACAGCAGCAGCGCGAATCCGAGGACGGAGCCGCCGACATGGATGGAATTGATGCTCGTTACCTCAGAAGGAAGAAATGACTGGAGTCCCCACACAGCCCAAACCGCGAGCAGAATGCCGATAACCCCTCCGAGTAGGCCGAGCACGGCGCTTTCCGTCAGCAACTGGCGAACGATGCGAGAGCGTCGCGCACCGAGAGCGATGCGCAAGGAAATTTCCTTTGCGCGCGAAGTGGCACGAGAAAGGAGCAGGTTGGCGATGTTGGCGCAAGCGATGAGAAGAATCAGTCCAACCGCGCCGAGGAGAATCAGGAGAGCGGACTTGACGTCGCCGACCATCGATTGCTGGTAAGGGGTGACGTGAAGCGTCCATCCCGAATTCTGCGAAGGATGCTCCTTGGCAAGGCGCACGCCGAGAGCGTCCATCTCGGCCTGAGCCTGGGCGAGAGAAACGCCGGGCTTGAGGCGCGCCATGACCGTGAGCCAGTGGCCGCCGACGCGCGACATCCACGGGCCAAACAGCGGATCTTGCACGAGCGGAATCCAAACATCCTCCGAGATATTCAGAGGAAAACGAAAACCGGCAGGCATGACTCCGACGACAGTAAAGGAGCGCTTGTCCAAACTGATGGACTTGCCGACAAGATTCGGATTAGAACTGAAGCGGTTGCGCCAGAGGCCTTCACTGATCACGGCTACAGGCGCAGCGCCTTGCTTGCCATCCTGCGAAAGAAACGTGCGCCCGAGTAATGGCTTTGCTTCCAGCAAAGAAAAAATCTCCGGCGTGACGATCGCGATGTTCAACTCGGCCGGTTCGCCCGCGCCAGTGAGAGTCATGCCGTGAAACTGATTGCCGGCCATTTCGCTGAAGATAGTGTTCTGAGCGCGGCACTCGGCGAAATTGACGTAAGAGAAGCCACCTCTTGCGTCGGGCTGCTGCGGCGGCGCGTCCGATAGTGAGACCAATTGTTCAGGATTGGAGTACGGAAGCGATCGTAGAAGCACGGCATTGACGACAGAGAAGATCGCGGTATTGGCGCCGATGCCGAGCGCGAGTGTTAGGACGGCGATGGCAGTGAAGCTGGGAGATTTGCGCAGCGTGCGAAATGCATAGCGAATGTCTTGCAGCAGGGTTTCCAAGAAGTGCGTACCCCGAGCATCGCGCGTTTCCTCTTTGCGGGACTCAAGGCCGCCAAATTGAGCAAGAGCGCGGCGGCGCGCTTCGTCCTGGGGCATGCCGGCGGCGGTGTTGTCGGCGGTTTGCTGCTCGACGTGGAAACGTAGTTCCGAGTCGAGTTGGGCATCTTGCTTCGATTTACGAAATAAACGAGAGAGCCAGGTCATGTTGTCTCCGTGAGCCTCAATACAATGTTCTCTACTGAGCGGTGCGCAAAATCAACGCAACAGCGTCAGCGATGCGTTCCCAGTTGGCCATTTCGGCTTCGAGCTGCTTGCGGCCCTTTTTCGTCAGCGAGTAGAACTTCGCTTCGCGGCCCGTATCGGTAGCGCGCCATTCCGCGCCCAGCCAGCCGCGATTCTCCAAACGATGCAGCGCGGGATAGAGCGAGCCCTGCTGCACTTGGAAGAAGTCGCGCGAGATTTGCTGGATGCGCTGCGAGATGGCGTAGCCGTGAATCGGGCCGAGCGCGACAATTTTGAGAATGAGCATATCGAGCGTGCCCTTGAGAAATTCGGAACGATCATCAGTTACGTTGTGACTCATTGTGTGATGCCTTTCAACTTTAACGCCTAGAGGTTCGACATATACGCCTAGAATAGCTTGGTGTCAAGAGACGAATCGGCTAGCTCAATTGCGAGAGGAAGCTAGAACCGTGGAGGAGCTTGGCAGCGGAGAAATTTTCGCCGACGGTCTGGCCCATGTCGGCGAGCGTCGAACGAATGCCAAGATTGGCTCCGGCACCACGCGCGCTCGGCGAGTAACAGACGATGGGCACGTATTCGCGCGAGTGATCGGTAGTGGGATTGACTGGATCCGGATCGCAGCCGTGGTCAGCAGTAATAAGGAGCAGATCGGGATTTTGCATTGCAGAAAGGAATGGCCCGAGGAGCGCGTCAAATTCTTCGAGAGAACGCGCGAAACCTTCGACATCTTTGCGATGGCCATAGAGCATGTCGAAATCGACGAGATTCGCGAAGATGAGACCCCGTGGCTGATTCGCGAGCGATTCGGTGAGTTTCGCCATGCCATCGGCGTTGTTTTTTGTGGTGACGTAGTTGGAGACGCCGCGACCGTTGTAGATATCGTGAATTTTGCCTACGCCGAAGACGGGAATTTTTGCGTCATCGAGAACGTCGAGAAGCATGGGATGTGGCGGTTCGACGGCGTAATCGTGGCGGCGTTCGGTGCGGCGATAATTTCCGGGCGTGCCGGTGAACGGGCGGGCGATGACGCGGCCGACGCGATTCGGACCATCGAGAAGTTTGCGCGCGATTTCGCACATTTTGTAGATCTCAGCGATGGGAATTGTTTCTTCGTGCGCGGCGATCTGAAAAACGCTGTCGCCGGACGTGTAGACGATGGGAAAGCCGGTGCGCTGATGCTCTTCGCCGAGTTCCTTGATGATTTCCGTGCCGGAGGCGGGTTTGTTGCCGAGAGTCTTGCGTCCGATGGCCTGCTCGAATTTCTCGATGAGGCCGCGTGGGAAGCCATTTTTGTAAACAGGGAAAGCCTGATCGAGCCAGATGCCGGCCATTTCCCAGTGGCCGGTGGTCGTGTCCTTGCCGGGTGAGACTGTGATTCCCTTCCCGAACGCGCCCGTCGGGCGAGGGTGTGGATCCAGATGCGCGAGCGATTTGATATTGGCGAGGCCGAGGCGCACGAGATTTGGCAAATTCAGCGGACGCGAGCGGGCGATGTGACCGAGCGTGTCGCGCCCAACGTCTCCGTACTCGGCGGCGTCGGGAAGTTCACCGATGCCGACGCTATCGAGGACGATCCAGATTACGCGCGCGAATGGGGCGTTGCTCATACGAATGCGAATTTAACACAGCGAGTACGGGCAAATCTTCGACAAACGAGCTCGGAGCGATCGGATTGCGACGGGATTGCGTGAAGAAGTATAATTGCTAGTTTAGGCTTATGGCGACGAAACCCACAGAGCAGGCTGGCTCGGACTTGCCCGCCAAGAAGAACAGCAACCGAGGACCTTCTGTCAAGCAGGTCACGGCTGGGATGGATTTGCCCGCGCAAACACGAAGAGCAGCACAAGCAACAAGCGCCGATACGCCCGCTAACGATTTGGGGCAGGACGCGATTCGTGTGCGGGGCGCGCGCGTGCACAATCTGAAAAATATCGACTTCGAAATTCCGCACAACGCGATCACGGTCGTGACGGGCGTGTCGGGTTCGGGCAAGTCGAGCCTGGCGTTCGACACGATTTACGCGGAAGGCCAGCGGCGCTACATCGAGTCGCTTTCGGCTTACGCGCGGCAGTTTCTGGAGCGCATCGAAAAGCCGGACGTGGACGAAATGACTGGCATCGCGCCGGCGATTGCGATACGGCAAAAGAATTCAACGCGGAATCCGCGCTCGACGGTCGCGACGTCAACGGAGATTTACGATTACATGCGGCTGCTGTTTGCGCGCGTGGGGCATACCTTCTGCGTGGTGTGCGGCGAAGAGGTCAAGAAGGACACGGTTGACGAAATTGCGGACCGCGTGCTGAAGCTGCCCGGGGGGCGCAGATTCTACGTGCTGTATCAGCTCGTTGTACAGGCGGAATCCACATCGGGGAAAACGCGTGCGAAAAAAACTGCGCCGGCTGCGGACGCAGTCAAGCAAACGCTCACGGCTTTGCAGAAGCGCGGATTCAACCGTTTGTATCAGTCGGGGCGCATGTACGAATTTTCTTCCCCGGAAACGCTCCTCGATGTGGATTTCACGAAGCCGGTTTATGTGGTTGTGGACCGGCTTGCGCTCGGACCGGAAATTCGTACGCGACTGATGGATTCGATCGAAATTTGCTACCGCGAAGGACGCGGCGAGGCAATCCTGGAATTCGTGCCGGAACGCACGCCAGAGGGAACCGAGGCCGCGCTGGAACGGATGATTTTCAGCGAGCGCTTCGAATGCAAGAAATGCAGGATTACGTATCAGGAGCCGGAGCCACGATTGTTTTCGTTCAACAATCCGTATGGCGCGTGCCCGCGATGCCAGGGCTTCGGCAACACGATTGATTTCGACATCGACCGCGTGATTCCGGACAAGAGCTTGAGCCTCGCAGGCGGCGCGATCGAGCCGTGGACGAAGCCGCGCTACCGTGAAGAGTTTCAGGAGATGAAGCAGTACGCGAAGAAAAAAGGGATTCCGATTGATGTGCCCTTCCGCAATTTGACCGAAGCGCAGCGCGAAAAGATCATCGAGGGAGACTTCAAGGAAAAGTTCGCGGGCGTGAAGGGATTTTTCGCGTGGCTGGAGCGCAAGAAGTATAAGCTGCACGTACGCGTTTTTCTCAGTCGCTATCGCGGATACGCGACGTGTCCGGATTGCCACGGCACGCGGCTGCGCCAGGAGGCACGCGCGGTGCGCGTGGCGGGAAAATCAATCACCGAAGCATGCGAGATGACCGTGGCCGAAGCGCGAAAGTTTTTCGCTTCGCTGGAATTGAGCCCGGGAGAAGCGGTAATCGCGGGAAAAGTGCTGGAGGAAATTCAGCAGCGGCTGAGATTTCTGGATGAAGTTGGACTGGACTACCTGACGCTCGACCGGCTGACTTCCACACTCTCCGGCGGCGAATCGCAGAGAATTCAGCTTGCGACTTCGCTCGGCTCCCATCTGGCTGGTGCGCTTTACGTGCTCGATGAACCGTCGATCGGACTGCATCCTCGAGACACGCACCGATTGATCGCAATTCTGGAAAGTCTGCGCGAATTGGGAAACACGCTGCTCGTGGTGGAGCACGACGCGGAGACGATTCGCGCGGCGGATTACGTAATGGACTTGGGCCCGGGCGCGGGTGAGCACGGCGGCAAAATGATGTTTGCCGGAACGCAAAAGGAACTTGAAGCGGACACGCATTCGCTGACAGCGCGTTATTTGAGTGGCGAGCTGCGCATTCCGGTTCCGTCGGCGAGACGAAAACCGCACGGGAAATTTCTGCGCGTTTTAAAAGCACGAAGCCACAATCTGAAAGAAATCGACTTGATGATTCCGCTGAACATGATCGTGGCGATTACGGGCGTTTCCGGCTCGGGAAAATCGACGCTGGTCTACGAGGTGCTGTACAAGACGCTGCAAGCGAAACGCAACGGCGGGAATTGGCGCGACGCGTGCGACAACATTGAAGGCGACTCGGCGCTGACGGCGGTCGAGCTTGTGGACCAGTCGCCGATTGGGCGCACGCCAAGGTCAAATCCTGCGACGTATTTGAAAGCGTTCGACGCGATTCGCGAAATCTTCGCGTCGACGCCGGATGCGAAAAAGCGTGGCTACACGGCGGGGCATTTTTCGTTCAACATTCCCGGCGGGCGCTGCGAAGCGTGCCAGGGCGACGGAACCGTTACCGTCGAAATGCGTTTCCTTGCCGACGTGGAACTGATTTGCGAGGAATGCAAAGGGACACGCTACAAGAGCGGCATTCTGGACGTGCGCTATCACGGGAAAAACGTGCATGACGTGCTGCAAATGACCGTGCACGAGGCGCTGGCGTTTTTCGCGGGCGCGCTGAAGGTCACTTCAAAGCTCAAAGTGCTGGACGAAGTCGGGCTTGGATATTTGCGGCTGGGCCAGTCGGCGTCGACACTCTCAGGAGGCGAGGCGCAACGCTTAAAACTTGGCGCGCATCTCACGCGACAAGAGAATACCGGCGTGCTGTATATTTTCGATGAACCCACGACGGGATTGCACTTTGACGACATTACCAAGCTGCTGGCAGCGTTTCGCAAATTGCTGGAAGGCGGCGCGTCCGTGCTGATCATCGAACATAATTTGGACGTCATCAAATCAGCAGACTGGGTGATCGACTTGGGCCCTGAAGGCGGAGAGCGCGGCGGACAACTGGTTGCGTGCGGAACTCCGGAACAAATCGCGCGCAACAATCAATCGCACACCGGAAAATTCCTTGCACACGTGCTCAATCATAACGGGCGCGGCAACAACAAATCGGAAAATCGTTCGAACCATCACCATAACACCCCATGAAATGGACAACGCGAGTCGGCATGCTGTGCGTTTTTGGGGTGTTCGCGCTGGCGCCGCGTGCCGCGCTATGCCAGTCCGAATCGCGAACTCATGTTCGATACGTATCTCCTGAAGATCAAGCACTGCACGATTTGCTGGTCAAGGCGAAAGCTGAAACCGACGCCAACAACTACGCAGATGCGCAGGCGGACTACGAAAAGTATTTGGCGCAGCGTCCCAACGACGCAGCAGCGCACTTCGATCTGGGTTACGTCTTCACCGCGCAAAAGGAAAAAGACAAAGCTATCGCCGAGTACCGCAAGGCTGTGCAGCTCAATCCGAAAATGATGGATGCCCAGCTGAATCTGGGCCTCAGCCTGCTTTCCGATGACCCGAAGGACGCCGTCGAGCCGCTGCAAAACGTCACCACGCTGAACGATTCGTTCGAGCGCGGACATTTTCTGCTTGGAGTCGCGGAGGAGCGCAGTGGAAACGCCGCCGCTGCCGAAAAAGAATTCAGCGCTGCGATCAAGTTAGATCCGAAGGACGCAGATGCACACGATGCGCTCGCCAGAATGTATCTCGCTGCGGGAAAACCTGCCGATGCGGAGAGCGAATTTCGCGAGGTGCTGCGATTGGAGCCCAGCGACCGGAAAAACGACCAACAAGCTGAACTCGGCTTGGCGGAGAGTTTGCTGCGTCAAAAAAAAGACGCGGACGCCGCGGATGCGCTGGCCGCTTATCTGAACGCCAATCCGAGCGACGAGAAGGCGCGGCTCATGCAGGCATCCGTGCTGGCCGATCTCGGCAAAAATGACGAAGCGCTGGCAGCACTGGACCGCGCCGCGAAAGACGGCCCGGAAACGGCCGATGCGCTGAAGCTGCGCTCGGCCCTCTATTATAGAAAGAGCGAGTTTCCGCAAGCGGTTGCTGCTTTACAGAAAGCCGAGACGCTGGCGCCCGGCGATGCGTCGATTCACGCCAGCCTGGGGCACGCGCTGCTCGAAACCAAAGATTATCCGAATGCTGTGCGCGAACTAAATCAGGCGATTCGGGTGGATCCCAGCTCGACCGGTACGCTGCGCGACCTGATTAGCGCCGAATACCTGCAAAACAATTTTTCTGGCACGTTGGCGGCTTTGGACACCCTCGCGCAACACGAACCGCCCAACGCTGGAGATTGGTTTGTGCGCGCGTTGTGTTACGATCACAGTAATCAGCCCGAACAGGCGCTCGCCGCCTATCAGAAGTTTTTGGCGATGAACACGAACAAGAACAGCGACCAGTATTTTCAAGCCACCGAACGCGTGCGTTTTCTACAACTCTTAATCAAGAAGAAGGGACTCTGACGTGGGTGTACTGCGCTTTGCGCATGCATGCATCTTTGGCCTGTTGCTTGCCCCTCCGGCGCAAAACGCTCGCGTGCAGAATGACCTAGCAAAAGGCAAACTCAACTACGATCACGCAGCCGACCCGATTGCGCGCGCCAAGGCGCTCGAAAAACTTAGCCATGAGGAATATGTGGCCGCGCGGCAGGCGCTCAACGACGGCAAACTGGACGAGGCGCTGCAATTCTTGAAAGATTACAACAACCAGGCGACCGAGACGCATGATGCGCTGATCAAAACAGGCACCGATCCTGTGAAGCATTCGAACGGCTTCCGACAACTGCAAATTTCTGTGCGGGAACGCGAGCGAGACTTGAGGGAGCTGATCAACCGTGTCGGATTTGCGCAACGTCAGCCGTTTGACGACCTCGGAAATGCCTTGGACGAGCTCAATCAGAAATTGATTCTGGAATTGTTCCCGCGGCGCGCACCGAATAAGCAAAGCAAAGAAAAAGGCAATCCCTAGGAGCAATCAGTGAGGACAAGCAGGTTCATCTCGGCAACTTTAACAGTGGCATTCGCAGGAGCAATTATGCTGCTTCCGGTCGCTGCGCGGGCGCAGGACCAGCCCGATTTTCTGAGCCCTGCCGAAGCGGATAAGGTTCGCGACGCGGTCAACCCCGGCGATCGCATCAAACTGTTCCTGGATTTTGCGCAGGATCGACTGAAGAAAGTTCAGTACGAACTGCAGCTTACTAACCCTCAAGTGGACAAGCCACAATTGCTTAAGGGTTTGCTTCAGGGATACTCCAGCTGCATGGACGAAGCCGCCGACCGCATTCAGGAAGGCCAGCACGCGGCCGCCAAAATACGGCCAGCGATCAAAGACATGGAAAAGCGCGGCAAGGCGTATCTCGAGACACTGAACACCATCGAAGGAGCGAACGGGCCTGAGCTTGCCTCTTACAAGGACTCGCTCGACGATGCCATCTCTTCAACTCAAGATGCGCTCAGCGATGCGGAGAAGGCTTCCAAGGAATACGGCTCCGGGCCAATCCGGAGAAAGCAGTGAAGAGCCGCACTTCTGCGTCCCGCGGCGTTCCGGGCGGCGCGATGCTCTTTCAGCGGATCTATACGCGGCTCAATTGTGAAGGCCGCCCGCCGAATTTCGTTGTCGACTTCTACCCATACGCCAATTTGACGCATTCAATTCGCTTGCGGCACGAGACGGCATATGTGCGTTTGTCGGACCTGCTGCGAGACGCGCCGCTGGAAGTCATCGAAGCGGTGGCCGCAATTTTGCTGGCACGTCTCTACCGGCGACGACTGCCGCGTGAGATCGCGGACACATATAGGAGGTATTCGCAGGCGCGCGCCACGCGCACAAAACTCCATGCGGTGCGAAAGAGACGGGGGCACCGCAAGATTCGCGAGGCTCGGGGCCAGTGTTTTGACTTAACGAAGCTCTTTGACGAACTGAATGAATCGTATTTTCGCGGCACTCTTCCGAAGCCGAAAATCGGCTGGAGTACGCGGCGATGGCGCAGCCAGTTGGGAATTTTTGATCCAGCGCTCGATCAAATCGCCATCAATATCGCTTTGGATCGTCCGAATGTGCCTGAATACGCGGTCGCGTATGTTCTCTACCACGAGATGCTGCATCGCAAGCATCCAATCCGGGTCGCGCGATGCCGTCTGGAAGCGCATTCGCGTGAATTTCGGGCAGAGGAACAGAAGTTCCGCGATTATCGCCGCGCAGTAAAGTTCCTCAAACGATTTGCGTGAATACGCGCTTCGTGCATGACTGCTAGAGCCTTGTTTGGCTCAATGCGTTCGAATTCTTCTTCAGTTTTTCCTGCAGCTCCTCGACGCGCTTGCGCACTTTCTTCGACTCTGAAGTGTACGGCAGGATTTTCAGGTACTGCTGGTAGTAACTGATTGCCGTGGCCACATCATTCTTCTGCTCATAGGCTTGACCGAGCAGCAAACACGGCTCGGCGTAATTCGGCTTGTGGAGCAACGCATCTTTGTACCGCGCGATTGCGCCGTCCAAGTCGCCGCGCTTCATGTAGAACTTGCCCACCTCTACATCGTGCGCCGCGAGCCTCGGATTGTAATTTGAAGACGAAGCTTCGGACTGCGTTTGCGGCGCCGCCGGCTCGGCTTGCGCGAAACAAACGCACGTACTCGCCATCACAAAAGTGACGAGCAGCGCAACTTGGCGCGACGAGCGCATTTCGATTCCGGCTCCCGGCAGCGGCAAACGCTGCATTTTGCTAATATAAAACGTCCCGCATCATGCGCGAAGATTGCGCTATTGACAGCATAACTCTTTCCCATGGATCCGCGCGAAAAGGTAGCCGAATTCCCGCTGCAACCCGGCGTGTATCTCTTCAGGGACGCAGCCGAGAAGATCATTTACGTCGGCAAAGCGAAGTCGCTGCGCCATCGCGTGAGATCGTATTTTCTCGCGGTGCGCCAGTCCGACGCAAAAACCGGTTCGTTGGTCCGCGAAATTGCGGACGCCGAATACATCGTCGTAGACAATGAGCGCGAAGCGCTTGCGCTCGAAAACAATCTGATCAAGCAGAACAAACCGAAATTCAATGTTCTGCTTCGCGACGACAAAACGTATCCGTACATTTGCTTCACCGCCGCGGAAGAGTTTCCGCGCGTGTTCGTCACGCGGCGTCTCGAAAAGAACGGCTCGCTCTTCTTTGGTCCTTACTTTCCGGCGAGCCTGGCGCATCGCATCGTCCACTTCATCAACCGCTACTTCGGCATTCCTTCCGAGAAGATGGAAATGAACCGCCCGCATTCTCGCGCCTGGATTGAATTCTACTTGAGCCGCAGTCTGGGTCCAGCCGAAGGCAATCAAACTCTCGAAGAACGCTACGCCGAGGCCGCGAGCGACACGCGCATGTTTCTCGAAGGCCGCCGCAAAGACCTGGTCAAGAGCCTCGAAGAGCGTATGCACCGCGCGTCGGACGACGAACGATTTGAGGCCGCAACTGGCTACCGGAACCTGATTCGCACGCTGGTGGACATGGACGAGCGTCAAAAGATCGCCGCAGCCGCCGGAGAAGACATCGACGTGCTGGCGTGGTACGTCGAACCGCCGCAAGTCGCTGCAAATCTATTTCACGTGCGCAGCGGCAGAGTCGTTGATCGCCGTGAATTCTACTGGGAAGATCTGGATGAATTTGAACCCGTGGAATTTCTCACTTCCCTGCTCAAGCAGATTTATCTTGGCTCGAAATACATTCCGCGCTTCATCCACGTGCCGGTCAATTTTGAAGAATGCGAACTTCTGCAGGAAGTGTTTTCCGAAGACAGCGGCCATCGCGTGGAAATCATCGCGCCGCAGCGGGGAGCAAAGCGCGCGCTCGTCGATTTGGTGGAGACCAACGCCAAGCACTCCTTCAATCAGCGTTTTCGCGTGATGAAGCCGGCGTCGGAAGTGATTGCCGAAGCGCTGGCCTCCGCGCTCGGATTGCCCGAGCCTCCGAAGCGCATCGAGAGTTTTGATATTTCCCACATTCAAGGGTCGGACACCGTCGCGTCCATGGTCGTATGGGAAAGCGGCAAAATGAAGAAATCCGACTATCGCAAGTTCATCATTCGCGGCCGTGCCACAGACCAGCCGGCGCATACGGCAATTCCACAGGAGCTTCGCGAAACCGAGGACTCACTCTTGCGCGATGATTTCGCCAGCATGCGCGAAGCAGTCACGCGCCGCTATCGAAGACTGATCGAAGAGAAGTCCTCGCTTCCCTCGCTCGTTCTGATTGACGGCGGAATTGGCCAACTGCACGCGGCGGCCGAGGCGCTAAGTGCCCTGGGATTACCCGAGCAGCCACTCGTCAGCATCGCTAAGAAAGAAGAGATTCTCTATGTTTCGGGCCGCGAAAACGATCCCATCCGCCTCGACCATCATTCGCCGATCCTGCACGTGATTCAGCTGATTCGCGACGAGACGCATCGCTTCGCCGTAACGTTTCACCGCCAGCGCAGGGGCAAGAGCCGCATAGCTACTTCGCTTACCGGTGCTCCGGGCATCGGCGAACACACCGCTCGCAAATTGCTGAAGAAGTTTGGCAGCCTCGCTCGGCTCAAGCAAATGAGCGTGGACGAGCTTGCGGCGGCACTACCGCGTTCCAAAGCCGAAAGACTCCACAATTTTTTTCACGAGAACCAGACCGCAAGCAAGGACGCACCCTGAGCCGTTCAAGCTCGTGCAACCCTCGCGTCCATGCGGTGGCGTATGGATACAGCGAAATTCTTGTTGCACCTACAGCTTAGCCTTCTTGCCTGCCCCGAATGTGTGTGCTAGCTTGATTGGCTAGGAGGTGCGAGATGGCAGAGAATGTTGGAGCGAAAATCAGCTACTTCATCGTGGGCCTGGGGATCGGAACGCTAGTGGGCATACTGTTCGCACCGAGATCGGGCGAAGAGACTCGCGAATTCTTGACGCAGAAAGCCGATGAGGGCCGCGAGTACGCGCAAAAGAAAGCACGCGAATTGCGCGAGCGCGCCGAAGATTTGATCGAACGCAGCAAGGAAATCGTGAATCGCGAAAAGGGCTCGATTGCCGCCGCAGTCGAGGCCGGCAAGGAGACCTACCAGCGCGAGAGGTCCAAAGCGCAGTAGCACTGCGAGAATCGAGAAAAGCTCATGCTCGTGAACGGTTGGTTGATCGCGATTTTCATTGTCATCACCATCGCGGTCATAATGCAGATGCTCATTCTGGGCGGTCTGTTTTTTCAATTTCGGCAAACCAGCAAGGAAGTCCATCAGGCGATCCACGAAATGCAGAGAAAGATGGATCCCCTTCTTTTCCGGTTTGGACGAATTCTTGAAACTTCCGAAGAGAAAATTGGCAGCATCGTCAGCGATGCCGCAGAAATGACCCGGCTGGCGCGCGATCAGGCGCAGAAAATCGACCGCGTCGTCACGGACTCGCTCGATCGCATGCGCAGCCAAATCATCCGCGCCGATTCCATCATTACCGGTACCCTAGAAGCCGTCGAGGATGCCGGTCTGCGCCTGCGTAGGACCGTCTTTGGCCCGCTCCAGCAAGCCTCGGCGGTTCTCAAGGGCATCCGTACAGGCATCGATTTCATACGCGGCGAGCGCGGCGCTCGAAATGCCGTCGTCACGCAACCTGACGAAGAACTGTTCATCTGATTTGCGTCCCCGCCTTCTTGAAACCCACTTCCAGGCCACCTGGCCGGAGGTGTCGCTTGTCTTACATCCCTGACACAGCTAAGATGCCGCGACGGTGCGGAACTTTTCGGCCACTTTTCTCGTTTCATAGATTGAGGCCGAACGCCATGTTCCCTGCGAGGAAAATGACGATTGGAAGCGGACGCCCAACTGGTCCAGCGATGCCTCCGGGGCGATGGGCCGGCCTGGGAGGAGCTTGTGCGGCGCCACGCGCGGCGCGTCTACAACCTATGCTATCGATTCACCAACAATTCGTCGGAAGCGGAAGACCTCAGCCAGGAGGTCTTCCTGCGAATTTACAAGACGCTCGCAAGCTACCGCACGGCGTATGGCGGCTTTCCGACGTGGCTGACAAGTGTTACGCGCAATCTTCTAGTGGACCATTACCGGCGCTCGCGCCGCGATCGCATGACCGATGC